>Ga0129317_1002376_pt1 | contig 10884 bp, 13 predicted proteins | sample Cm1ome_FD_94430 | JGI IMG/M metagenome (GOLD analysis project Ga0129317, IMG submission 94430) | Eastern black-and-white colobus group fecal microbial communities from Wisconsin, USA - Cm1105 metagenome | ecosystem: Host-associated > Mammals > Digestive system > Large intestine > Fecal | place...
CAAATTCATGATACTTCTCGATTGCAGAAATTTGCTCCTCCAATTCATGGATACGGTCGCTCAATTCCATGGATACGCCAAAAGTGTCCATGGACACTTTTACTACAAAACTTCCTCTAACCTCGCTTTCATATCGGCAATATCTTCGTCGTAAAGTTTACCGCCTTTGTTGACACGGTGGGCTACCTGATTGAACGAATTGGATATTGAAGATATGTACCGTGCTATCTGCTTGATGTCCTCGGGATCTTCCTCAACATTCATGACAGTGAGTGCAGAATATCTGCAAAAATCGCCACGGCTCTTGAACGATGTTTCCGCATATCGGCGGTTGATCGCTTCAAGCTCCATATCGTTCACTCGAAATGTAATAAGGTGCTTGCGGACTTCGCTCGGCTCGGTGTCCTCTGCGGCGATCGGCTCATCGCTATCGGACTGCAATTCTTCCTGCATTTCGTTCGCATAGGTGTGGGCTAGTTCTTCCGCAAGCTCCTCGACTTGCTTATGCTTGAACAGCTTTGCCAGGAAACCCTTTTCGGGCTTTTTGAATATTGACATTGTGTCTCCTTTCTGTATCTCGGTCGGCTGTGCCGACCTCTCAGGGGTCTTAGGGGTGCGGGTCTCCGGTGGAGACCTCTGCGAAGCAGAAGCACCGACCGAAGGCGAACCCATTCGCCTGAGACATTTTCCCCTGACAAGCCGTATAAAGTTTACGATTTTCCATAATCGTAATACTTTATACCGTGCTTGTGAAAATTGATCGGGCGTTCCACGCCCTCTGTTTCATTTCGGGCTTTATCGCCCGAAATTTCACGCTCTGCAGTGATATGGAGCTGTGCGACTAATGTTCTCCGCCATTCTGCTGGCGGTATCATTATTGTAGACTGGCTCGGCGCAGTTTCAGCGCAGTCCGGGCGGCAGTCTTATGATAAATACCCTTCACTTATCTACCGACGTTTTCGGGTTTTGGGTAATGATTTTCCGAAAAGTTTACAGTTTGTTCATGACGATTCTCCCTCTTGCATAGTTTCAACATGAGATTTCTGTTGATGATGACGGCGATTTCGGAGGGCGCTTTTCTCGAAAATGGGATTGCTTTTTCGGGGGTGGTGTGTTATAATTTAGGGGTAAGAGTGGGTGAGCAGCTTGCTTATAAAAGTGGAATTACATAGGAGTTGAGGTAATGGATAATCCATGGAAATCAGTTAGCCTTTCAGATTATGAAAACCATATGAAATTAGATACCGTGATGCAATTGCAGGTGCTAAACGAAATGATGAGATCACAATTCAATTCGTATGATGTTAATAATGCTATGGTTCTCGGAATCGCTGGCGGAAATGGATTGGAGCATATCAACACAAAGAAGTATTCTATTGTCTATGGTATTGACATTAATTCAGAATACTTGCAGACCGTTAAGGAGCGATATGCTTTTTTATCCGGAATACTTCAATGTATGTGCATTGACTTGACAAAAGAAATTGAAAAGCTCCCCACTACTGATCTTGTAATAGCCAATCTGTTGATTGAGTATATCGGCTATGAGAGTTTTCAACGAGTAATAAAGCAGGTAAAGCCGAAATATATTTCATGTGGTATTCAAGTAAATTATAATGACGGATTTGTTTCTGAATCGCCCTATACGCATTCTTTTGATAAGTTGGACAGTGTACATCATCAGATTGATACGGTTAATTTGGAGAAAAAAATGATTGAAATCGGGTATCATATGATCTCTGTACTTGAATATCCTTTACCCAATGGAAAGAAACTTATAAAATTAGATTTTTCATATTAAATGTCGTTCCCTTATCAATTATAAACTTAATATGCATCTACCCTATGCAGAGTAACGCAAGCTCTGCATTTTTTATGCCCGATTCAAAATTCCCCATAACAATTTCACGATAAGAAAAGTTTTATGGCGCACTCAACTTCATGCGCACTGCGAATAGACTTTTTATACGGAAGTGCGCTATAATTTTAGTATGGGGCTGAGTAATTCAGCACGACTAAAATTTCAGAATGGTGGTGATGATATGGCTACGACTTCTATCGCTGACAAGCTGGCGAAGCTCGAAAAGAAGATCGCCAAGCGTGAGAAAGCTATCGCTGACGAGACAAAGGAGCTTGATAAGGATAGAGCAGAATATAACAAGCTCTACATCATATACCTGTCCGACAAGTACAAGCTGAGTGGCAAAGACCTGTTCTCCGCTATCGAGCGTGAGCATGAACAGCTTGAAAAGCTCCGTGAGGGTGAGCAGTCCGATGATGATACGGAAAGCACTTCCTCGGTCACGGACGATGAGGAAAAGCAGGACGATACTGCGGTCAAGCACAGCAGTTTTCCCCGTAATAACATGAGCGAGGGGGCATTGAATGAGTGATTACATCTATCATATCGGTGACGATTATGATTGTATCAATAAAGAATATGTTATCCTGTCCACGGATAAAGGGCAGCAGATAACGGTTGCCCTCACTGCAAGCGGAGTGCCTTTCAAGGGGCGCTATGATAATGAAACTATCTTCTTCGATTATGACCGCAATTACAAGGAGTCCGTTGATGAAATAATTGCAAAATTCACCTCGGACGAGTATGCTGAACAGCGCAGGGAGATAGCGGAGCATAAGGGCGATGACTGCCTTTATTTCCTGCCTGCCATCGCAAAATTACTGCGTATGACAGAGGGTACACTCCGCAACAGACCGGAGGATATTCAGCTCACTTTGTGCAAGCATTATACGGACGTTTGGCTCTGCGATGAAGATACGATCAAGTGTGAACTGGAAGATTTTCTGATGTTGAGAATGAAAACATTCTAAGCAATAATAGCTGTGTGAGGGACGGCGTTTGCAGTTCCGAACGGCTATCATCATAAAACAACAAACACAACAGAGGGGCAGATAGAGAAAGCGATCCCCTCGCTCTATAAGCGTAGAGATAGATAAGCTAAGGAGTAACAAGCTATGAAACAGAAAACTATGCAGGAAATGAACGAGCAGTACAAGGACTGTCCCGTTCAGGTCAACACCTATGTCATTGAAGGGACAGAGTACAAGGTTACAAGTCATTTCATCGGTGACAAGGACATTAACGATGTGATGTTAAAGTACGCTGAGGACAGAGCTATGAGCGAAATGCTCGGCACTGTTCCGTCTGCGGTAACAGCTTGATGAAAATTTCCGAAACCTATTGACTTTGCCGATATATTGCGCTACAATGGATATATCGGTAAGGTCGCTTTGGAGAAATGAGTTTTAGATGTTACCAAAGCAGACCGACTATAAAGTGGGAATGTACCTGAGACTCTCTCGTGACGATGAGAGACAGGGCGAATCCCTTTCGATAGAAAACCAGAGAAGAATACTCACAAACTATGTTCAGGAGAACGGTTGGAGCATTTACGATACCTACATTGATGACGGAATTTCAGGCACTACGTTCGAGAGACCGGGTGTCCAGAGATTGCTCGACGATGCCAAAAACGGAAAGATCAACCTGATCATCTGTAAGGATATGAGCCGTTTCGGTCGTAATTATATCCAAGTAGGTCAATATGTGGACTACATTTTTCCGTCCTACAATATCCGCTTCATTGCTCTGAACGATAATATCGACACGGCTAATGCAGACAGTGCGAGTATGGATATGCTCCCGATCATGAATATTTTTAATGAGTGGCACGCCGCCAATACTTCCAAAAAGCTGAAGGCGGTCATTGCTTCGGGAGCTAAGGCTGGCAAGTACAAAACACCGAATCCCTCCTACGGCTACCTCAAGGGCGAATGATGAATTCTGTACGCCTGCTGTTGATCCGTATGCCGCCGATGTTGTCCGCCGTATCTTCGAGATGAGGGCAAATGGCATGAGCCTGCTCCAGATCTGCGGAGTGCTGAACGAGGAGAAGATCTTACTTTCCTCGGACTATCGCTGCCAGAGAACAGGAAAGGTCAATAAGACCACGAATGACCACCTGTGGGGCATCGGTAATGTCAAGTGCATACTGAATAATGAGATGTACCTCGGTCATCTCTGCCAGCTCAAAACAACTACCGTAAGCTACAAGAATCACAAGGTTATCCGCAAGGGCAAGGAAGATTGGGTCATCATTGAAAACAATCACGAGCCTATCATTTCTCAGGAGCTTTGGGATAAGGTGAGAGAGTATGAGAAGTCCGTCAGCAGAGGTAAAATGACGAAATCGAGAGTTACCGTTCCGCTGTCGGGGCTGATGTACTGTCAGGACTGCGGTAACAAAATGCGTGTCCATAGCGGTGTGGGCGGAAACAAGATGCTGACGGGCTACACCTGCGGACTGCACAGCAGATGCGGTAAGGGCTGTTGTTCTTCGCACTATATCCGTGAGTACATCATGGAGGAGATCGTTCTGAATGACATTAAGGCGATGATCGACCTGACCATTGACGAGGTCGCAGCCAAGCAGATATTTCTTGCAAAGAGATCAGGAATGCGTGATACTCAGAGTGCGGAGGACAGCAAGCGTATCGCTTATGTTAAGGACAGGCTCACAAAGCTTGACAGAATGATCGTGAAGGTCTATGAGGACAATGTGAACGGTAAAGTTCCTGATGAGGTCTGCAAGACCTTGCTCGAAAAGTATCAGGCTGAAAAGACTTCACTGCAAGCTGAACAGGCAGAGCTTGAAAAGCGAATGGAAACGGCGATGCAGGACGAACAGGATGTTGAGGAATTTATCCGCCGCCTGAAAAAGTATGCAGGAGCAGAAGCTCTCACAAGAGAAATGTGCCTTGACCTGATCGAGTATGTGACCGTTGATGAGTATGTCAAAGACCGTACCAAACCTCGCAAGATCCATGTGTATTACAAGTTCCTCGATGAGGGGCTGAAAGACAAAAGAAACGCTCTCGTCCAGTGAGAGCGTTATAAAATCAATGTTCTGTGTCCATATGGGAAGTGTTCATTGATACGCTAATCGCCCGTGCGGAGTGCTTTGATCTCAGAATAAGTGAGTGCCTGCTGGTTCACATCTTCGCATTTCGGTGATGCTCCATAAAGAAGTATCTCACCAAATCGAAAGACAAACAGGCAGGCTATGAGCAGGCAGATACTTCTTTTTTGAGGTATCTGCCCTTGCTTTTTCTTTCCAGATATGCTAAAATGAATACAACACTTACCAGTGAGGTAGCATTATGAAACATATTACAATTATTGAGGACGATATAGGTTTGAATAACGGCATTGCCCTTGCACTGAAACAGGAAGATATTACATTCTTTCAGCTTTACAGGCTTGGTGATTTCCAGCCATCTGAACCGACCGACCTCATTATTCTTGATATCAATCTTCCGGACGGCAACGGCTTTGATTTTCTGCGAAAGATACGTCAGAATTCGGATGTACCTGTTATCATTCTTACGGCAAATGATCTCGAAACTGATGAGGTCACGGGGCTGGAACTTGGTGCAGATGACTACATCACAAAGCCGTTCAGCCTGATGGTGCTTCGTGCAAGGATCGACAAGGTGCTGAAAAAATCAACAGCTCTGCAAATAACGTCTATACCGATGATACCTACTCTTTTGATTTTAATAAAATGGAGTTCTACGTGGATGGTTCATCTGTTGAACTCAGCAAAACCGAACAGAAGTTGTTAAGGCTTTTAATACAGAACAAAGGGCAGACGCTTACAAGAGATTATCTCGTTGATCGGATATGGACGGATGGAGCAGACTATGTAGACGAAAATGCGTTGTCCGTAACAGTGGGCAGACTCCGCAAAAAACTGAACGCCGCCGACTATATTCAGACCGTTTACGGCATCGGATATGCGTGGAGGGTTAAATGATGTTTACGGACAAAAAGCTGCTTGCCCGTCTTGATAAAATGCTGGAGGACGGCATAAACGGGACGTTTTCAGAATCCGACTATGACGAGACACAGCTCTCAAAACTGGAATCCAAATGGCTGCGGTATCTCACTTCTTCAAAGCTATCCGCACAGAAAACAGAGCAGGAACGGGAAAAGCTGCAAGAACTGGTTTCGGATATTTCTCATCAGACCAAGACACCGCTATCCAATATTCTGCTGTACACACAGCTTTTGCAGGAACAGGATATTGACGAACAGAGCCGACAGCTTGTAGATGAGATTCGACAGCAATCGGAAAAACTCGAATTTCTGATACAATCCCTTGTGAAGACCTCTCGTCTGGAAACAGGTACATTTCAGCTTGCACCGTTGAAAAATAACATTGACAGTGTGATTGACTCGGCAATCGAACAGATCACTCCGAAAGCCAAAAGCAAACAAATCAAGATCATGTACTCTTCCCAAAGTCATACAGCAAAATTTGACATCAAATGGACACATGAGGCATTATTCAATATTTTGGATAATGCAGTGAAATACTCGCCCCGAAACAGCGTGATAAAAATAACAGTTTATGCCTATGAAATGTTCGCCTGTGTCTCCGTTGCAGATCAGGGGATCGGTATACCGGAAGAGGAATTGACGCGCATTTTCGGGAGATTTTATCGTGGTCAGAATGTCAGGGAACAGAACGGCGTGGGTATTGGTCTATATCTATGCCGTCAGATCATCGAAGGACAAGGCGGGTATATTACTGTGGAATCTACTGTTGATCAAGGCTCAATATTCAAAATCTTTCTGCCGAGGTGAAATCTTTCAAAACTGTTAGATTCTCGACAGGTTCTTGAAAGAATTGCCTGATACAATAAGTGCAGTGATAAAATTCACTGCATTTTATTTTTGAGGAGAGGATAACATGACAGTACTGAAAACAGAAGCCCTCACAAAGATATATGGCGAGGGACAAAGAAAAGTCACTGCACTTGACAATGCAAATTTGAGCGTGGAACAGGGTGAATTTTTGGCGATAGTCGGCACATCGGGCAGCGGAAAATCAACACTTTTACATATGCTCGGAGGACTTGACAGACCAACCTCCGGCAAGGTATATGTGGAAAACAAGGATATTTTTTCTCTGAAAGATGAAGCACTGACGATCTTTCGCAGAAGAAAAATAGGCTTTGTGTTCCAGTCGTTCAACCTTGTGCCAACACTGAATGTATATGAAAATATCGTGTTTCCGATACAACTTGACGGAAATGATGTTGACGATAAATTTGTAAGCGAGGTCATCGGGATACTTGGTCTTGCTGATATGCAGAACCGTCTGCCGAATCAGCTTTCGGGCGGTCAGCAGCAAAGAGTAGCCATTGCAAGAGCATTAGCTGCCAAGCCAGCCATTGTCCTTGCAGATGAGCCTACGGGAAATCTCGACAGCAAGACCTCGCAGGACGTTTTGAGTCTGCTGAAAGTCACAGGACAGAAGTTCAGCCAGACTATCGTGATGATAACCCACAATGAAGCGATAGCGCAAATGGCGGACAGAATCATCCGCATCGAAGACGGTCATATCATCAAGGGCGGTGAGCCAAATGACTAAGGTGAGCAACAAAAAGGTGATCAGCCGCCTTGCGTTTCGTGAACTGAGATCAAACCGCAGAATGAACATTGTGGTGATTCTTTCTATTGTGCTGACCTGTGTCTTGTTCACGGCGCTGACCTCTATCGGTGGGAGTCTGATAAATGGCACACAGCAGGAAACGATGCGGCAGGTCGGCGGTGACAGAATGGCAGGTCTGAAATGCGTTCTGCCGGAAGATTACGAAAAAGTATGCGGGGACAGCGCAACCTGTGATGTCGTGTACCGTGTCATTGTCGGCAATGCTGTAAATGACGCTTTCAAGAATTTCTCTGTCGAGATCAACTATGCAGGTGATGAAGATGCAGCAAAAGCTTCATTTTGTAATCCGACAACCGGCAAACTTCCTGAAAACTATGATGAAATAGCAGTCAGTACGCTTGTACTTGATGCACTGGGGCTTCCGCATGAACTGGGAACGGTCGTGCCTGTAACGCTGAATGTGGACGGTGAAGTATCGGAACATGAATTCAAATTGTGCGGATACTGGCAGGGCGAAAAGGTCGCTATGGCACAGGAATGCTGGGTATCAAAAGTATTTGCAGACAAATTTGCACCTACTCCGACTGAGCGATTCAACTCACAGGAATATCCGAGCTACGCAGGCTATTGGCAGGTGGATTTCAACTATGCAAACAGCTGGAACATCGAAGGTAAGACCGATGCACTGATAAGCAGACTATACGGTAACAGCGAAAATGCTCCTGATGTCGGCATCAACTGGGCATACACTACAAGCAATGTAGACAGCGGTATGGTTGTGGGCGGTATTGTGATGATACTTGTGATCTTTGCGGCAGGGTATCTGATAATTTATAATATTTTCTATATCAACATTTCAGCAAATATCCGCAGTTATGGTCTGCTCAAAACGATTGGAACGACCTCAAAGCAGATACGGCGAATGGTAAGGATACAGGCGGCAGTGTATTGTTTGATAGGTATCCCATTTGGGCTTATTATCGGCATACTGTCCGGCAAAATCTTATTTAAGGCTATTATGGTTACAATGAATATCTATTCAGCAGCGAGTTATGCGATCAGTGTGAAGCTGCTCGTGATGATATGTCTGGCATCAGCGGTGTTTACATTTTTGACAGTTATGATAAGCTGCCGAAAGCCTTGCAAGATCGCCGGAAGTGTTTCACCGATTGAAGCACTCCGATACAATGAAACGAATATCCGTGCAAAGAAAAGAGACAAGAAAACAAGAACCATCTCGCCACTTTCAGTTGCAAGAAACAATATGTTGCGCAGCAGAAAGAAGTCTGTCATAGTCGTGCTGTCGCTGACGCTGAGCATGGTGCTTGTAAATACGCTGTTCACGGTGCTCAAAGGTATAGATATGGATAAATACGTAAGCTCGCTCATCGTGGGGGACTTTGTTATCATGCCCGATCAGGTTTCGAGAGACAACAATAAGACCGCCTTGATAACTCCCGAGCAGCTTGGATATCTGAATACCATCGACGGCGTCAGACAGGTAGATCCGATATACTTCCAGCGGGGAAAGCTCGCATTTCATGAAGAGCCACTCGAAAGGCTAAATACCCTCTGCGATAAATATGCCGATACAGACGAGCATGGATCATTAACGAAGGCAAAGGATAACGGCTCCATTTCTGCGGATATATACGGCGTGACCGAAGATGCGCTGAACGTGCTTGAACCGACTGACGGAAAGATCGACCCGGCAAAATGGCAGAGCGGGAAATATGCCATTGTCAATACCTATTACCTTGACGCGGAGGACGAAAAGGGCGAGCCGCTTTATTCTGTAGGCGATACGCTGACCCTCAGTTCAATGAAAGACATGGACGAGGATACAACAAAGGATTTTGAGGTCATGGCGCTTTGCGAAATGCCTTATGCACTCAGCAAGCAAGCCTACTATCTGTTCGGCGGACAGGTCATCATACCCGAAAGCGCGTATTTTGAAATGACCGATAACCGCAATGCCATGTCGGTGATGATGAATGCCGAGGAAAACTGCTTTGACGATGTTGATAAACAGATACGCTATATGACAGACAGAAGTGATTCCCAGGTCATAGTAAAAAGCAAGCAGACCTATCTGGACGAGTTCAGCGATCTTATAAAGATGATAAAGCTGGTCGGCGGCACGCTTTCGGGTATCCTTGCGCTTATCGGGATACTAAACTTCGTCAACGCGGTAGTGACAGGGATAATATCCCGAAAAAAAGAGCTTGCTATGATGAATGCCGTGGGCATGACCGGCGGACAGCTAAAGAAAATGCTGATGTGGGAGGGCGTTCACTATGCTGCACTGACAGCAGTATGCTCGGTTATTATCGGGTTTCTGCTTGATAATGTTGTTGTGAAAAGCATCACCGGAGACTTGTTCTTTTTCACATATCATTTCACATTTATGCCGATACTTATCTGCGTTCCGATATTGCTTTTGTTATCGGCAGTGATACCTTCCGTTGCCTATCAGACAATATGCAGGGACAGTGTTGTGAACAGACTCAGGGAAAACTAAATAAGTGGATACAATGCAGGCTGTCACTTTTTGGGGTGACTGCCTGTGTTGTTTTTTGTGTATACGTTCCTTTTATAACCGCAAGAAGTTATGGTTACCATTTGTGATTGCTTAAAAGGCGTTCATCATTCAAGTGTGTCTTTCTTCCTCTGCTGGGTGAGCTTCTTCTGTCTGTATTTCTCACTCTCACGCCTGTTATGTTCTTCGTTGATATAGTTTCTGACCTGTCGGACATACTTCTTCGCCGTTTCACGCTTGGTGAGGAATGCGGTATGCTCGACATTAAGCCTGTTCCACTTCGATTTCAGCTTGTTGGACTTCTCCAAAAGGTCAAGCATTGTCGGCGGTTTGCCGTCAACAGCATACTTCTTGATATGCTCCCTGATGTACTTGACCGTTTGCTCGTAGTCCTCGATTGTGGCGGCATTTTTCTTCTTGAAACGACTCTGCGACCAGCCCGATTTGCCCTGATACTCCTTGTAAACAGGCTCCAGCTCGTCACGGTGCTTCATCTTGGTAATGAGCGTGTCGATAACTGTAAAGATGTCCTGCATTTCCGATTCCGTAAAGCGAACATTTAGCGTGTAGGACTTCTTCTCCCTCTTACGTTTCAGGTACTTGCGCTCATCGTCGGAAAGCTCGTCCTCGGACTTGTTTGCAAGGTTATCGTCAAGCTCGGTAGCTACCTCTTTGTCCAGAGCATTGTTGATTGCTCCCTCATAGGTCAAGCCCTCGAACTCCATAGCTTTGCGCTTGGGTGGTCTGCCCCTCTTGCGTTTTGCATTTTCCATAGTGGTGTCTCCTTTGTTTTATTTCGGCGTTAGCCGATTATTTTTTGACCGCTGTGCGGTCATTTCGGGGCTTGGGGTGTCCCCAACAAGC
>Ga0129317_1002379_pt1 | contig 10870 bp, 6 predicted proteins | sample Cm1ome_FD_94430 | JGI IMG/M metagenome (GOLD analysis project Ga0129317, IMG submission 94430) | Eastern black-and-white colobus group fecal microbial communities from Wisconsin, USA - Cm1105 metagenome | ecosystem: Host-associated > Mammals > Digestive system > Large intestine > Fecal | place...
AGCTTGATTCCAGTACCCTTGGCTCTTGCTGCTTTCTTCTGAATAACTTCCACGATATTCTTGTGGGCGATTTCTGTGTATTCGTAGGATTCGAGGAACGGATTGGTATTATCCCAAAGTGAATCAAACTCTGCTTCTTCCTCCGTGACAACTGAATCAAATCCTTCAACCCAGCCCTTAGCGATCCTGACCCGTTCGTAGTTGCCTTTATACCCGCCATAGGAGGCATTGGCAGAGCCGTAGAAAACGACCGTATCGCCCTCAAAATCGTGCAGGATTCCTAGCTTATCGTGATAAATCCCGAGCCCGTGGTCTTTGTTTTTAAGGACGGCGATTTTGATATCCAGCACGCCGGTTTTGATCAAATCATAAAGGAATTGCAACTTAACGTCCGGAAGCTTTTCGATCTCCTCCACAAAATCGCGCGTGAAAGCGTTTAAAACGCATTCCTGACGCTGTTCGTAGCCAGCAGTGATAGCTTGTATATCTTCCTCGTTCAAACGCGGGCTGACGATGAGTTTGACGTGTCCGCCATTTCTCGCCATAGCGAGCAGTCCATCCATAATCGGGATCAACCCGTCGGAGGAGAAGAAGCCAGCACTACGCTTGTATTCCTTAGTGACTTTAAGCGCCGGGTTCAGGAAGGCATCGACCAGGCTATCTGAACCTTGGTTAATGTAGCTGTTTCCAAACCCCATTTCTCTAAACTTCATCACTGCCTCCTAATTCTTCCAGCACGTAATTGGCAATCAGTTCCTCGATGTTGTCCAGATTGTCTGGCATAATCAGATCCCCGTTATGTGAGATGCGTTCGTCGTATTCGACGACTAGCGGCATGCCTGCCGGGGCAACGACAGGATACGCAATTCGGTACGGATATTTGGAGGGGCCAACATCGAGAAGCTTCGACCACTTGTGGAGGATGCTGTAAATGAGCCAAGCGTTCCATTCAACATTTAGCTTCGGAAACTGATTGATACACTCAAGATGTGCAATCGGTGTCGCTTCGTGTATTTCGGCAAGGATCAGCTTTTCTATAGTCTGTGCCGTTTCCTCATTTACACCGATGTAATCAATTGAGGCCAACTCATCATCGTTAATCAACAGGTGGGTACCATTACAGAGATCTGCGAAGTCAAGAATCCCGGCGATTGAGTAATGATGCTCGGAGGCAAAGGCTAATACTTCTGACAGTGCAATCGTCTCCGAATCTTCCACCATCTCTCTAAGCACTGAGTGGATGCTCTTAATCTCGGAGCCTTCTCTTGCGATGAACGGTCTAGAGAAATTGTATTCTTCGCCAAACAGATATTCCAACACACTGTATAAGCAAAAGCCTGAAGTGATGTAGTTCCTTGTTAGTAACCCCGGGCACTCTTGGAGCAGTTCCGGATATAGATCTCGGACATAGCAGAGTTCCTGCGTTGACAACGTTTTTTCCACTTTCTGATGGAAATACTGAATGTCCTCATCAGTAAGTGTCAGCCTAGAAACGTGGATATACGCCCCGAACAGATTGATAATTTCCGGGTTGTCGAGCGACAAGTTGATGACGATATCCGTAATACCGGGGAACTTACGCTTAAGATCGTCTTTAGTTACGGGAGAGGTAGCTTTAGCAATGAAGCTGCCTAGCGTCTCATAGAATGACGTGACTTCCGCATCCGTAGAAACATAATCCTTCCGGAAATACCATTTATCGCTAAACAAATCGCGCAGAATGCCTCGCAAATAGAAGCGATTGTCGACTCCTTCTATCTGCAGCTCTTCTTCGAACTCAGTAAAGATTGATGAGAATAGTGTAACGGGAACAGAGCGACTCTCGACGTAATCCTTAATCTTCTGTTTGAGACTATCGGACAGTTGGACTGCGTCATCTTTGGCGATATACCGTCCTCTGGCGCACAAAATACCAATTCGTCCAAGAATGGAAGCGATAGCATGAAAGCGCTTGTCCGACATGTCGATGCCATATTCGCTCTCGACCTGCGAGCGGAACCGATCAATGGACTCCTCGTCGATATGAATGCCGTGTGGATAGTATTTCCTGAGCACCTCATAATACATGCTGGTCAGCGACAACCGGGAACGATGATAGGTGTCACCTGTCCGTTGGTAATCTTTGTTCACGATAATCCGGATCAGTTTTTCTGGATAGCCTGTGGATTCGGCTGTTTGGCTGATTAGTTGATCCATACTATCGGCAGTGACAATCTCCGGTAACTGGTTGATCTCTTCTTGAACTTTGGTAAAACATTCTTTTTCTCCGAGCAAGAACAGATCATTTTGCGGGAGATATGAGTAGTCTTCTTCGGCGTATTCTTTAAGGAGATAGACCACTTCTGTGCCGATCTCTCCTACATATTCGGCAATTCTATCTGCAGGAAGGGCTATGCTTTCTTCAAGATCTAGGAAGATTTTTTGGTTAATTCTGTGCCGTTTGAACCAATCTTTTAAATGACGGTATATTTTCGCCTCAATTTGACGGATGCGCTCCCGAGTTACCCCCAACTGATCGCCTAGCTCAGCAAGTGTTGCACCCCGCGCTCTGCCATAGAGGACTGTTCTCATCTGATCAGTTTTAATGGTCAAGCGGAGCTGCTCTGTAAGCTCAGTTTTGACGTCATACTCACACCACTTGAGAAAACGCATCAGCTTGGCATCTTGATTGGCAATAGCTTCTCCATTAGAGAAAATGAATTGCCGGAGAGATGCACCCTCTGAGTAGTTGACGAGCAAGGACGATTGAGTTTCTGTGTTGGCTGTATATGCCTTTATCACCGTCTTTGCGTCGATGTCCCGGCGAGAAGTCGGTATTTTCTGGATAATCCCTTCGCAAGCAGAAACAATCTGGACGTCAGTAATGAACCCCTCAAGCATTTTCTTGAGGTGCTTAATATAATCCGGCTTTTCCCTGACGGCAGTAACCAAGTCTGAACCCAACACATGGTAAGCGTTTTCTAAAGTGTGAACGGCTAGCCGCGAGCGAGTGGAAAGATTATCAGCCTCGACAAAGGAGAAATCACCCGCCCAAATTCGGTCTTTATATTTAAGCACTTCATCTGTCGCGTCGACTTTTATATCTGTCTTCACCTTGGATAAACTACGCTCTTCAAGTTTCGATAGATAATCGTGAACTTCATTAATGCTGTTCCTGCCGAATCCGCTGATGGCGAGAAGCTTTGAGTCGGTCTGTTCAAGTAATTTACCAACGCTGTTTATACCCCTAGCCTGCAATCTTCCCAGAACTCGCACAGAAAAGCCACAATCCGTAATGGGATAGGCATCATAAAACGCCGGCTCTCGAGAAAAGCGCTTTGCGTATGGAACGTCGTTAAGGTCTTCTTCAGCAGGAGTTTTAACCGCATCGTCACGGAGTTTAAGAATTCTTAGGCTGATGGATTGTCTATCCGCCATAGGATATAAATCGTGCTCGTTCAAAAAAGCCCATGGCCGAACAGTCCTGAACGATTCTACGGTCAGGATGTTTTCTTCAGCTAGGGCTTTACGGAGCGGCGCAAACATGTTGTCACGCAGCAAATCCCGCAGTTCGGGCGACAGTTCCATCGTGCGACTTCCTTTACTTCATGTGTTCAGCGGAGTATCTCCGTAGCATTCTCTCGGTTTAGCCATGGGCGGTAACGGTGAAGCGCGGCATGGCAGTTGGGACAAACGGTGATAAAATCTTTCCGTCCGTATTCGTGGCCAGCGTCCAAATCTACTACAGGCACCAGTAAATGTAGCTCGAGGAAATCTTCACAGCCTTGGTATGCTCCTTCGAGACACAAACGACAGATGCTGCAGCGAGAATCTCTTTCCAGCTTGGCACTATAGCGAAGCTCAACCGTTCGGTGTAGATGGGAGAGCAGCGCGCCCTCTGGGAAACCAGCACTCTCTTCGGATTGACCGAACGTACAAGATTGGAAGTATGCGCGGTTGCGGCGGATAGCTTCAGCGACGGCATGGAGTTCGTCGTGGCGATTCTCATACTCTTTATCCACCTCGAAAAATATCTTGCCTACGCCCCAGCGAGGTCTGCCTTCGCCGTAGGCTTGTTCCCGGAACGAACGAATCTGGTCGCTCACGCCGACAGTATTCCGGAAGTTCGGCGGACGTTTTTCTGCGGGGTGGATTGGAAGCTCCTGTAGGAGACGACAAAGCGCATTTATCCGCGGATTGTTTTTGGTTAGTGATTCTTCTCCAGCGCTGTAAAGAGTGTCGAGCGTTAAGATAACCTCATCCCGGGTAAAGCTGGTATTAGCCATTTTTTTTGCCACCTCCCGGCGGATCATCTAGTTCAACGATATCTTCGATTTTGCAATCCAAGACCTCGCAAATCTTCCGGAGCACCTGCGTCGAAACGTCGCCGCCTTTGCCCATCTTGGCAATAGTGTTAGTGGTCAGTCCCGTCGCCTCACGAAGATCCTTTTTCTTCATGTTCTTATCGATAAGAAGCTTCCAGAGCCTGTTGTAGTTCATTCGCCACACCCCTCAGTTGCGCTCCCATTCGCGCAGCCATTCTGTATGTTCAGAAACACGAAACACTATACCATAGAATTTGCGCTAGCACAATAGAAGATTGAATTTTTCAAAATAATGTGTAAAAACAATGAATAGTTACCAAACTGCTGAGGGTCATAATAAAAGTAGCGTAGGAATGCATCTTCCTACGCTGAGTTTTGTGTAAAGACAAGATGGCATTTTGAGGTGAACATGGGCCATAGGCGCCTTTTTATTGCGCTGCTGCACCGCTACCGGCGAGCATCTGAAGCATCTTCACCATATCGGGGTTGCTGAGTACCTTTGCCAGCTGGAGCGGATCGAACCCCATTGCGTTCATCTGATCGACCATGGCGATCTGCTTCCGCTTGACTTCGGCTTCCGGCTCTGCCCCGTGTCCGTTGTAGAATGCCTTTTCAAACAGCTTCGCGTTTTCCTGCCGGTTCTCATCGAGAATGTGGGAATACTGGTCAGTAACCATGGATGCCTGTGCGTGACCGGAGTCACCCTGTACGGACTTGATGTCGCCCTGGTTCAGCTTCAGCTTGTAAGTGATGCTGGAATGCCGCAGGCTGTGAAAGACGACCGGAGGCAGATTGTTCTCTTCAATCAGGTTCTTCAGCGCCTTCCGGATCTGTGCAGATTCGCAAGGCAACCCAACCGACGTTGCGATCACAAGATTAAAATCGGCGTATTCGTTGCCGATGGCTTCAATCGCTGCGTCCTGCTCCATTTTCCAGGCGACGAGCATCTCAGCCACCGTTTTCGGAAGGAAAACCTTGCGGATATTTGTGGGCGTCTTAGGCGCTTTCAGCACGAGCGCCGTCCGGTTGTGAAGACCCTGATCCGGGAAGACCGTGATGATGTCCTTGGAGTCCAGAGCCTTCATGGCCTTTTTGTTCACACGCTGCAATTCCTTGGTGATTGAGATGGATGCCTTGCCGGCCTGAATGCTCTCGTCGGATATATCCACACAGTCCCATGTCAAGGCCAGAAGCTCGCCGATGCGAAGCGTACAGGAGAAGGCAAGGTTGAGGCAAAGCTTCAACCGGGGATCTTTGCATAACTCGATTGCCTTGAAGATTGTCTGTGCGTCCCAGATTTCCCGTTCCTTTGCTTCATGCTTCGGCACAGTGGCATATGCAGCAGGATTCTTCTCAATCAGATCCCATTTTATGGCCTGCGTAAACGCACTGCGGAGCACATTATGAATCTTGCGAACAGTCGCAGTCGTTACGGTTCGGGTTTCATTGGAATACTTCTTCACACAGATCATTGGAACCGCCGGCGTGGTCAGGAGCTTCTGATAATACCGCTCCAGCGTATGGGACGTGACTTCGGCGAGTTTCAATTTCCCGAGATACGGCTCGATGTAGTGATCGCTGTATAACGATTTCCTTTTGGTATATGTTTAAGGAGAGCAGAAATTGTTTTTCTTCACTTGTCATCAAAACGGCAAGGTGATAGAATATTTATCGTGACAGTAAAGATCATTCAGAAAGGGAACTTCAAGTATGAATTTTTCAAAAGTGAGTGCTAGACAAAAGCAGTTTACGATTTCGCTTTTTGGACAGTTGGTAATTACATATCTGATTTTGTTGTTCTCTTCTTATTTCATTTTTTCACCACTGATCAACAAGACGCGCGAGATTTCTCGATCTATCTATTTGGATGAAACGAAGCATGCGTTGGCCCTAAGCGGACGTGTAATGGAAGATACGTTGAAAGAGTTATATCAACTTACTGCATGGATGGATACCGACATCTATTTTCAAAAGCTGAAGACGATCACACTCGACGATCACAAGCTTCTGCCTTCCGCTTCTTATGGCAGTCTTCATGTGGCAAGTCAGAATTTTCGAACGCAAATCGGAACACTAGAACATGTGGAAGAAGTGTTTCTTTTTTTGACAAACCTTCAAACGGTTATGGGCAGGTAGCGTACCTTTCATAAACTGGATGAATATCTGTCCTTTGATATCGTCTTTGCCGACGCATCAATAAGCGAGCAAATGAAACAGATGATGTTTGCAAAAGAAAACTTTCAGGTTCTATCGTTCGAAAATGTCTCGGTTTACAAGGCCGCCCCGCAGGATTGTTTGATTTTTCTCATGCGTCGTCCACATGACAGTATTGTTATCGGAACGGTGATTTCTCAACGCAATCTGGCTGATTTGTTTGGGTTTGACCGCTTGCCGGAGAATGCTGTTCTGCGGTTAATGGATATGAACGGGCGGGAACTGATCGTCCTTGGCGACAGCAAGGACGAAATATCGAATACAGTTTTGGATACAACCATCTCCTTTGCAAAGCTGACGGTGCAGCTGCAACTGCCGGAAGCCTATTTCGATGAAATGACAGAGCCTGTGCGCAGCCAGATTCACATGCTTCAAATGATTGCCATTGTTGTTGGCTTGATTTTGTCCACGCTGTTTGCGATAATATGCTCCAAACCGGTACATAAATTGGCGAAGGGCCGCCTGCTAAAACCCCATACGTCTTTTGTACGGGAATATCGCTCCATCAATCATTATATGGCAACAACCAACGCGCAGCTTCAGACCTTTCAGGAGAAGCTTCGATCCAACATGTTCCTGCGCATGCTTTATGGTTCCCTTGGCGCTGAAGAAAATCAGCAGGTGAAACAGTTTCTTCCGCTGATCAATCAAGAATATCGTATTGCTGTTCTGCATACCCGAATGGATAATTCCGATATGGAAATGCAGTTTCACAAAGAATGGAGCGAGCAGTTTCCGCCGTATTTTATCAGCGGACAGATTTCTGTTTCCCAAACAGCCCTGCTGATGCCTTCAACGCAAGAGGCGGATGATATTGTACGAGCCTCTTTGGGTCAACCAACGGATTTTTTTGCCGCCATCGGTCTCAGTGAGCCAATGAGAGGTAAAAAACATTTATCCATTGCATTGCGCCATGCTCAATTCAGCCTGCTGCATTCGGGATCGGGAGACGTAGTTGCGTATGTAGACGATGGACAACAGACTGAACGGCCGATCGGACTGTATGGAATACAGCGTTTGATCGGTTATATGACGGACGGAAACCATTGCGAAGCCTTGTCGTTGCTTGATAAAATCAAGAACGCGCTGTTGCATGAAGCGGATGAAAACAGCATTGCCCAAACCTACTACCTTATCCGCTATGCGCTGGAAACGGTGATTAGCGACGTGGACTTGGAGCTGCTTTCGGAGCTGCCAGAATATCGAATCGATAAAGATTTGAATCTTCTTTTTGAGGAATTGGGAAAGACAATCATTGATCTTTCGCAAAAGATCAATGAACAGAAGAAACACGTGGATGATCATCGCGGCGTCAGTATTCTGCAATATGTCAATGATCATTACTGTCAATGGGATATCTCGGCCAACAGTATTGCCGAGGTGATGGGAACCAACCGCTCGGAGATCTATAAGCAAATTCGGGAGCAAACAGGGAAAAGCCTTAACGAATACATAGAATACAAACGTATGGAGAAGGCTCTCCATTTACTGCGTGAAACGGATCAGTCGGTTACTCAGATTAGCGAAGCCTGCGGTTACAACAGCGTAAACAGTTTTTACAAAGTATTCAAAAAGAATTTCCATACTGCACCTAGCAGCATGCGGGCCGTACTTTGATGGCCTGATCAACGGATGTGATTGATAGTACTGATCACATCCGTTTTTGCTATTTTTCATGATGAATGTCTATTTTCCATGTGTTTCTTGGTATATAGAAAGGAAATATCAACATCATTTTGCTGATTTTCCATATTCACAAATCGGAGGAGAACCCCTATAGTTAAAGCATACAAAAGCGAGCGGCCGTCGCTGAACATTTTGAACGACATAATAAAATTAAAGGAGGAACAACCCACGATGCGTAAACTGACTGCATGGCTACTTTTGATGGTAATGGTTTTCAGCGCTTCCGCTTCTAGTGTTGCGCTTGGCGAAAAGAGCGCGGATGCCGGAAAACTTCCCCTGACGACTGAACCGATCAAGCTGACGATTGGCTTGATCCCCGATGATGGCGTTCTGGATTACGATACCAACCTATACACTGCCTATCTGGAAGAAAAAACTGGTGTCGATATCGAATTCTTCTATTTCCCCACCACTGAATTTGCCCAAAAGCTGGAACTGATGGTGGCTGCGCAGCAGGAGCTGCCGGATATCATCCTCAATATGGATCTGGAAGATACTGCAAAGTTCAGCTATGGACAACAAGGCGTGTTCCTTCCTCTGAACGAGTATTTTGAGCAGTATGGATACTATTGGCAGGAAACTTACGAAAAATATTGCACTGAAGAGGAAAAGAACATTATCAGCAGTCTGTCGGTATCCCCTGACGGTAATGTCTATGGATTCCCCTTCTATGAGGTCGACCCTACCGATACGCAGGTTGAAACCATCTACATTAACAAGAGCTGGTGCGATAATCTGGGCCTTGCGGTACCCACTACTACGGATGAGCTTTACGAAGTGCTGTGCGCTTTCCGTGACAACGATCCCAATGGAAACGGTCTGAAGGACGAAATTCCGTTGCTCGGCTACAACAGCGTCGACACCCGCGGCGACTTGATCTTCATCCTTGCCAACTCTTTCCTGTACTACAACTGGAGCGAGTATGGACGCTTTGTGTTGGAAGACGGCAAGCTGGCTGCCAGCTACACCAGCGAAGCTTTCCGCGAGGCGCTTCGTTATATCCATAAGCTGTATGAAGAAAACCTGATTGCTCCTTATAGCTTTACTCAGGATGCTGCTCAGCTGCGTGCTATGGTTGATCTGCCTGATGATGCCGAAACCATCGTTGGTGCAGTTGCCCATCACCCCTGGAGCGGCAGTGAGGGCTTCACCTGGACTAAGGAGAACTACTCCAAGCTGAAGGATTACGTTGCCATTGGCCCGTTGGCCGGCCCCGAAGGCATTGCATATTCTCCCTATCAGTTGGCTGGTCTTGCTTTCAACACCTACATCACCAAGGATTGTAAAAATCCCGAAGTGGCATTCCGCCTGCTGGACTTCATGAGCTCCGAAGAGGCTTCCCTGACCTCCCGTCGCGGCGTGCAGGGCGTCGATTGGGACTATGTTGCCGAAGGAAGCACTCGTCCTTCCCGTTATGCCGATCTGGGCTTTGAGCCGATTTACGATGTAATGCACGACGTTTGGGCCGAGCCTGAACAGAACAGCGTTTATGCCGTGACTGTCCACTTCATGCCTTCTCGCCTGTTTGCCGGTGTTACGCTGGAAGATTTCCCGAATGAACTGGCTGAAAAGCGCTTCCATCTGTATATGGACGGCTTCAACCGTCGCTACGGTCAGTATCCTGCTGAAATCGTGACCAAACTGGTCTATACCGCTGAGGAACTCGAAGAGATCAGTGAACTCTCCACCGTGATTACCGAGTATGCCAATCAGGCACGTGTGCTCTTCGTAACAGGTGATATGGACATTAACAGGGATTGGGATACCTATCTGAAGACTCTCAATGATATGGGTCTTGAGTACTGGCTGGAGGTTGCCCAAACTGCGTACGATCGCATGAACGCGAAATAAGATTACTTCCTGAAAACATCCCAAATAACTTCTGGCGGCGGTTTTGCCGCCGCCAGAAATAGTATAGAGGTTTTTGTCTGTGGCGGCCGTGCCGCCTGCACATTCAATTTAGCAGATGGGGGATGGCCATGAAATACACCTCAATTGTAGGGATCAACCAGTCTAAAGCATTAAAAGTATTCCGACATAGGTGGCAGCTGCATGTGTTCATGCTGTTTCCGTGCCTTTTAACGTTTATTTTTTCTTACATTCCCATGTTTGGCGTCCAAATCGCCTTTAAAAACTTCATTGCTGCGAAAGGAATTTGGGGCAGCGAGTGGGTTGGCCTTTCGCATTTTGAGAAGTTTTTCAATTCCTACAACTTTACTAAAATTGTGACTAATACCATCGGACTGTCTGTATACAGTTTGGTGGTTGGTTTCCCGCTGCCTATTCTGTTCGCTCTTGTGCTGAATATCATAAAGCGTGAGAAGCTCAAGAAAGCCATTCAAACCATTACCTACATTCCACATTTTATTTCGACGGTTGTGCTGGTTGGTTTAATTATGCAGGTTCTCAGCCCGGTACATGGCCTGTATGGCTCCCTTTACCGTTTGTTTAGTCTAGGAGGAATGTACCCAAGCGATATTATCGGAAAACCGTCTGCTTTTTCCCATTTATATGTGTGGTCAGGAGTCTGGCAGAATCTAGGCTGGAATTCTATCATCTATTCGGCAGCGCTTTCCGGCGTGGATCCGCAGCTGCATGAGGCCGCTCAGATCGATGGTGCCACACAGCTGCAGCGTATTTTTCATATTGATTTGCCCAGCATTATG
>Ga0129317_1002382_pt1 | contig 10862 bp, 14 predicted proteins | sample Cm1ome_FD_94430 | JGI IMG/M metagenome (GOLD analysis project Ga0129317, IMG submission 94430) | Eastern black-and-white colobus group fecal microbial communities from Wisconsin, USA - Cm1105 metagenome | ecosystem: Host-associated > Mammals > Digestive system > Large intestine > Fecal | place...
AAAGATGATTAACTTTTCTTGCAAATAAAATCAAAATATGCGGTAGTGCTATACTTTGGCATTATTGTGTCTATTGCAAGAAAGTTATATGTCTATCTTACTCAATATAGTGCTGTTGCCACTTTTGCTTAGTGGTGTTATTTTATGCTATGACGAGCTGCAAGGATAAACTTTCTTGCGGCTCTTATTTTGTTTTGGAGGTGCTTTATGAATAGTGCAGAACAGATAGTGACACATGATTCACTCCGTATAGTGTCGGTTCCTTTTGGTGAAATCTATACGTAGTAAACATTCACCGAACCGACTTTGTATCGTATGACATGCAAAGGAGGATAATATTTATGTCAATGATTAAAATTGAAAACCTTACGTTTTCATATCCGACAAGTTATGATAATGTTTTTGAAAATGTCAGTTTCCAGGTTGATACCGATTGGAAGCTTGGTTTTGTGGGCAGAAACGGACGAGGTAAAACAACCTTTCTGAATCTTCTGCTTGGGAAATATGAGTATAGTGGAAAAATCATATCATCCGTACAGTTTGATTATTTTCCTTATCCCGTTTCAGATAAGAATCGTATTACAGAGGATATATTGCAGGAGGTTTGCCCACTTGCGGAAGAATGGGAACTTATGCGAGAACTTTCTTATCTTGATGTTGATGTTGATGTGCTTTGGCGACCTTTTGAAACACTTTCCAACGGAGAGCAGACAAAGGTTTTGATTGCCGCTCTTTTTCTTAATGAAGGGCATTTCCTACTGATTGATGAACCTACCAACCATTTGGATGCCAAAGCGAGAAAAAGTGTGGCGGCATATCTGAAAAAGAAAAAGGGATTCATCTTAGTTTTTCACGATCGTCGCTTTCTTGACGATTGTGTTGACTATATTCTATCGATTAACCGAGCGAATATCGAAGTGCAAAGAGGAAACTTTTCATCATGGATGTCAAATTTTGAGCGACAGCAAGAATTTGAACTGGCTCAGAACGAACGTTTGAAAAAGGACATCAGACGATTACAGCAGTCGGCAAAACGCGCTGCAGTATGGTCTGAACGTGTAGAAGCTTCCAAAATTGGGGCAGCAGATAAAGGTTATGTCGGTCATAAAGCCGCCAAAATGATGAAGCGTTCAAAATCTATAGAAGCGAGACAACAACAGACAATCGAACAAAAATCAGCATTGCTGAAAAATATGGAAACCGCAGAAGCCCTCAAGATACAACCGCTTAATTACCATACAGATTTGCTTGCATCATTATCGAATGTAGTAGTTTATTATAATGGCATTTCAGTTTGTGAACCCGTTTCGTTTGAAATAAGACAGGGAGAACGCATTGTGCTTGATGGAAAGAACGGCAGTGGCAAAAGTAGCCTGTTAAAGTTGATAGTCGGGCAGTCCATAGATTATACGGGTACAGTAACACTTGGCTCTGGGCTTGTAATTTCTTATGTGCCACAGGATACATCGTATTTATGTGGAACCCTTTCCGAGTTTGCAGAAGAAAACAACCTTGATGAAAGTTTGTTCAAGGCAATTCTTAGGAAAATGGGCTTTGAGCGTGTACAGTTTGAAAAGGATATTAAAGACTTTTCTGGCGGGCAAAAGAAGAAAGTCCTAATTGCGAAAAGCCTTTGTGAAAAGGCACACTTGTATGTATGGGATGAACCGCTCAACTTTATTGATGTGTACTCACGTATGCAGATTGAACAACTCATAACGGAGTTTGCCCCGACTATGCTCCTGGTAGAACATGACAGTGTTTTTCGAGATACTGTGGCAAGTAAAATTGTGAATATCTAAATTGGTTCTTCTGCAATTTTACGTTTTTCGCTTTAATAAAAATGGAGAATGCTGATTTACACTGGCATTCCAGTATTGAAAAATTACAAAATACGGATAATTGCGTAAGAACCTCTAAATTAAAATAATTGTATGGGTTAATTCCAGCTTTACAGAGACTCAAATTTCAGGTTTGTTTGAAAATAATTAGTAAACCAGTCATAGGATAAATCATTTTCAATTTCTAAAAACTTCTCAAATACTTCTGTTTTCTTATCCTCATCAAAAAGAATATCTTTCAAGGCTCCATGAAGTTGAAAGTTTTCTTTTATCCCCAGGATCGTATTGATATCACTAGTTGTAATCATGACTTTCTCCTTTTTTTCTTGAATAATATGTGCTATTTTTGTATAATATAAATGAAGAGAGGTATGTCCCACCGCCAGTTCGGAGGGGAGGCCTCTCTTTTTTATTTAGCTTTTCTTTTATAAATATTTAAAAGACTATCACCTTTTTTCAGCATTATTTTTTCAACCCAATTTGTTTTATTCAATGTGAAGATAGAACCTAGCTGCCTTATAATTTCATCATTTGATAATTTGATATTTGTATAAATGTCTTACTCTGGAGTATGCCACGTAAAAAGAATTAATTTAATTAAGATTAATAGAATCAAAGTATTGAATAGTGGAATCAAAATAGCATAAAATAAACATCAGGGAGATTGATTATACTTCCATATCGGAAGATAGAAATTTACCGTTAATGTGGTCGTTGGACTGCTTGGTAATAGAAGTTCTTACTTAAATAGATTTACACTTGTATTCCAAAGTCTGAAAATGATGTACGATTATAAGCTAAACTTGACAGTAAGAGCCCCACGGGCAAATCCGTGGGAGTAGTCAGTACATGGGCGACAGACGGTTTCTTTCGTGAAACAAAAGATAAAGTTGAATATCGTAAAAAAGAAGGTTGTGCTGTTGTGGAAATGGAGTGTTCAGCAATTTCAGCGTGTGCAGGTTTCAGAAAAGTAGTGTGGGGAATGATACTGTATACTGCAGATAGTCTTGCGGATGTTGAAAAATATGATGAACGACATTGGGACGGTAATGCAGATGAGTATGCCCTTGCATTATGTCTTGACGCTGTATTATATATAGAGCTATAATTTCTAGTGGAATTTGGAGGGAGTAAATTCATGGCATTAAAATTAATGAAAGGCAGTTTGCAATACAAAAATCAAATTATAGAAATGATTAAAGAGTGGAAATCGTATAACGATACCCATAACGCAAATACTTCGCCATGGGCTATATTTAAAAATGATTATGATGATTTTGAATATTATCTAAATAATTTAGAAATATCAACTACAGACGATGGATTTGTTCCTGATTCTACTTTCTTTTGCTTAGATGAAGACAGAGATACCATGGTTGGTGCTATTAATATCAGACATTACTTAAACGAATATTTATTGAAATATGGTGGTCATATTGGAGATGGTATAAGACCAAGCGAAAGAAGAAAAGGTTATGCAACCAAAATGATCAGCTTGGCTTTAGAAGAATGCAAGAAACTTGGTATGGATAAAGTTTTATTGGTTTGTGATAAAGACAACATTGGTTCTGTCAAATCAATTATCAATAATGGCGGAGTATTAGAAAACGAAGTTTTAAAAGATGGTAAGCTAATACAAAGATATTGGATCATGTTGTAAATGTAAATTCCAGTTTGTTGAAGGACGTATAGAAATTATACGTTCTTTTTTAATTGCAAGAAAAAAGCAAGAAATTACATACTTATATAATGATAGAATAGAAGTATGAAGGAGGAAGAAACTATGTCTAAAAAATCAATCAATTGTCGTATTAAGAAATATGCGTATTGTGATATAGAACAGATCTATAAAGAAATAGATGCCTCACCCAATGGTTTGACTTATGATAGAATAAAAGTAAAGAGAAATCAATATGGGAGTAATAGCTTCACAAAGAATGATGATACATTTCTATATTGTATCTATCGTGCTTTTATTAACCCTTTTAATTTGATCTTACTTGTTTTAGGTATAATTTCTTTAATCACTGATGTTATATTAGTAAGTAATTTCACGAAAAATGCGACGACCGCAATTATTATATTTTCAATGATTCTTATTAGTGGCACAATTCGTTTGATTCAGGAATTCAGAGCAAAAAATGCATCAAAGCAGTTAGAACGACTGATTCATGAAACAATTACAGTTAAAAGAAATGGAATCATTAAAGAAATATCAGCGGATGAATTAGTCGTAGGAGATATTGTCTTGTTATCTGCAGGAGACCGTGTTCCTGCAGATATCCGTTTAACTCATGTAAATGATTTATTTGTATCACAAGCAGCCATTACAGGTGAAAGTGCGATATTAGAAAAGAAGAGTCATACACATCATTTAGGGGATATAGAAACATTCTCACAGCTAGATAATATAGTCTTTATGGCAACAACTGTTATTAGTGGTAAAGGAGAAGGTATTGTACTTGCAGTAGGTGAAGAAACGCTTTATGGCAGCTTTATTCAAAATGATAGTGAACAGAAGCAGTCATTTGAAAAAGGGGCCCATTCGATTGCCTGGGTAATGCTTCGTTTTATTGTGGTTCTTATACCTTTAGTATTCATCATACTTCGTATCACAGGAGGAGAATGGTTAGAATCTCTTGCTTTCTCTTTATCAGTGGCAGTAGGGCTTATGCCTGAAATGCTTCCTATGGTCATTACAGCCTGTCTTGCAAGAGGAAGTCTCGCAATGAGTCGTAAACAGACAATTATTAAAGATATTAATGCGATGCAGGTTTTTGGTAGTATGGATGTTTTATGTATGGATAAAACAGGTACACTCACAAATGAAACAATTCTCTTAGAGTACTATATGGATGTATTAGGGAATGAGAGCACAAAGGTATTGGATTTATCTTATTTGAATAGTATGTATCATTCTGGTGTAGGTAATCCGATAGATCATGCAATTATGGCTTGTTCTACTATGCCAGGACGTCAAATGTATTATGAGAATCTAATTAAGGAATATAGAAAAAAAGATGAAATCCCTTTTGATTACAGTCGTAAGTTTGTGAGTACTCTTGTAGTGGATTCACAAGGTGAAGGACATCTTATTGTGAAGGGGGATATTACACAGGTGGTCTTAAGATGTACTTCTATTGAGTATCATGGTAAAGTTCTTCCAATTAATGAAGAAGTAAAACAGAGCGTTTCTAGTGTTGTAGATGAAATGCTGGAGGAAGGGATGAAGGTCATTGCGGTGGCAAGAAAACCACTTGGAAATAAGACTCAGATTACTCTTGATGATGAACAGAATATGATTTTAATGGGTTATCTTGCATTCTTTGATGCCCCTAAAAAGACAGCTAAAGATTCTATTAATGCACTTAAGAGATTGAAGGTCACACCTAAGGTTCTTACAGGAGATCAAGAAGATGTCGCTATTTCTATTTGTCGTAGAGTAGGCATAGATGCATCAGAAGTTATTACAGGTCCGGTTATGGAAACAATGACGGATGATGAACTAAGAAAAAGTGTAGAAGAAGTTAATGTCTTTGCTTCTTTAACACCAGGGCAGAAGGTTCGTCTTGTTTCACTACTTAGTCAAAATGGTCATACAGTAGGATTTCTAGGAGATGGGATCAATGATATTCCTGCTCTATGTGAAGCCAATGTAGGCATTTCTGTAGATACAGCAGTTGATGCAGCGAAAGATGCAGCAGATGTTGTCCTTCTCCAAAAGGATTTAAATGTCTTAGAACAAGGGATACTCGAAGGACGTAAAACATTTACGAATATGTTGAAATATATCAAGATCACTGCCAGTTCTAATTTTGGAAACATCTTATCCATTGTAGTAGCCAGTGCCTTCTTACCATTTCTGCCAATGACATCCTTACAGCTATTACTATTAAATCTCTTATATGATGTGTTATGTATCATTCTTCCATGGGATAATGTAGATATAGAAGAAACACTTTCACCAAGAGACTGGTCTGGCAAGACATTGGGTCGTTTTATGTTGATATTTGGTCCAATCAGTTCACTCTTTGATATCATTACATTTATTTTCTTGTATTATGTACTATGTCCATTTGTATGTGGTGCACTATTTACTCAATTAAATGATAATGCAATGTGCATGCGTTATATCGCATTATTTCAAACAGGCTGGTTCTTAGAATCTATGTGGACACAGGTTTTGATCCTTCACTTCTTACGTACACGTAAAATCCCATTTATTCAAAGCAAACCATCCATGCCTGTTATGGTCATTACAATCACTGGTATCATTACCTTTACAGCACTCACATTTACTCATGCTGCATCATTTATTGGACTTACACAATTACCTCATTGGTATTTTCTATATCTCTTGATTGTAGTTATACTGTATATGCTTCTGACTACTATCGTTAAAGTATTCTATCAGAAGAAATATCATGAATTAATTTAGGAGGAACCCACGATGAAAAAGAATATTGGTTTAATCAAGATGGATTCCACCCTTGAAAAATGGTTATTAGAAAAGTTAATAAAGGACCCTCCACAAACAGAAAGTGGACAGGAGTTACTATCAGGCATTCATGATATGATTACAGGAGAAGTGACATCACTTTTATTAAGTAAATCAACAGAAGTGAATTTAGATGTACTTACAGCAGGTGAATTAGAGGTACATCCAAGAAGTAGAAGAGTTGTGATGGAAGGTAAGGATATTAGTTTAACACCTAAAGAATTTGATATACTTTATTTTCTTATTCAAAATAAGGGTGAAGTCTTTACTAAAGAACAGATTTATAAGGCTGTCTGGTCAGATAACTATTTGTTGGATGATAGTAATATTATGGCTTTTATTAGAAAGTTAAGAAAGAAGATTGAACCTAATCCAGATGAGCCAAAATACATATTAACAATCTGGGGTATTGGATATAAGTTTAATGATGGGTTGAAATAGTTTGACAAAAGAGAATGATCAGTACTGGTATGGACTTCTTGAAGGTGTTTCTTTAACTGAGATTGATACATTACTCAAAGAAGCCAAAGATAAATCAAGTAGTGGTAAAACAGCATATAATGGAAAAGGTATATCAGTTGGTTATCTAGCTAAGGATGACTATTATCAATACCAGGTATTAAGATTCTATAAATGATGGTTGATTATTGTTTGAATTATGCTTACAATAAACCTAGACAGGAGTATTCCTTCGCCCATATTGGCGGGGGTGATACTCCTGTTTTTCTTATGAGATGAATGGTATAATACATATATAGGAAAGTTCTTTTTCTGTATCTCTATAAAAGATAAGAATATGTGCAGGAGAAAGAATTCTATTAATTGGTATTAAAGAAGGCAGGCCAATGCGGTATGAGAAGTGTTTATGATATAACTGAAATTGCCCATAAAACGTGGCGAATTAGTGAAGCAGGTAAAGTGAATTGTTATCTGGTAGAGGGTGACACATCTGCATTGTTAATTGACTCTTGCTGGGGTGTAGGCGATCTCTATGGTGTAGTGAAAAGTATCACTTCAAAGCCTCTTTCGATTGTAGCAACACATTTGCATCCAGATCATGCAGGTGGTGCTAAACAATTCGGAAATTATTATGTACATGAAGCGGATCTTAGATTTATTAATAAAGTGATGTGCTGTTCTCTTGCGTGTCATATGGGTGGGAGAAGGATTGGTGCTAGCGAAAAACACAGAAAAGTGAAGATAAGTCGCAAAATCGCAATTAAAGATGGATATATATTTGAACTAGGTAACAGGAAATTGACTGTTAAGAATATCCCTGGACATACAAAAGGTTCAATCATGTTGATTGATGAGAAATATAAACTGATTTTTACAGGGGATGATGTGAATCCTAATATGTGGTTACAAATGCCTGGAGCTGTATCTCTGGAAGAATGGCAGAAAGGTGCTGAAATCATATTATCTTATCTTAAGGATGGGTATTTTGCATGGAATGGCCACGATGAAGGAGCACTCAGTCTAGATATGGCAAATAGAGTATATGTATTAGTGGATGAAATTATAGATAAATATAAAAAAGGACAGTTGCAGAAAAATGATTCTCCGTATCCGAATGATCATGTTATTCCAAATGTTCAGTTTAGGATGAATAAAATTTTAAAAGCTCCAAAAGACTGAAGATGTCGCATATATTGCGACATCTGAATTGGATGGTAAAACTTACCTGTTCTATTTTATCAGTGAAAATCAGTACTATGATGATGGCTGCAAAGGGGGGCTATCTTATGTATTTTGTATTTTTATGTAACTTGTTGATTCCTGTTGTTGTGATTGTGACAGGAAGGATCATGTGGAAACATTATCCAAAAAATATTAATGGATTGGTAGGATACAGAACGACTCGTTCAATGAAAAATATGGATACATGGAAATTTGCGAATGAGTATTGTGGAAGACTTTGGTATAAGATGGGTTTATTCATGCTTGCTCTTTCGGTTCTTGTTTCTATATTATTATTACGTATGAGTGACAATACATATAGCATAATTTCTCTTATCTTTGTGCTGGCTCAATGTGTTGTTCTTATTGTATCTATTTTTCCAGTAGAAATTGCTTTGAAAAAGATGTTTAAAGAAGATGGAACAAGAAAATAAATCGGAATTTGTGGAGGATTGGTATGAAAACACTGTATTTGATTGGCGGTACAATGGGGGTTGGCAAAACAACAATCAGCCGACAGTTGAAAAAAGATTTGCACAACAGTATTTTTTTGGACGGTGACTGGTGTTGGGATGCCGATCCGTTTCAGGTAACGGAAGAAACAAAAGAAATGGTCATGCGCAATATTTGCTTTCTGTTGAACAACTTTCTTCGTTGCACCGCTTACGATAACATTATTCTTTGCTGGGTCATGCATGAGCAATACATCATCGATAGCATAATCAATGAGTTGGACACAAGCGCTTGCAGAGTCATAAAAATATCCTTGATGACGGACGAAACAAATCTGAGAAATCGGTTGTCATCCGATATTGCTCGCGGACTCCGCACTGCCGATGTCATTGACAGAAGCGTCGGAAGGATTCGTATGTATCAGGTACTTGATACCGTAAAAATTGATACAAGCAATAAAACCGTTCGTGAAATTGCAGATGAGATTCTGAAACTTTAATACTGACAAATTCTTATTTAGTCAAAAAAATATGAGGTGATAAAAATTGGAATTAAACATTAACTCGCCTACTTATTTTACGCAGCAATATGGAGTGAATGAAAGAGTATATTGGTATTGTAAAAAATGTCATGAATACTTCAAGGATAAGGAATATAGCGAGACCTTGAGAATAATTGGTATATGTCCTCAATGTGCTCCAAAAGATTTGTATCAACAGGGAAAGTGGAAAGAAAAGGTTAGACTTATTGGAAATGGAAGTTGTGCTAGCATTGATATTAGAATAGATTTTGATCAATATTATAATGTGACAGATGAGGGAAAGGTTATTATTATTAGAAATACAATTATGAAAGCTGTGAAAAAAGTCAAAGCCAAAGGTAAGTTTGATTATGAGAGTTTCTGTCGAGATTTGCTGAATGTCACGGAAGATTAATTATTGCTACAAATACTACCTTATAAATAGAGGAAGTTAAAGGAGGAAAAACCATGTATAAATACGCATATGAAACGATAAGCTGTCATTTAGAAGGCTGGGGAGCGGGTGCAGGTAATGTGTATTGTGTTGATGAATATCGTTCTATTATTGAGAAAAGAGCTTCAAAAGGATGGCGATATGTCGGGTATATTCCTGTAAAACAGCGTGGAACTGGACATGTTCAGGAAATGGATCTGATTTTTGAAAAGGAAGATTAAAAAGAATAACTCTTTATACAATTGAATCTTAGTTGAAGAAGAGATATATTGCTTCTAATATAATACAGTCTATCTCTACAGACTTCTTGCGAAAATGCAAGAAAAACGCAAGGTTTTAATCATGTGATTAACCTTGCGTTTTTTATATTCTATAGGTGTCGAAGGGAGGTTATGACTATGATGTACAGCGATTATATTTTAAGAATTGGGCTTTCAGTTATTCTTGGATTTCTTATTGGACTAGAAAGACAGCTTACAGGACATCTTGCAGGAATCCGTATTAATGTCTTGATTTGCATGGGAACATGTTTCTTTACGCTCTTTCCACTGATCTATGGTTCAGATGAAGTATTTCGTGTAGGAAGCAGTATTATTTCAGGTGTCGGTTTCTTATGTAGTGGTGTCATCTTTAAAGAAAGTGGTATGGTCAAAGGTATGAACACAGCCGCTACACTTTGGTGTACTGCTGCAATTGGAATACTTGCAAGTACAAATCAATATGCATATGCCGTTATGTCAGCAGGTATTCTGATTTTGTCTAATGTATTATTGCGTCCTCTTGCAAGAAGACTTGATCCTATCACATCAGGAGATGAATCAGAAAAACAATATTGTATCACTGTTGTATGCTTGGAAGACAAAGAACAGGAGATTCGTCTCTTACTCATCAATAGTAATCCTTCCAAGACACTGTATCTCATTCATCTAGAAAGTGGTGATGTCATTAGTGATAAGGTAGAAATCATTGCCCAGTATTGTTCATCAGGACATTCTAAAAACAACGTTCTAGAAGGTATTGTAGGGCAGATATTAGAACTTCCAGAAGTCGTGAGTGCTGGCTGGGAGTTATTGTAGGAAAGGAGAATCGTATGAATCAATACATTATATTTGGTGTTCTATTTACAATTGCAGGTTTCTTATTTGCCTGTGGGAAGGGACATGTTCACTTAAAAGAATGGAAGAATATGTCCATAGAAGAAAGAGAAAAAATAGACATTAAACCATTATGTCGCAACATTGGAGAAGTCATCATGTTGAATGGACTTATCTTCCTTTTAAAAGGACTCTGTCCACAATTCTCCAATTACTTTTTTATAGCTGCCCTATTTGCCTGGATGATTGTGGCAGGAATTGATGTCTTTTATATCGAAAGAAGTCAACATTACTACAAAGGAGGAGAAAGATGAAAAAAGAA
>Ga0129317_1002390_pt1 | contig 10841 bp, 6 predicted proteins | sample Cm1ome_FD_94430 | JGI IMG/M metagenome (GOLD analysis project Ga0129317, IMG submission 94430) | Eastern black-and-white colobus group fecal microbial communities from Wisconsin, USA - Cm1105 metagenome | ecosystem: Host-associated > Mammals > Digestive system > Large intestine > Fecal | place...
GCATTACCTCAACAATAAACATACCATAAAAACAGGTTTTATCCTGGCCGCCAGGATCATATATTTTTCAATATAAACTCGGACGAGATTATTTTTAAGACGATCTCTTGTCTACAGTATTGTTTCCTTACTGCTAGGCTCGTATAATTTTTTTTATACACTCGGACAAGGTTATTTTTAATTCTACCTTTTGAATTCGGCTTTTTATAGTGCCTGTTCACCAAGAACATTTCTATTCTAGAATAAGAATATATTAAATCCTCAAAAAAGTCAACCTTATAGCAAATATAATTATATTTTTATTCCTGCTTAACTTCCATATTTTATTGAGAGAAAATAAATTAACTCGATCATTATTAATGGAATTTCTCTCTTGAAATAAAAAAAGATACACACTTAATCACATCTCTATCATCATAGAAAACAAAAGGATATGGGCTCACATCAATCTGCACATCCAACCTCAAGCGGCCAGAAACTCATATCCATATAAAGTATATTTTTTTTACAAACACAACATACCATATCATTCTATATTTGTCTATACTTGATTTACCTTAGAAATCTACGAAATATAATTAATTTAAAAGTTATACTACATTATATAGTATTCAATTTAAAAAAATACAGTCAAAAATCATTTTATAATCTTAAATAAAAGTAAGTTTTATTTTGTAAAGACATAAATGTTTAGTGTTTCTTTTATTATTATTAAGTTCTTTTCTAGTAAAAAGGAATGCTTTTTAAAACATTCCCAAAAATTAAAATATGAATTTTTCATTGAAAACACACGTGTAAATTACTTTTATCGAGAAATCGCAACTACACCATTTTGACTATTTCAAATTCGTTACTACACCATTTACTACACCATTTTCTGCATCAAAACACGATAATTCTTAATAAATTACGTGAATTTCTTTAATGAAAATGGTGTAATAAAAAAGCAGAAAAACATTGATATTTTCAACGTTTTTTCTACTTTTCTTTACGTAAGTCTACATATGTTATTCTATTTAACAACAATATTGACAATTTTATTAGGTACAACAATAACTTTTGCGATTTCTTTTCCTTCAGTATGTGTTTTTACATTTTCTTGTGATAATGCAATATCTTCTACAACTTTCTTATCTTCATCTTTATTAACAGTAATCTTAGCACGTAATTTACCATTAACTTGAACTGCCATTTCAATTGTAGATTGAACTAACATTGCTTCATCATATGTTGGCCATACTTCATAAGCAATGGAATTATCATGTCCTAATAATTGCCACATTTCTTCACAAATATGTGGAGCAATTGGATTTAACATTTTCACTAAGTTTTCAGCATAAGGACGATATAATGTTTTTGATTTGTATGCTTCATTAACAAAAATCATCATTTGTGAAATTGCTGTATTAAATCCTAATGTTTCATAATCATTAGTGACTTTCTTTACTGTTGAATGATAAACGAAATCTAATGAATGATCATTATCATCACATAATTTATCAGATTCAATAATTAAACGATAAACACGATCTAACCATTTTCTAGCACCATCTACACCACTTTCACTCCATGGTTTACTTGCTTCTAATGGCCCCATAAACATTTCATATACACGTAATGTATCTGCTCCATATTGATTAACAATATCATCAGGGTTAATAACATTACCTTTAGATTTACTCATTTTTTCACCATTTCCACCTAAAATCATACCTTGATGATATAATTTTTTAAATGGTTCTGGATGAGATAAATATCCCTTATCATATAAATAACGATTCCACATACGAGAATATAATAAGTGTCCAACAGCATGTTCAGGTCCACCAACATATAAATCAACTGGTAACCAGTGATCTAATAATTGACGATCAGCAATTGCTTTATCATTATGTGGATCAATATAACGCATATAATACCAACTGCTTCCAGCACTTCCCGGCATTGTACTTGTTTCACGTTTTCCTTTTTTACCATCAATTTCCACATTAACCCACTCAGTTGCTTTTTCTAATGGAGAAGCCCCTGTTTTTGAAGGTGAATAATCTTTTAATGGTGGTAAGATTAATGGTAATTCATCATCAGATAAAACAACTGATGTTCCATCTTCAAAATTAACAACTGGAATTGGTTCACCCCAATATCTTTGTCTTGCAAAAATCCATTCTCTTAAACGATAATTGATTTTCTTTTCTCCACAGTGATGTTCTTCTAACCATTGAATCATTGTGTTAATAGCATCTTCTTTATTCATACCATCTAAGAAATCTGAATTGATATGTAATCCATCTTGTGTCCAAGCTTCTTGAGTGACATCTCCACCTGCTAAAACTGGAATAATATCAATACCAAATGCTTTCGCAAATTCAAAATCTCTATCATCATGAGCTGGTACTGCCATAATTGCACCAGTTCCATAACCAGCTAATACATAATCTGAAATCCAAATTGGAATCTTTTTATTATTAACTGGATTAATGGCATAAGCACCAGTAAATACACCTGTTTTTTCTTTATTTAATTCTGTACGTTCTAATTCTGATTTTGTTGCACAAGTACGTACATATTCATCAATGGCTTCTTTTTGAGTGACAGTTGTGATTTTTTCAACCAATTCATGTTCAGGAGCTAAAACACAATAAGTTGCTCCAAATAAAGTATCACAACGTGTTGTAAAAACAGTAAACTTATCATCATAGCCATCAACTTTAAAATCAACATGAGCCCCTACTGATTTTCCAATCCAGTTTCTTTGGATTTCTTTTGTTGACTCTGGCCAATCAATATCATTTAATCCATCTAACAACTTTTCAGCATAAGCAGGGATATCAATAACCCATTGTTTCATATTCTTACGAATAACTGGATATCCTCCACGTTCACTTTTCCCATCAATAATTTCATCATTAGCTAATACAGTTCCTAATTCTTCACACCAGTTAACAGGAATATCAACATTTCTAGCTAATCCATCATTATATAATTGTTTAAAAATCCATTGTGTCCATTTATAGTAATCACTATCACATGTTGAAACACATTTATCCCAGTCAAAAGAAAAACCTAACATTTTTAATTGTTTTGTAAATGTTTCAATATTTTCTAAAGTAAATCCTTCTGGATGATTTCCTGTTTTAATTGCATATTGTTCAGCAGGTAAACCAAATGCATCAAATCCCATAGGATGTAAAACATTGTACCCTTGCATTCTTTTCATTCTTGAAACAATATCAGTTGCAGTATATCCTTCCGGATGTCCTACATGTAATCCTTGTCCTGATGGATATGGAAACATATCCAATGCATAATATTTTGGTTTTGAAAAATCCCAAACATCTGTATAAAACGTTTTATTTTCATCCCAATAATTTTGCCACTTCTTTTCTATAGCCTTATGATCAAACGGCATAATTCATTCCTCCTCTTTAAATAAAAAAAGTCATCCTATATCTAAGGACGACTTGATCGCGTTACCACCTTAGTTCATACAAAAAATGTATGCCCTCAACACTTTAACGCAGTGATACGATAGAAACTACTCTGTTCATCTCTATATCTCCAAGGCGAGTTCATTGTTTTCCTTCATTTGCTTTCACCAACCGCAAACTCTCTACAGAATTATAAACAACTACTATTCCTTTTCGTTGATTGTAAAACTATTATAGCATATGTTAAACAAATTTCAACTCTTTTTCTTGCTTCTTGTTTTATCAAGATTATTCCTTTAATGTTTCAACAGTATTCATTTTCATCATATAAATAATAGGTAATAACTGACTCAATAACACTAGTAAACATGATGCTAAAAAGACAATAAAGATGAAATCATAATCAAAAATAAAACTCATTGTTTGATTATTAAACATTTCTATCATAAATTGTTCTGCAATTTTTAAAAACTGATAATACAAAACAATAACAATAATCCAAGATAAAATAAGAATTTCAAAACTTTCATATAAAACCAATTGAATTAAATTTCTCATCTTAGCTCCAAAACAAACCATAATTGCATAATCTTTTTTCTTTTGAATCACATTTAAAAACATCACTTCTCCAATCAAAAATAATGAAGATAATATAGCTAATATAGAAAACAATAAAAGAACCATTTCAACTTGATTCATTGTTTGAGAAATATTTTGACTCGTAGAAACCCCACTCTCAATAAATTGATAAAGAGGAAATGCTTGTTTTAAAGATGTAATAACTTCACTTCTTTGTTGATTAGCTTTAACATATATAATCCCCAAATGACTTTCAAAAGTTTCAAAGCCATAAACTTCCTGTAACATTTCAATATAAGCATTTTCTATTTGATATATAGTATCAACAACTGTTGTATTTTGACTTACACCTACAACATGATAAGCAATGGCTTGAACTTGATTTTGATATTTATACCAGGCATATATCTTTTTACCTATAATTGAAGATACATCAGATGATTGACATAAATGTTGTGCCGTTGAATAAGAAACTAATATTTCTTCTTTTTGAGTCGGATAACGCCCTAATTTTAAAGATAATTGTGTATATGGAGATGAATCATCGCCAATAAATAAAGTTTGAGATTCTTGATAATGTTCTTCAATAAATCCAATACCTAATAATTCATATTCATCTAAATAAAGTTGAACTCGTTCAATATCTTCTCTTTGAGATAATTCATTTGCGATATTTAATGTGAGTGTTTGTTTGTTTTGAGATTGAAAACTAATACTTGATGGAGGTATAACAGAATATAAATAATTTTGAATTTGTTTTTCTAATTGACGACTTAATGTAAATGTTATAAGAATACAAAGAATTGATATAGATACTCCAAAAATTAACTGTAATGTTCTTTTTTTATGAGATAGAAGTGAATATAAAGATAATTGGATATGAGAAAATAGTTTTCTTTTGGGTGTTATTTCTTTTTTGATGGGTAAAGGTGTTTCTTTTAATATATGATGTTCAATGATCTTTCCATCTTTCATTTCATAGATTTCATGACTATATTTTTTGACTAATTCTATATCATGTGAAACAATTAAAACAAGACGATGTTTTGATTCTTGATAGAGCTGTTCCATAATCATTTTAGCATTATAAGGATCTAGTGAGCCAGTTGGTTCATCGCAGAGCAAGATATCTTTATGATGAAAAACAGCTCTTAAATAGCCAATTCTTTGTCTTTGACCTAAAGATAATGATTTTAATTTTAAATGTTCAAATTCTAAAATATCAAGTTTTTGTTTGTATTTGGCTTGTGGATGAAAATAATTTGATAAACGTATATTAATATGAACATTCAACCACATAATCAAATGAAGTTGTTGAAAGATAAAAGAAACATGTTGACGTCGATAACGATGGATTTGATGTTTAATATCTTTATCTTGATAATAAACTTTTCCTATATAATCTTTATCTATCCCTCCAATAATTGATAACAACGTACTTTTTCCACAACCTGATGGTCCTACAATACAAACCAACCCCACTTCAGGCAGTTCCATAGAAATGTCATCTAATACTTTTTGATATTGATATCTTTTACTAATATGTTCTAATCGTAGCATTTCTATTCCTCCCTCAAAACTTCTACAACATTTGTTTTTAAAACACTCCTTAAAGGTTTTAAAGATCCTAAGATACTCATAAGCATATACATAACAATAATTAAAATATATAAATCTATATAACTATGCCATATAACATTTAACTTTAAAGAAAAAGAATATAATTTTTTGATAACCACAACATGATTCAAATACTCATAAAGTATCATTGATAATAAACATCCTCCTCCAGCAATAACTCCACCTAAAAACAAAGATTCTAATAACGATAATATAACAAATCTTTTATGGGTTATTCCTAAAGAAAGCAAATAAGCAACATCATGCCTTCTTTCAAAATATAATATTGATAAAACAATTCTCATTAAAATTAATGAAATCATAAAACTTACTCCTACAAAAACATAAGCAATTAATCTTGCAAGTTGTAAAAGCGATTGATAACTATCTATTCTTTCGAAAACTTCACTATAAACAATATAGTCTTGTGATAATTGTTTATATAGCTTTCTTCCCTGATTATTCTTTGCTTCTATCAACAAAAAATAATCATCTTTGAGTTCAACAAATTCATTTTGTAAAGAAGGCATAACATAAATCTCATCACTTTGAAATAAAGTTGGTTTAATGATTCCAACAATATTCATACAAAGATATTTATCTTGAAAAATAAATTCTAATGATTGTTTTTGTGAGAGCTTTTGATATAAAGAATCAGTGATAATAATTTCATATGTATCTTTTGGTAATCTTCCTTGAGATAATTGGATATGTGATGTTTGAATCGGTAAAAAAGAAAGATTTGGGGAAAAGGTTTGATTAGATGATTTCACTTGTATCTGTTCAAGATGATAAAGATTTGTACAAGCTTCAATATTTGTATCTGTCATGATATTTTCAAATAGACTATTATCTTTATTTTCAATTGTCATAAAATGACTATTTACTGAATGAATTTCACTGAAATGAATAGCTTCTAATATACCATTCATACCCGTCATCATAACAAAAAATGCAACAATCATAATCCATTGAAATATACAAAGGAAAATCAATTTATTTTTTTGATAAAGAAGCTGTCTTATTGGATAAACAAATAAAGAATATAATTTTGTTTTCTTAGTTTGTTTTTCGATTTGATTTTGATGAATATTTCCTTTTAATTTTCCTTCTTCTAAAGTCAAAACACTATCACAATAGGTTTTAAGTAAATGAGGATCATGTGAAACAATAATAATTAAAGAATCATGTGAATATTTTTTTAATAAACTCATAACTTCATGAGCTTGCTTAAAATGTAAAGCTCCTGTTGGCTCATCACATAATATGATTGATGATTTTTTTAATAAGGCTTTTGCTAGTGAAACACGCTTTAACTGTCCTCCTGATAATTGTTTAGGATATTTTTCTAGTAAATCTTGTATACCAAGTTGTATACATATTTTTTTAAGTTGTGAATTTGTATAATGAACATGCCCTACTTGACAAGCTAGTAAGATATTCTCTTTTATTGTTAATGCAGAAACATAATCTTTATTTTGCATCATAAAAGAAATATGTTTTTGAATAAAAGAAGATGATTGTTTGATTGGTTCATTATCCCAATAGATATCACCTTGAAAATTCCTATCTAACATTCCAATAATATAAAGCAAAGTACTTTTACCACAACCACTAGCTCCTTGTATCCCAATAAAACCATTATCAGGAAAAGTGATAGAAAGATCATCCAATACTGCACGATCATGAAATTTCTTTGAAATATGTTTTAATTCTAACATCATATCCTCCTTTATGTTATAATCATCAATGGTGATGAAGAATGAATAAATTTCCTTATACTTTAGATAACAAACGTTATCATACATATAACTATTTTTTAAAAAACAAATATCATCATAAGATTGCTAAAGTATCATTAAATGCTGGATTTACATGTCCTAATCGAGATGGGACTTGTGGTGTTGGTGGATGTATTTTTTGTTCTGATAGTGGTTCTGGTGATTTTGCTGGTAACATTCAAGATTCTTTGCAAAAACAATTTCAAAAAGTAGCTCAAGTAATGGCAAACAAATGGCCTAATTGTCGTTATATTGCTTATTTTCAAGCTAATAGCAATACTTATGGTAGTATTGAACGTTTAAAAGCAACATTTGAACCTTTTATCAATTATCCTGATGTTGAAGGTATTGCCATTGCAACTCGTCCTGATTGTTTAAATGAAGAGATTTGTGATTATCTATATGAACTCTCACAAAAATGTGATTTGTATGTTGAATTAGGTTTACAAACGATTCATGATCAAACAGCAAAGCTCATTAATCGTGGACATGATTTTGAAACTTTTGTAAAAGGAGTAAAGCTATTAAGAGAAAGACATATTGATGTTTGTGTACATATCATAAATGGTTTACCATTTGAAACTTATGATATGATGTTAGAAACAGCTAAAGTTGTTGGAAAACTAGATATTCAAGGACTTAAGATTCATAATCTTTTTATCTTAAAACATACAAAGCTTTATCAAATGTATCAACAAAATCCTTTTCCTATTCTTTCTAGAAGTGAATATATTGAATTAGTTTGTAACCAATTAACATATATTCCTAGTCATGTTGTGATTGAAAGATTAACAGGTGATGCCCCAATCCATGATTTATTTGAACCCACTTGGTCAATTAAAAAAGTGACAATCTTAAATGATATTGATAAATTAATGAAAGAAAAAGATATCTATCAAGGGAGTGCATTATAATAGTCCCTACTTACATATAGTCAAATTTTTTCAAAATTTCTTCAAAAAAATGAAAAAAGTTTATTTTTGCATAAAAAAATCACTATTTAGTAGTAAATAGTGACATTTTTTTATTTATAACTATTTTATTTCAATCAATTCATATTCCCTAGAACCATATCCTAAGCTTGCGGCTGCTTCAATAGTATGAACCCCATGACGAGATTCAATACGTTCAATCAAATGATCTTTTCCTTTATCATCAGCACTATATACCAAATCTAAACAAGCTTGATCAATCGCAATTGGATCTAATGATATAAGAATTCCAATATCTTTCATACATGGATCTTCTGCTTTTGCACAACAATCACAATCAACTGACATATTTTTCATAACATTCACATAAACAATTTCATTATCAAAATAATCAATAACAGATTTTGCTGAATCAGCCATTGCTTCCAAGAAAGAATCATGATCTGCCGTCCACATTTCTTCAGGTACTCCAGCACCATGAATATATGCTTTTCCATATGAAGATGCACAACCAATTGATAATTGTTTTAACGCACCACCATATCCACCCATTGGATGTCCTTTAAAATGTGATAAAACAAGCATACTATCATAATTTGCAATATTTTTACCAACATAGTTTTCTTGAATGACTTTTCCTTCAGGAATATCTAATTTTAAATCAGGACCTTCTGCATCTAATAAATCAACTTTGAAATAATCACTCCAACCATGTTTTTTAATTGTAATTAAATGTTTCTTAGTAGTGTTACGTTCTCCATCATAAGCTGTATTACATTCTACAACTGTACCATCCACTTTTTCAATCATCGGTTTGAAAAAATCTGGTTTTAAAAAGTTTTGGTTCCCAACTTCACCTGAATGAAGTTTTACAGCAACTTTTCCCTTTAATTCTTTCCCTAAACATTCATAAAGTTCAACAACTTTTTCTGGAGTAATTGTACGTGTAAATAAAACTTTTGATTTCATTATGCTTCCCTCTTTTCTTTGTTTTCTTATCTTATTATAAACCTTAACCCCCTTATAAAGTCAAGTTAAATTCATGATATGATAGCAATTTAAAAGGCACTAAATCCAGTGCCTACATATCTTATTATTCGGTTTCGATTAGTCCGTAATCTCCATCATGACGTTTATAAACAACACTAATTAAGTTTGTTTCAGTGTCACGATAAACAAAGAATGAATGTCCAATTAATTCCATTTGCATGATGGCTTCTTCCATATCCATTGGTTTAGGACTAATTGTTTTTGTTTTGACAATAACATCTTCTTCCTCTGTTTCTAATGGTTCAATAGAAGCTACATTGAATGCGAGTTTATTATCTTTAGATTTTCTACTTAATCTCGTCTTGTATTTTCTAATTTGTCCTTCTAATTTGTCTACTACCAAGTCAATAGCATTATAAAGATCAGCATCAACAACTTCTGCTCTTAATAATACATATTCTGTTGGAATAGTGACTTCAATTTTTTGTCCAACTGAATAAACACGAATCAATACTTTTGCTTCAACATTTTCACTCATGATAAAGTATTTGTCTAATAGACTTAACTTTTTGTTGATTTTTGATTCGATACCAGCTGTCAAATCAATATTTTTTCCTCTTATGATTGTTTTCATAAAGATTCCTCCTTTGATAACTCTATTATACAACAAATAAACTAAAATTACACCTGTTTGACTTCAAAAAGTCAAAAAGCTCCGATTGGAGCTTATAAATATTTTTTTAAATCTTCAACTTTATCTAAGTTTTCCCATGGTAAGTTTAAATCACCACGTCCAAAATGACCATAAACAGCTGTTTTTGAATAAAGTGGTCTTAATAATTGTAAAGTTTCAATAATACCTTGTGGTGTTAAATTAAATTCAGATTTAATAGCTTTTAAAATAACATCTTTTGAAACTTTTTCTGTTCCATATGTTTCAATATAAACACTAGTTGGTTCTTTCACACCAATAGCATAAGATAATTGAATTTCAATCTTATCACATAAACCAGCAGCAACTATATTTTTAGCCATATATCTAGCCATATATGCTGCACTTCTATCAACTTTAGATGGATCTTTTCCAGAGAAAGCTCCTCCACCATGACGAGCAGAACCACCATATGTATCAACAATAATCTTTCTACCAGTTAATCCAGTATCTCCGTGAGGTCCACCAATCACAAAACGTCCTGTTGGATTAATAAATACTTTATAATCTGTATTCATATCGTATTTTTTAACAACATCACTCATGATTGTATTTTGAATATAATCTTTAAAAGCTTCTTCATTAAAGTCATCATCATGTTGAATTGACATTAAAATTGTATCAATACGTGGGTGTGCTGGATCAGTATAATCAACAGTAACTTGAGATTTCATATCAGGTCTAGCCCATTTAAATTCACCAGCATGACGTTTTTCTGTTGCATAACGAACAAGATGATGAGCAATAGAAACAGGTAAAGGCATATATCCTTCTGTTTCATTACAAGCATAACCAAACA
>Ga0129317_1002391_pt1 | contig 10840 bp, 6 predicted proteins | sample Cm1ome_FD_94430 | JGI IMG/M metagenome (GOLD analysis project Ga0129317, IMG submission 94430) | Eastern black-and-white colobus group fecal microbial communities from Wisconsin, USA - Cm1105 metagenome | ecosystem: Host-associated > Mammals > Digestive system > Large intestine > Fecal | place...
GACTTTGATATCTCCACACACTCCTCCACAAGCCTGTCTGCATTCTCCGACGGCTTGCATATCACAGGAAATTTCGCCACCTCACCCGACTGGAAGTTCAGTGTAGGATTGAGCTGTCCGAAGATATAAGCAAAGACCTTGGAGTTCAGCAGTCCGCAGATGAAGTTCTTTCTGTCACCAAGCTCAAATATGCAGCAACCGCCGTTATCAAAGATATACCCCCTGCCGAACTGCCTTATACTGAACTTGCCGCTTGTGAGGGTAGACCATGTGAGCCCCTCTTTCATGAAGTACTGATAGTTGGCGATCACCGCAGTAGGCACCGCTCTTATCTCTGCCGCGTCGTCATACCAGTCGATTATGTATTCATTGAAGCCGTACCACTTTCGGAAACCGCCTCCCTTATTGTAAGGGAACCACCGCTTATCCAGTGTCTCCTCCCTGTCAATGGCACTGCGGTCAATATTTATCCTGCAATAGTCCACCTCATACCAGTAACGCAGAAATCTTCCGTTATCCGAGGTGGAATTTCCCTTTCTCGGAGCTGATATGCTGCCGAGGGAGGGATATTTCTCATAGAGCTCTCTCACCCTGCTGCTCACCCAGTATGCCGCAGGCGACTCTGGCAGCCTGCCGAAATCCGATGCCGCAGTCTCATATACATAGCCGCATTCTCTGTTTCTTACCGCCTCAAGAAATCTATCACGCTGGACATCAAGTCCTCCCCTGAAGTCGGTGAGACGGAAATACACACCTTTCACATCTGTTCGGCAGTTTCTTAGAGTAAAGCCGCAGACTGGCACAGTTGCCTCACCGAATGCGGAATACTCCAGCTGCACAAGGGTCTCGGGAGTCTTCTCCGTGAACATCATTCTCCTCAGCTGTTCGTAGCTCTTTATGAACATCCAGACATATGGAGTAAGGAAGCCTGTGTAGCCGTCCTCCTCGGTAAGCTCACAGCAGCGTACTATAAACGCCGCGAAAAGGTCTGCGGAGAAGTGGCTGTACTCACCTTTCAGAAAGGTGAGTAACTCTCTGTTCATACGGGCGCTCGACAAATAAGGCGGATTTGTCACCACGCAGGTAAATCTGCCTGTGAGGATATCATGAACAGCTTTTGCACTGCCACGCAAGGGCTTTTTCACACGGTCGGGTCTGATAAGGCTGCCGAAAACATCGCTTCCCGAAAGCTGCTCCGCTGTCTCTGGTTCACTCATGTCATAGATATTTGCGGAAACACCGCTGAAAAGCAGTTCCCTGTCCTGCTCCGCAGCCTTGATCATAAGGGCAAATCGAGCTATCCTGCAAACGCGGCTGTCGATATCAAGTCCGAACAGGTTGCAGGCGAGGATCGTTTTTGCCGCAGTTCTGCTGTCATAGCCCAGAGAGCGGTAGAGCTCCATAAACATATCGAAGGCGCATACAAGGATATTGCCGCTTCCCACACAGGGGTCAAGGAGAGTTATCTCCTCGGGAGGCCGCTTGCGTACAGTGACATCACGTTCCACATAATATTCAAACTGCGAGATATCAGATCCGCAGCTTCCGCAGAACACACGCCCGAGAGTGTTTTCCGTGAGATAACGCGCTATCCATCGGGGAGTAAATATCTGTGTTGCAGCAGGCAAACACTCCGCACTCACCTTTGAGTTCTTCTTCATGCCCTGCTCAGTGCATTCCCTTTCGCCGCTGATGAAATACTGATAGAGCTGACCGACTGTTTCAACGCCGCTTCTCCACACATCCGCTGTCAATTCACCGAGGACTTCCGACGCCTTTGCAGAAGCTTCACGTACTCTCTCCTCATCGCTTCCGCACGACGGGAATATATCGGGAAGGAGGTCACTGAGCCTGAACAGGTCGTTTCGGGGGATAAGGCAGTTTTCAGCCATATACAGCCCTGCCGCACTGCGAAAAAAAGCCTCAAATCCAAGCCTTTCGGCATGACTGCCGAGAGAAAACTCTATCTGTTCACGGGCAGAAAGTGCAGCCTTTCTCAATAACGACCTTTTCATCTTCTCCCTCCTTTTTGTTATTTCAGATAATATTATATCATAAGTGCTGAAAAAAGGCAAGTGTCATGGCTGCAATACAGCTTGTCGCAAAAAGGTGAGCGATAATGAAATAGCAATATTATATGACAATCTGTATTTTACTTCTCATATATGACTTTATGTTGAAATATCACATATTTTCGCCGCTCTATTGACAATTTACCGTCAATATGTTATAATAAACTGACAAATATTTCATTTTTTTCATTAGGGGGCTGAAATATGAAAGCTATACTAAACGGACTCGGATTTGAAAAAAATAGTAAATATGTCCGCGATTACTTCTTCACCACAAATATGCGTGCGAGTATATATATGTCGCTTGTCGTGATCGTTCTGGAGGTATGGATGATAATCCGCATGACTGTAACTATCTTCCGTGACAATCTCCAGAGCAACATGATGCACTACATAGAAAAGTATTATGTCAACTACTTCATACTGACCTTCACGGGAATCATAATGCTGATCCTTGCAGTAAGGTTCATGAGGGGAAAAAAGGATAACCGATACCTGTGTACGGTGGTTAAATGGGTGTTCACACTGGTATGCATCTATTTCGGCATAAAAATATCACTGAATGACTATTCCAAGGGCGAGCAGATACTCACATTCCTTACCATGGAGCTTTTCTCCCTCTGTCTGCTGACATGGAAGCCCTATATCGCTTTCGTTCTCGCCTCAGCCTCCTATGTATACTTCTATTATCGCATGAATGAAATGGTAGCTGTGAACACGGGAGAAGTCGGCACCACAGTTGCTACACAGATAAACTTCTTCATCATGTGGATATCCACAATGATGGTCTGCATAGCCAATTACAACAATACAAGAATGCAGGCACTGAAAGACGAAAATCTCGAAAAGGTCAACACCTATCTCTCAAAAATATCCATTGAGGACGAGCTTACGGGGATACATAATATGGTGTATTTCAGAAACGAGGCAGAAAAGGTCCTCAGCTATGTCACTACCGACAAGGAGAATGCTGTTTTCCTGTTCTTTGATATCGAGAACTTCAAGTCGTACAATGAAAAATACGGTTTTCACGAGGGAAATGAGCTTCTCATAAAGGCGGCTCACATGATAGAGGACTCCTTCAAGGGCTCTCTTGTGTCTCGCTTTTCCGATGACCATTTCGTAGTCCTCACACGGATAGACGGCGCAAAGAACATCATCGGACATCTGTCGGGCGAGATAAAGAAGCTCCAGCGAGAAGTCCATCTCGAACTGAAATGCGGCGCATACAAGCCCGTAGGTGATGAAGCAGATGTAAGTCTTGCCTGTGACCGCGCAAGATTTGCCTGCAACAGCATCAAAAAACACTACGACCGCACTCTGCGAATATACGACAAGTCCCTTGAGGACAAGTTCCAGCTGAAGCACTACATAGTGAACAACATCGACAACGCCATTGCAAGCGGCTACATCAAGGTCTACTACCAGCCCGTGGTATCCACAAGGAACGGCTGTATCTGCGGTCTTGAGGCTCTCGCCAGATGGGAGGACCCCAACTACGGTCTTCTGTCCCCGGGCGCCTTCATCGAGATACTTGAGGAGTACCGCCAGATATACAAGCTCGACCAGTACATTATCGAAGCCGTATGCAGAGACTACCGAGATGCATCTGACAACAAAAAGCCATTTGCTCCTGTTTCCCTCAACTTCTCGCGCCTTGACTTTGAGCTTTGCGATATAGTCGGATATCTCTGTGAAACTGTGGAGAAGTACGGCGTACCGAAAAACTTCATCGACATAGAGATAACCGAGAGCGCTCTCACAGACCAGCAGGACTTCCTCCCCAACGCAATAAAGAACCTGCGAAGCTTCGGCTACAAGGTATGGCTGGACGATTTCGGAAGCGGCTACTCATCACTGAATGTTCTGAAAGACTACCAGTTCGACGTTCTGAAGATCGATATGAAGTTTCTGTCGGGCTTCAAGGATAACGAAAAGACCAGACCTATTCTGGAAAATATCGTAAGTCTCACCAAGCAGCTGAAAATGCTCTCCCTTACCGAGGGCGTTGAGACTGCGGAGCAGTTCAGCTTCCTTGAGGCCATTGGCTGTGACCGCGCACAGGGCTACTTATTCAGCAAGCCCGTCCCCATAGAAACACTGAGGGAAAGGATATCGGCAGGTGAACTGAAAATATCCCCCGAATTAAGTGCTTGACACACAGGGCGCTTTCCCATTGAGAAAGCGCCTATTCTTTAACCGAAAGGAGATCACACATGAAAAAGATCATCTCATCTCTGCTGTCTGCCGCTTTTATCGTCTCCGCTCTGCCGCAGATACCCGCTGCAAGCGCTGACGACGGACTTGCAGACAGCGGTATCAGCTACACCGAATCCGTTGAGACCATACAGAACCCCGGCGCAGGCTACACCAATACGGTGTGGGCGGTCTGCAAACCCGGGAAAACTCCGGTATACAGCCCCACAGGAAGTCTCGTCCTGTTCTTTATCGACATCGGAGCCTTCTCCTCGGGAGTCAATGGTACTACCGACGCCGACGGAAATTACACTCCCGGTAAGGACTATGACCTTGACGAAACATTTTTCAACTCTTGGCGCCAGACCTTCGACAACTGCCGCAAAAACGGCTGCATGATAGCTGTACGCTTCCGCTATGACGCTGTCGGCAAAGAGAACCCCGAGCCTGCCACCTTTGACAAGGTGCTGGCTCACATACAGCAGATAAAGGATAGCAAGATTCTTTCGGATAATGCGGACATTCTCGCCTATGTGGAGAGCGGCTTCGTAGGAAAATGGGGCGAACAGCACGGCGGCAAGTTCACCACTGTGGATTACAAAACACGACTGCTGAGTGCTATGCTGAAGGCGGTCCCCGAGCCCGTTCCCGTAACCGTAAGAACTCCCGATACCTTTGCAAATCTTATCGGTCTGAGCCGTGACGATCTTGCAGATGACCAGTATTATAAGAGATACAGCTTCTCTGACCCTGACGTTGTTGTTGACCCTATCCCCTGTATACTCGACTTTGAACGAGTGGGACTTTACGACGACGGATACATGGGCAGCGACAGCGATCTTGGCACATACGCAGACCGTGAGATCGAAACAGAATGGCTCAGCCGCGTTACTCACCACACCTACTTCGGAGGTGAGTTCTCAGGGAATATCGACTACGCCAAGAGATTTAACACCTACCTCCCCGAAAACGCTATCCCCGAGATGTATAAGACTCGTCTCAGCTACATAAACAGCAATATCTTCCAGCTCTACAAGGACTATACCTTCGGCGAGGAATACTCCGTTGAGGGCGTGGACAACTCCGCATACTACGGACAGAGCGTGTTCCAATTCATCCGCGACCATATCGGCTACCGCTTTGTGGTAAGAAAGGCTGAGAACACAGAACAGACCACTCAGGGCGGCGATGTTCAGATGAAGTTCGACCTTGAAAACACAGGCTTCGGAGAGGTGGTATTCCCTACAAGACAAGAGATGATGCTGGAAAAGAACGGTGTTATTTACAGCACCAACGTCAGCTTCAACGGCGGTGACGAGTGGGATACCGTAAGAAATATCTCAAACGACCTTTCCATAAAGCTCCCCGACAGTATAGATACGGGCGAATGGAACATCTATCTCAGGATAACCCCTGCGGTAAACAATATCGGTCATACGCCAAAATATGGCATCAGATTTGCCAACGATGACATCTGGAACCCGCAGCTGGGCGCAAACTACATGGGCAAGGTGAACATTACCAAGTCCGACACTGTCGGAACGGACAACTACATGGTGCAGAACGGTATTATCGTCGGCTTTTCGCAGTATTCGGCTCCCGTAACCTATGATGATATCACCGTTGTTGACGGAGAGATGTCCAATCCCCGCGAATGGAAGGAAGAAAATATCATAAAGTCAGCCGAGGACCAGTCTCTGTCCCTGAGGGCTGATGAGGAAGCCATATATGTCATGGGAAAGATGTCCGACGCGGCTTCCGCTCCCGTATACAATCTTGAAGTACACAGCGGCGGTGAACGCTACTGGCTTTACTACGCCTCCAACGGCTACATCTACTTTGACCACGACTCATATGCAGGCTGCCAGTGCAAGTGGAACAACGGCATGGTAGAGTTCAAGATACCCTTTGAAGTTATGGGGCTGAGACCCGGAACTCCCGTGGACTCCATAAGACTATTCCTGCAGGACAGCGCCAACGACTGGAAGGAGCTCGGCGATCTGACCGCAAAGAATGTGGATATCCCGTCAAAGATAACTGTCTATACTGTGGAACACGACATCCGTATCAAAGCCGACAAAGCGTTTATGCTCTTTGCCGAGACAGCAAACGAAGACCTCAGCTGCCAGTGGTACCATAACGGAGAGGCTATTGAGGGCGCTACAGAATTGTCCTACATCATTCCCACACCGTCCGCCGCCGACGAGGGAAGCTACTCCGTAAAGCTCACCAATGCCAAGGGTATCGAAACTACTGCAAATATAGTAAATATCGTCAAAGTCGTGGGAGCTGTCCCCGAGGTTCCGCCGCAAGGCTCCGATGTACCCGGAGATACCAACTGTGACGGCACAGTTGAGCTCAGCGACGCTATTCTTATCATGCAGTCTCTGGCAAATCCCAATAAGTACGGCATAGAGGGCAGCGACCAAAACCACCTCACCGAACAGGGACGTATCAACGGCGATGTTGAAGGCGGAAAGAACGGACTTACCTCCAATGACGCTCTGGAGATACAGAGAAAGCTTCTCGGACTGATAACTGATTTTGCAAAATAAAAAAGGTGCAGCGTAACGCCGTTAATTATTGCAGTTAGTATCAGTCGATGCAAATTTGCTCCTTAACACAACAGGCAGCCTATTGGCTGCCTGTCTGTTGTTTTTTTATATATTAACATCGGGCGTTGCAGGAGGGCTTGTTGTAATAACATCCTCTGATTCAAATTCGATGATCTCCATTTCGGGAGCTGTATATTTTTCTTTCATGTTCATTTCCCCTTTCATCAAGCCTGATATGCCTTAGCTGCCTGAGCGTATACATAGAGAGCTTTGACAAGTGTCTGTAAAGCTGCATCACTGCTTCCGCCGTTCATAACAATGTATCCATAAGTCAATGCGCTGAAATTGAATGTTGTATTACCGATTTTCAGCTTGTAGTTATCCGCCAGCTTATCAGCAGAGATATTGGAGATAACAAAGTATCCAGCCGTAGTTTTTGTCAGTTCAGTTGTCTCACTATTCTTATCAGTGAGTATCGCCTTAGTCTCAGCTCCGGTATATTTGACCCTGATACTTGTCTCCGAATCAAGAATAAGAGCCATTCGGGCGCTTCCTGTGCCGATTTTACTAATTGGATATTCATTAAAATCCTCAGCTGTTACAAGATCGATACCGCTGATAGTATTGCTTGCGCCGTTGAAATAGTTTTCAGCAGCCTTGCAATAATTATCGAGCGCCGCTATAAGGTCGTTTGTTTTAGAAGGAAGATAAGGAGCGTTATTCTTAACTTGGCTTATATACTTATTTACCGAATAAGTTACCTCCATGTTTTGAGTTTCAATAGGATTATTATTGCTGTCAAAGAATTTAAGCGTTACATCCTCTCCGGCTTGAGTTGCGTTCAATGGATAAGACAGCTTGTATTGTGCATCACATCTCGTTGATGTAACATACTTATAAAATTCTTCTCTGGGGATCACTATTTCTCCGTTAGGGCCGTCCATAACAACTTTTGCAATTCTGCTATTACTAAGATATGCGTAGTAATTAATGTCTAAATTTCCATCAGGAAGTGACACTGAGATACTGTTCACACGACTGGACTGGTCAAAATCAAAACCGGACTTAAACCCATCCCCAGTCGAAAATAAGTTGCAAATTTGTTTAGCCTCATTGTTTATTTCACAATTGCTGTCGGAATCTATATAACAATCGATCAAATCAACATGATCGTTAATCACAGTGCTCACATCGTTATGGAGATAATAAAAACTGCCGATCCCTCCCTCTGAGTTATCAACAATAAGCTTTGCATTATCAGTTTCCGCTCCAGGAAATCCTACTCGCGTAATACCTATACTACAATCCTTGATACAAAGTGTTGCATCGTCAAATAACCACACAGAACTTCCATCCGTGAACAAATCAGACTCAAGATCATCACTCCATAGATCCATGCCTGAGTCACATTTAACTGTCACATTTCCATTTCCGTATATACTGAGCACTGCACTATTAGAATTCAATCCAACATAATCCGTTGCATTTATGGTCAGACCATCCATACAAGTCGAGATCATAGCGGATTCGTCAGTCGAAAACCATTCAAAAGAATCCTTGATCGTAAGAGTTTTATACACATCGTTAAATACGAATATACCGTTTCCAAGTATATCATCCTTGTTAATGCTCGTAACTTGTGTACCGCATATTGCTAAATCGTATTCAGTCACCGCTTCCGCAACCAGTGCAGGCTTAAACATACCTGTTCCGCAGGATACTGACGGCACAGCACCGCCTACGAGAGCAGCAGCCAAAACAGCCGCCGCAGTCTTCTTCAAAAACCTTCCATTCATAAACCACATCTCCTTTTTTAAATATAATACAAAAAAGCGCGCCTCACCGGACATAGTTATCCTGCGAAATACGCTTTATTACCATATGAAATTGTCGGCAGGGCACAGTTAGTTTTTTACCTATATATATTAACTAAATATGTGCCGTTTGCCATAACTTCGCCCTCCGCATTTTATATTAAATGGTATACACATTTTAGCATATTTTGGCTATTTTGTCAATACATATTTACATTTTTCTCCCGTTTTATAAAAAAACAAGCCCAAAACTTTGTTACGCCCGCCTGCTTTGCTGATAGTCGGTTTGTTTTTTATGCTAAGGACAGCGAACATATGCTGCACCTTCGTTTTATCCACCATTAGTTCAGTATACGATTAATAATATACGGTTACAGCAAAATTCATACCGATTTTTGCATAAAAATATAAAAATTGTGTTGCATTTTCGTGCTGGAAGTGCTATAATGTTCTTGGGTAACATAGTTCGTTTACAGGGATATTAGAAAACGGAGGAATTTTTATGTTCAAAAGGATCATCAGCACCTCTCTCTCCGCCGCTTTTGCAGCTTCTCTCATCGGGAGCGCTTCCGCGGCAGATATCAGCGCTGCACCTGCGATGCGCGATATGACAACTATGGAAATAGTCAGCGACATGGGAATAGGCATCAACCTCGGAAATACCTTTGAATCCTCGGGGGACTGGATAGAGCAGTGGGGCGACGGTACGCCTAATGCGTACGAAACTGCATGGGGAAGCCCCACTGTCACCGAGGACCTCATCAAGGGCTATGCCGCAGAGGGATTTGACTCCCTGCGTATTCCCGTTGCGTGGTCGAATATGATGTCCAAGGACGGCAGCTATACCATCTCGGACAAGTATATGGCAAGAGTAAAACAGGTCACGGACTGGGCGCTGGACGCTGATCTCTACGTTATCGTGAACCTGCACTGGGACGGCGGCTGGCTGGAAAAGCTCCCTACCGACCACGACAACGTTATGAAAAAATACAATGCCATCTGGACTCAGGTCAGCGACGAGTTCAAGGACTACGGCGACAAGCTCATTTTTGAGTCCCAGAACGAGGAGCTGGGCTGGAACGACGTCTGGAACCAGTGGAGCGGCAGCACCAACGGCAAGGCTGAGAGCTTCGGCTATGTCAATGAGGTGAACCAGAGCTTTGTGGATATCGTGAGAAATTCGGGCGGCAATAACGCCCAGCGTCACCTGCTCATTTCGGGCTACAATACCTCCATCGACCTCACCTGCGATCCCCTGTTCAAAATGCCTGCCGATCCCGCAAACCGCTGCGCTGTATCGGTTCATTACTACACTCCGTCCACATTCACCATCCTCACAGAGGACGCTGACTGGGGCAAATCCGCCTACACATGGGGCAGCGATGCGGAGCTTGCAGAGCTGAAGCAGCAGATGGACCTTGTAAAGTCCACCTTTGTAGATAAGGGCATACCTGTTATCATCGGCGAATACGGCGCTACCAAGGACAACAAGGAGCCTGAGTCTGTCCGCCGCTACCTCACCTCAGTGTGCGAGGCAGCTCTCTCACGAGGCGGTATCTGCCCCGTTATGTGGGACGTAACAGACCTTCACTACGACAGAAAGACCTACAAGATGAAGGATACTGAGCTCCACACTAACCTTCTTGCACTGAAAGAGAAGTATGTCAATAAGGAGCCTGCTCCGTCAAAGCTCATGGGCGACGCCAACAAAGACGGCTCTGTAAATGTTGCTGATCTGATAATGGTTCAGCAGTTCCTCCTCGGCAACACTGAGCTTACCGACTGGGAAGCAGCAGATGTGATCGAAGACAGCATAATTGATATCTATGACATGATCCTTCTGAGAAAAATGCTCATTGTAAACCACTAAAAAACGGACCTGCTCCACGCTGATGTGAAGCAGGTCTTTTTTCATTATATTTCGGAACTGAAAGCTCAGCCCACAACTATCCTTACTGTTATATCCTTGTTCTGAGGAGCCAGCTCTGCCTCGTCGCTGAGGTTGATAACAGGGGCACCGTTTCCGTCGAATGCCACACGCTTTATGCGTGTATGCCTGCAGGGATCGTAAAGCGGGTCCTTGTTATAGGTGCCGCATTTCTGGTCGGAATGTGATGAGGGACGGGCGTGGTAAACTATGAGCAGGTTGCCCATTTCGTCTCTTACAAAGCAGTTATGTCCGGGTCCCGACTGTCCGCTGAGA
>Ga0129317_1002392_pt1 | contig 10834 bp, 11 predicted proteins | sample Cm1ome_FD_94430 | JGI IMG/M metagenome (GOLD analysis project Ga0129317, IMG submission 94430) | Eastern black-and-white colobus group fecal microbial communities from Wisconsin, USA - Cm1105 metagenome | ecosystem: Host-associated > Mammals > Digestive system > Large intestine > Fecal | place...
ATCTTTCAATGCCAAAATAAAAAACTTCAGAGCTCAACTGAGAGGCATATCTGACGTAAAATACTTTCTTTTTAGACTACAGAAAATCTATGCGTAATACACAGGGTTTTCCCCCTGACCCAAGTCCTTTACGTGGAGCATCTCGCAGTTCTTGTTACCGGAGATTTTAGCTGCCACCTTAAGGTCCACTTCCATATCGCCTGGGATTACACATACGAACTCCTTAGTCTTGTCACCACGTAGAACAAGTGTCTTGAACACCTGTTCTATGGGTTCGCCCAATTCGGCGGCTACGCTTTCGGCACTCAAATCCTCTTCGCTATAGGAATAGGGGACCAGTTCGTATTCTATGCCGGCAGCATCCAGAAGGCGTGCCGCATTAGTCTTTTCCGTTTTCATTCTTATCTTCTAATGTAGGAGCCGAGTCCTTATAGAGGAATCGTCTGATTTTCTGGGTGGCCGTCTTAATGAAAGGCTCTTTCATAATCTGAACCTCGCCTATCTTAGAATTAGTCGACACTTTCGAGTTTACCTTATCGAGGATGTTATGCTTGAACTTGTTAATGTCTTCGATAACGCCGTCGCTCAGTTCGATGAGGGCTATAAGGCTCTTGTTACGCTGAATGACTATGGCCTCAGCCACTCCATCCTCGTCCTTTATGACTTTTTCGATTTCCTCGGGGTAGATGTTCTCGCCCGAAGGTCCGAGAATCATATTGTTAAGACGTCCCTTTATGCGGAAGCGACCTTTCTCGTCTACCGTTGCCAGGTCGTTTGTCCTGAAATAGCCGTCTTCGGTGAAGGCTTCCTTCGTGCGCTCAGGGTCTTTATAATAGCCCATCATCACGTTAGGGCCCTTAGCCACGATCTCGCCTTCGCCCGTCTCAGGGTTCACGTTATGCAGTTTGACATCCATTCCGAGGAATGGGTATCCTATACATCCCGGGCGGGTGTTCTTAAACGAACATCCGGTGAGCATAGGGGCGCATTCGGTAAGTCCGTAACCTATATAATAAGGGAAGCGTGCCTTGTAAAGGAAAGACTCCACGTCCTTGTCGAGCGGAGCGCCACCTATTCCGAAGAATTTGAGCCTTCCTCCGAAATAGCGCAGGATTTCCTTTCCCGCCATCTTGCAGAACATCTTGTTAGCGTGTTTGTTCATCCACGAAAGGGTTTTACTCTTCCTTACCTTAGGGATAACCACACCCTTATAGACCTTCTCTATGATGAGAGGCACTGTAAGCATAGTGGTAGGCCTTACGATAGGCATAGCCTCCTTAAGTGCGCTCGGCGTAGGCTTTTTCTTCATATAAGCCACACAGGCACCTCCTGCGAAAGGATAGATGAGCCCTATGGACAGTTCGTAAGTGTGGGCCAATGGCAGTACGCTCAAGAAAACGTCTTCCGGAGTGATGGCATAGAAATTATATGCCCCGGCGATGTTATTCGTGAAATTCCTGTGCGAGAGCATCACGCCCTTAGCCTTTCCGGTGGTTCCGGAGGTGTAGATGAGGGCTGCGAGGCTGTCGGGTCCCGGAGTGGTGAGCTCGGCGCTTTGGCTTCCCATAGCCGTCGGCTCTACCGGCTGCCCGTCCACGAAGATGGGCTTTAGGGTATTTATGTCTATGATAAGGTGAATCTGCTTGCGGTACTGCTCGCTGACCTTGTCCAGAAGTCTATCCGAGATGAAAAGCGCTTTGCTTTCCGAGTGGGACAGGACGTTTGATACTTCATTTTCGGAAAAATCCGGAAGGATGGGCACGCTGACTCTGCCGAATGCTACGGTCGCGAAAAAGGCCAACGACCAGTTCGGAGTACTTCCCGAGAGAAGGGCTACCTTATCGCCTGAGCCTATGCCATAACTGCTTAGGAGGTCGGATACGTGATTACAAACATTCCGAAATTCGTTATACGTATATCCTCCCTTTCCATCGGACATCATATTCGCCCTGCGGGAAGAGTATTCACAAGTCGCGTATTGATAAACTTGAGCTAAAGAGTCAAATTGTTTCATTGTTTAAGGTTTTTGACACATTACCGCGCAAAAGTACGAAAAATATAGTGAATTACATAATGATTCGTAATTATCGCAATGCCCGAAAAAATGTTCAAAATGGCTTTTGAACGTATTCTATTGAGTATTTGGAGGGTATGTCATTATCCACAGTTTATGTTGAAAACTTTTTTCGGATAAATGCAAAGTTTATTTGTGAATATGGAAAATTGTCCTTAATCTTGCAGTCCGAAAGTATTACCTCTAATTTTTATGTCAAACTCAAAAAACCTTCAACAACCGGTTTTCGATGCGAGGACATTAGGCAAGCCTAAGATGTTTACTCTCGGCTTACAGCACATGTTCGCGATGTTCGGAGCTACCGTTCTCGTACCTGCCATCACAGGTCTTCCAGTATCTACTACCTTACTTTTTGCGGGAATCGGCACACTGCTGTTCCATTTGATTACCAAATTCAAAGTCCCGGCGTTCTTAGGCTCGTCATTCGCATTCATCGGAGGCTACTTAGCCGTCGTCGAGATGGGCGGCTCCTTCGGACTCACAGCTACACAGTCACTTCCATATGCCTGCATCGGCGTCGCCAGTGCAGGTTTTTTGTATTTTATACTCGCCGCGCTCTTCGCAGCGTTCGGCGCCAGTAAGGTGATGAAGTTCTTCCCTCCGGTAGTAACCGGACCTATCATCATCTGCATTGGCCTTATCCTCTCCGGCTCGGCCATCCAGAACTGCCAGACGAACTGGTGGGTGGCGCTATTGGCCATCGTCATCATCGTGGTCTGCAACATCTGGGGTCGCGGAATGATTCGCATCGTGCCTATCCTGCTCGGTGTGCTGGGCTCGTACCTGGTAGCGGCTATCTGCGGCGATTGCGACTTCACTGCGGTTAAGGAAGCCGCCTGGATTGGCCTGCCTATCCATAAGGCCAATACTGTCCTCTCAGTGCTGGAAACCCGGAACTGGGAGCTGCTTTCGAGCGCCATCATAACGATTATGCCAATCGCTCTGGCGACTATGATCGAGCATATCGGAGATATGTGCGCTATTTCATCGACGACGGGGGAGAACTACCTCGAAGATCCGGGTCTTCACAGAACTCTTGTCGGTGACGGATTGGCCACTATGGTAGCTTCGCTTTTCGGAGCTCCTGCAAATACTACTTATGGCGAGAATACGGGCGTGCTGAACCTTACAAAGGTCTATGACCCGCGCGTGATTCGTCTGGCTGCCGTATTTGCGATTTTCTTCTCTTTCTGTCCGAAATTCTCGGCGATGATCAGTGCCATGCCTGCCGCTACCATCGGAGGCGTGTCGTTGATTCTCTACGGTATGATTTCGGCCGTGGGTGTGAGAAACGTGGTGGAAAATAGAGTGGATTTCACTGCATCGCGTAATGTCATCATCGCTGCCATAATTCTCGTATTGGGAATTGGCATCAACTATGGTATCCCTGGGGGAAGCATAGACCTCGGATTTACCAAGCTTTCTGCCCTCGCAGTGGCTGCTCTTGTGGGTATCATTCTGAACGCCATCCTTCCGGGTAAGGACTATGAGTTCGGAACTAACCTTCTGGGCGACACGTCGGTCAATTTCGATGCTAACACGAACCGTGTAAAAGAATAATTATAGGACACACCGTTTAACTTTATTATATTTTCAATTTCAAGTATGAAGAAATTAATCCTTTCGGGTATTTTAGCCCTCACTTCTGTCTGTGCTTTCGCTCAGAACGTTCAGTTGCACTACGATTTCGGTCACAACCTCTACAACGGTGGAGATAAGGACCTGAGCAATCGCGGTCATTTCACCACTACAGTCGAGAACTTCAAGGCTGACAAGTGGGGTAGCACCTATTTCTTTGTAGATATGGACTACAAGAGTACTGGGTCGGCTAAAAACTCAAACTGCCTCGGCGCTTATATGGAGATCTCCCGTGAGCTTTGCTTCTGGCAGGACACAAAATTGAACTGGCTCTCTTTCCACGTCGAGTATAACGGCGGTTTGAGCACTGCAGCCAGCTCATTCAACAACGCTTGGCTTACAGGTTTGACCTATAGCGGCCATTCTGCAGACTATTCGAAGACTTGGTCTTTGAGCGCTCTTTACAAGTACATCCCCGGTACCGTAAGCGCTGCCGGTAACAAGGAAGAGCATAACTTCCAGATCACCGGTGTATGGGGAATCAATTTCGCAAACGGCTGGTGCACATTCTCCGGATTCGTAGATTTCTGGAGAGAGAACCGTCCTTGGCAGGATACCAGATTCATCGCTCTCTCTGAGCCTCAGTTCTGGGTAAATCTTAACAAAATCAACGGTATGCGCGACGTTAACCTGAGCGTGGGCGGTGAGGTAGAGCTCTCTTACAACTTCGCAGGAAAGGGCTTCTACGCTATCCCTACACTCGCGGCTAAATGGTCTTTCTAATCTAATAAAGTAATTTAAAACATATTGAATCGTCTTTTCGAATCCAGCCTGCTAATTGGTGTGTGCGGGCTGGATAGGGGGAAGGTTTTTTTATTTTTTGTTTACAATGAGCAATTTCATACAAAAAGCTTTCGGCTTCGATCCGAAGGTCAACTCTGTCAAGACAGAGATTCTGGCGGGTATCACGACTTTCCTTACTATGTCGTATATCTTGGCCGTTAACCCAGGCATTTTCTCCGCACTCCCTGGTATGCCTACAGGCTCAGTGTTTACGGCTACGGCTCTCGCCGCCGTAATCGGTACTCTCGTTATGGCTATCTACGCGAAGAAGCCTTTCGCATTGGCTCCTGGTATGGGTCTCAACGCCTTCTTCGTATTCACCGTATGCTTGGGAATGGGATATAGCTGGCAGTTCGCACTTACTGCCGTGCTCCTCGAGGGTATCATTTTCATCATTCTCACGGTTACCAATGTCCGCAAACTCATAGTCGATTCCATCCCTGCTTCATTGAAGAAGGCCATCGGCTGCGGAATTGGCCTTTTCATCGCCTTCATCGGCCTTAAGAATGCCGGCGTCATCGTGTCGAACGATGCTACCACCGTGGCTCTGGGTGACATCACTGCCGGTCCGGCGCTGCTCGCTCTGATTGGCCTCGTGCTTACCGGCATCCTCGTGGTGAAGAAGGTTCCGGGCTCGCTCCTCATCGGTATGCTGGCTACTGCTGCCCTGGGTCTGGTCATCAAGGACCCTGCTACCGGCGAGCACATCACCAAATTCAACGGCGTGGCTTCTCTGCCTGATTCGGTTTCTCCTATTTTCTGCCAATTCGAGTGGAGCCATATCTTCTCATTGGATATGTTCGTGGTGGTGTTCACATTTATGTTCATCGACATGTTCGATACCATAGGAACAGTGGTGGGCGTGAGCACGAAGGCCAAGATGATAGACGCACAGGGTAACATTCCGGGCATCAACAAGACTCTTATGGCTGACGCCGTGGCTACCGTAGCCGGCGCTTGCTTGGGTACTTCTACCACTACCACTTACGTTGAGAGCGCATCGGGTATCGCTCAGGGAGGTCGCACAGGTCTTACAGCCTTCTCGGCAGCCATCTGCTTCGTGATAGCTCTTTTCTTCTCTCCGATTTTCCTCGCCATCCCTAGCGCGGCTACCGCTCCGGTTCTCGTAATCGTGGGTGTGTTTATGATGTCGCCTATAAAGGATATCGATTTCGAGAACTACTCAGAGGCTATCCCTGCTTTCATTACCTTGATTTCTATGCCGCTGTGCTATTCTATTTCAGATGGCATAATGCTTGGTATGATTTCTTATGTTTTGATTAACGTGCTTTGCCTCAACTTCAAGAAAATCTCACCTGCAGCCTATGTGCTCGCGCTGATTTTCGTGGCGAAGTATATATTGTTATAGACGTATAGGTTGTAAAGATTTGTGGTGGATTTTCTATTCATATCACTTTTCTTGATTATTAGGTGCCCTCTGCGGCACTTGCTATTAGTTATTTAGTGTTTTTTAGTTTTGTGAAGAGATGTCTGCCGAGATGGTAGGCATCCCTTTTTTTATATAGAATATTTTTATATATTTGCGCCCTAATTCGGAGATGATGGTCATCTCTAAAGAGTTGGATAGAAATAAAATATTGAAATAAGATGTTTTGGACACTTGAATTAGCTGGAAGCATGGACGATGCTCCGTGGCCAGCAACAAAAGATGAATTGATCGATTACGCAAACCGTACGGGCGCCCCTCAGGACGTGGTCGAGAATCTTCAGGAACTCGAAGATGACGGTGAAATATACGAAAGCATAGAGGATATTTGGCCGGATTACCCTACGAAAGAAGACTTTTTCTTTAACGAGGAGGAGTATTAGGGCACTACCCTTAAAAGACTGAATGCCGCGGCACCTTGAGTCCGCAAAGCGAGTTAGGTTATATCGCACCTAACTCGCTTTTTGTCGTTTTATAGCGGTGCTTTCGTAAACTGTCGCTCCCGTAAGTTGTCGCTCGCAGCAAAGTTCGCCCTCGGACGGGCCCTTCTAACGAAATGGTTCCCTCCATCGTAGCCGAAGATGGCATTGCCCTCAGGGTGTATTTGCTGACTCGCGGAGTTCTGCAAAATGCTGCGGGGGCGTCCGCCAATTCACTTTGGCAGGGAGGTATCGATATACGCATTCTGTGGCACAATGGCTGCCAAAGTGAATTTGAAGAGTGAGGTTTCATCCGGTGAAAGGCGGGTTTGGCCGGATGGGAAAGACTAAAGTGAGGTTTCATCCGGTGAAAAGCCGTTTTGGCCGGATGAAACACAGTCCACTGTTATGCATTGACGGAGCGCTTAACGGCAATGTGGTAAATGACGCCTCTTTGGAGGTGATGCTCCGGATTGAGAAAGAGATGTATCGTCTCAGGGCGAAGGGGGATTGATGGAGCAGAGAATGTTGCCCACAGGGCGGAAGATATATTGCCTTGCGGGTGATAAATACTTGATTATTAAAAATACGGATTATTATGACGTTTAAAGAAAAGGAGGAATATTGTAAGGCTACGTTCAGGTCTGGTGGACCGTATTGGCACGCCTATACTTCTGGAAAGGAATCGCCATTGATTTTTTCGCAGGAGGAGGATTTTATGTTTGTGATGAATTTGATCGCACAGGCTGCTTCCCTTTTCCCGGAGGTTCGGATAATCGCGTTTGAAGTGATGAACAACCATTTTCATTTTGTGGTGTCATCAGAGGAAAAGGCAGTCTTGGCATTCTGGGAATTCATAAGAAAAAGGCTGGCGAGAGCGTTTCCTCTGAAGAACGGTCTTAAAATTACCCTCAAGCCCATAGGAGATCTGGTTGCATTGCGCAATAATATCGTCTATACAAACCGGAATGGTTATGTGGCGGATCCGGCTCACACGCCGTTTAGTTATCCATGGGGGACAGGACGCTATTACTTTTTGGATTGGCCAAGGGGAAAGGCATTGGCCCAGATATTCGTGGATGATAGGAGGAAGTTATTTAGATGCCGTACTCCAATGCTCCCGGGTGAGTGGGAGGTTGTAGGCGGTTATGTCGCCCCGTGGAGTTACTGCTCCGTCAAGTTCGGTATGGCGATGTTCAGGGACGCGCATCACTATTTCGTAATGATTAGCAAAAATGTGGAGGCGTATGCGGAATTGGCCGCCGAACTCAATGATAATGAGTTTCTTACGGATGCGGAACTGTTCGCTCGTCTAAGTGTTTTGCTGCGGTCCGACTACGGCGTCTCCTCCATAAAGGAATTGGCCAAGCCTCAAAAAATCGATGTCGCTCGGAAACTCCGTTATGACTTCCGTTCCTCAAACGGACAGATTTGCAGGGTGCTGGGGCTGTCTCAGTACGAGATTGATTCGCTTTTCCCTCTGACGGCAGCAAGGTAACATTGGAAAAATATGCGGCTGGAGATGTCGTATGATGAAAGTCGTTTCGTGAGATTACAAAGTCGTAGAGGTCACTTGTCCGGCGAAACACAAAAACATTTAAAAATTTTACAGTTATGGGACGTTACATTAGTATTGGTTGTGCATTTATTTACTCTATACCGAAGAATTGTCTGGCGAAAAGTCTTCCGTGGAGTTCAATAACGGACAAAAGTGAATCAGAAATAATCACTGAGTTGAAAAAGAATTTTCCAATGGACATCTATTCATTTTCCACTGACGATAATTGGTATCATTTTTCGTTGAGAGATGATGTTGCCGTCGAGGATTTTATCAGTTTATATGATGCACTATTTAGTAGTATTCTACGTGATGTGGTTGATAATGAATCCGTCGAAAAGAATAGGGCAAACATAGTGAAAATGAAAACTATGGACGAAGTATGGTCATATAGCGACAATAGTAGGCTTCATTTCTGTCCAATGGATCTTCCTTTTTATTGTAACCGTAAGATGTTTCGTCTGTTTGGAAGAATAGTTTCAGTTGAGACAAGTATAAATGGCCCTACTTTCTATATGGCGTGTGAAAAATACTACAAAAAATATAGACAAGTAAAATTTGAGGTCATCACATATCTGTTGCGCTATAGGTTTAAAGATTATAAGCTGGCCCAGACGTTATTATTTTTCCTCTCCGATTAGTAGCTCAAAATATTGGTAGATAATGGATTCGGCTGAGTCCGTCAAACTGCAGCACTGTAAATCAAAACAGTGATTCTGTAAAGACTTTTAGAGATAAAAAACACCGACTGTAAACCCAGTCAGTGATATTGTAAATCATATTAGTTTAACCGCTCTAAAAGTGTCAACCTAAATCAGGGAAGGTCAGGAGATATGCCAAAATCTTGTTATATTATACAGAAATTGCTATATTTGGCAACAAAAATGGCGCGATATGACATTATCTGCATTCATAAGAGATCATGAGATACGAGGCCAGGTAGCCTTCCCGTTAAGCGAGGTTCGGGATGCAACCGGACTGTCGGTCAAGACACTTGCCACGGAACTTCAGCGACAGGTATCCCGCGGGCGGATTATCATTCCTTACCGTGGCTTTTACGTCATTGTGCCGCCGCAGTATGCGCTCAAGGGGATTGTCCCTCCCACTTATTACATCCATGAACTTATGAAGTCGGTGGGTAAGCCCTATTACATTTGCCTCCTGTCGGCAGCTGCCTTTCATGGCGCAGCCCATCAAAGAGCAATGAAGACTCAGGTAATGACCGTGGCACCGCGTATTAAGCCCTCCGGAATGAATAAGCAGTTAGACTGGAACTATCGCCAGATGATTCCGCAGGAACTATTGCTTTCCCGCAATGCCGAGATGGGTATTGTCCAATATTCCAATGCCGAACTGACGGCGGTGGACCTTGTTCAGTTTGCCGGTCATGTCGGCGGACTTCAGCGGACGGCAACGGTGCTGTCCGAGCTCACAGAATCGCTGGAAATCACCAAGATGGAGAGGGTCTTTCCATATACGACAACTGCCACGCTCCAGCGGCTTGGTTATCTTCTGGAGTTCGTCCTGGGAGAACAGGATAAGTCAGATATCTTCTATGAAGAGTTCAAAGCCGCCTATCCTCATCCGAAGAGAGTTATTCTGAGTAATACGGCTCCTGAGATGAAGGATGCCCCTGCAAACAGGTGGCATGTCGCATGCAACATTGAAATTGAAATTGACGAAATATGATTGATAGAGCATCTATAATGGCATGGAATGCACAGGCCCCTTGGACAGAGCCTGCCATGATCGAGCAGGATTTGATTATATGCAAGGCGCTGGTGTGCATTTTCAGCGATGAGTTCCTCGCTCGGAACCTGGCTTTCCGCGGTGGAACCGCTTTGCACAAACTCTACCTCCAACCACAGGCTAGGTATAGCGAAGATATTGACCTTGTGCAGATTAACCCAGGCCCAATCAAACCCATTATGTTTAGGTTGGGTGAGGTGCTTGCGTGGATGCCGGATAAAGTGACCAAGCAGAAGCGGTATAACAATACCATGCTATTCCGGATGGAATCGGATGTTATCGCCGCTATATCGAGTTTGTTGTAGAAAAGCAACCTACGTATAAGCAGTTTGTACAGAATATGGAACTGAAAATGCAGGATCCAGAATTTCTGGGCGATACGGATATCCTATTGCGCGAGGGCACGAATCCGTTCAAGCCGCAAGAGGCATACCAGCTTGTGAAAGAACAGTTTATTGATAAGATGCCCGGAAAAAGAGATTGAACGCTTGATGTGTCAAACAGAACACCTACGTAAGCGGCTTGGTAGATATTTAACGTTGTTCCTCTGACATACAGCTGGGGATTGGCGTTTTGAGTTTTTTCATTATATACGAAAGCTAACCCGATGCAGCCGCGTCTGCGGAAAAATGACCTGAAATATGCAAATGTAAAATATGACTGAAACTTTTGGGGATGATATAACTGTCTTTATAGCATTTTGAGCTCGGCCAATTATCTATCTCGATATAATATAGCGCAACGCCTCCAATGGGTGATATAATATCATTCTCGGGCCGCTGAATCGCATTACTTCGCGTATCTTTTCTCGCATATCCGGACGGTAACAATGGACTGGGCATTTATGGCATTTGGTCTTCCTCTCTCCGAATTTGCACTTGTCGAGCCTCGCTGTTGCGTACGTCAGCAACTCCCGGCACTCTTCACAAAGTTCCTGTTTTTTGTGTTTTTTAAGGCACCACAGTTCTATCATATGTCGGACTGTGGCTTTCTCCCACTCAATTCTTTTCATTATCTCAATGACGATGTTCTCGTGAATGAAACTTGGAGACCTGTTCACGATCATTATTAATTACCCGACAAAATAAAACCTTAAAGTTCCAACTATATCTTTGTTTCAGGTAATAATCCGGCCACGATGCCCTTTTCGTCAAGGACCAAGTTGG
>Ga0129317_1002395_pt1 | contig 10812 bp, 14 predicted proteins | sample Cm1ome_FD_94430 | JGI IMG/M metagenome (GOLD analysis project Ga0129317, IMG submission 94430) | Eastern black-and-white colobus group fecal microbial communities from Wisconsin, USA - Cm1105 metagenome | ecosystem: Host-associated > Mammals > Digestive system > Large intestine > Fecal | place...
AACCTTGAAATGGGCCGGATTCATTCCGGCCCATTGAAATCAAATCAGGGGTCCCCGCGCGGCCCCGCCGCGTGGGGCGGTCTACTTCACGGCTATCATCACCGCTGGCCTGTGCGAGGACTGATTCTCTCCCTACATAGCAAAGAGGACGCCCGAAAGGGCGTCCTCTTTTTTGGCCCCGACGGGTATGCCGCAACCGCGGATTGCAAAACCGTCAACAGGGCTTGATAGACTTTTTCCCTTTGCGATGCTATCATAAGATCCAAACAAGAAAGGGAGGCCTGGCCTATGACCTTGGGAGAGCGGCTGGTCCGGCTGCGGAATCAAAAGGGATTGTCTCAGGACGCCTTGGCGGAGGCGCTGGGCGTCTCCCGGCAGTCGGTCAGCAAATGGGAAACGGACGCCAGCATACCGGAACTGGACAAGCTAATCAAACTCAGCAATCTGTTTGAAATCACGCTGGATGAACTGGTGCGGGGCGAGTCCGTCCCAACGGTCCCGCCCGTTCCTTTTCAGGCACCCGAAAAAGTCTCTTGGACACAGAAAGCAAAACAACTGTACCAGGACAGGGCGTACCTCCTGGGTTGGCTCATGGTGGTCTGGTGGCTTCTTGACATTCCGAATTCCATAAGGGCAATTGCCGGATATTGGGCCGGAATGGGCTGGGAGAGTACCCTCCGCTTCCTACAGGTAATGTCCTACAGCTATCTTTTTGACGCTTTGAAGCTGCTTCTCGGCCTTTTCATCGTCATTCGGGGACGGCGCTTCGCCGGACAATTCCGGTGGTATCATCTGGGGTGGATTCCGGTGATTCTGGGGGTATTCGGATGCCGTCCAATTCCGCTTCTCCGGTCAAGCCCGCTGGAAATGCTGCTGGCAGGCCTCCTGCTGTACTCGTCGTATGGTGGATTCGACAGCATGGTGAACTCCTTTTCCCTTTGGCCGGAGAACCTGGGAAATCTTCTGGTGTGTATTCTGGGGCTGTTGATGCTGACTCTCGGACGCCGGAGAACCGAACACAGAGATTCCCGCAGCTGAGCTCCGGGAATTTTTTGAGAGCCTTCCCCATATTTGCAAATCCACCGCCGCCGTGCTACACTGTGGAAAAGTCAACCTTTGGAGGCATTTCCGTGTACGACTATCTCATGCAAAACGCCCGCATTCTGGACGGCTCCGGTGCCCCCGCCTTTGGCGGCGATGTCGCTATTCAGGGGCACACCATCGCTGCCGTGGGCCGGCTGGCGGAGGCGTCCGCCGCCCATGTCATCGACGCCGCGGGGCGGTATCTGACACCGGGCTTCATCGACGTCCACCGCCATGGCGACGGCGCCATCTTTCTCCCTGACTTCGGCCGCCCCGAGTTGGCCCAGGGCCTGACCACTATCCTGAACGGCAATTGCGGCCTGTCTCTGGTGCCGGTCAGCGGCCCTTACCGGGAGGCCCTGCTGCAATACCTTGGCCCCATTGTGGGCGGCCTGCCGGAGGGGTTGGACGTGTCCTCACTGGGAGCGTACCATCGGCAGCTCCGGACCGTCCCCCTGCGGCTCAACGGGGGAATGCTGGTGGGCATGGGCACCCTCCGGGCCTGCGTCACCGGCTTTGAGGACCGGGACCTGACAGACGACGAGTACCGTCAGCTCCACCGCCTTCTGGAGGGGGCCCTGGCCGACGGCGCTGCGGGAATCTCCCTGGGCCTGGGCTACGCCCCGGAGTGCTTTTACAACACCGACGGTCTGATTCGGTCTCTGGCGCCCCTGCGCCGGTCCGGCGTCACCGTGGCGGTCCACATGCGGCAGGAGGGAGACGGCGTGGTGGAGGCCCTACGGGAGATGCTGACCGTGGCCCGGGCTCTGGAGACTCCGGTACAGATCAGTCACCTGAAGGCCATCGGCAAGCGGAACTGGCGGAGTGCAGTGCCGGAGATGCTGGCTCTGCTGGAGGAGGCCAGAAGGGAAGGGCTGGACGTCACCTGTGACGTATACCCCTACCCGGCGGGGTCCACCCAGTTGATCCATGTGCTGCCCCCGGAATTCCAGGCTGGCGGCATGGAGGCCCTGACCGCTACCCTGCGGGACCAGGAGTGCCGTGCCCGGATGCGCCGCCGTATGGAGACCGCCCAGGACTTTGAAAACATCTCCCTGCTGGTGGGCTTTGAAAATATCCGGCCCACCTCTCTGCAACGACCGGAAAACAAGCGCTTCGAGGGCATGACCGTGCCGGAGATCGCCGCCATCCAGGGGAAGGACCCCTACGACGCCCTCTTTGACTTGCTGGCCAGCGAGCACTGTGCCGCCTCTATGATCGACACCATCACCCATGAGGAGGATGTGGACGCCATTGTCCGGGCCCCCTTCGCCGGGATCATCTCCGACGCCACCTATCCCATGGGCGGGCTGATGCACCGCCGGGTCTTCGGCACCTGCACCCGCATTTTGGAGACCTATGTGCGGAAGCGGAACATCCTGACCCTGCCGGACGCCGTGCGGAAGCTGACCCGCCTGCCCGCTGACCGCTTCGGCCTGCGGGGAAAGGGCAGGGTAGAGGCGGGCGCCGACGCGGACCTGTGTCTGTTTGATCTGGAAAACATCCATGAAACGGACACCTGGCTGGAGCCGGAACAGCTGGCCCAGGGCATGGACTATGTGTTCGTGAACGGTGTCCCCGCCATCGCGGAGGGTCGCTTTACCGACGCCCGCAGCGGCCGGGCGCTCTGAGAACCGCATTTTAACGGAAACTGAACACCTTTTGACAGTGGCTCCATGGTATCATGGAGCCATTCTTTATACCTTATATAAGGAGGTCCTTCATGAAAAACACCCTGAAAACGCAGCTCCGCACCCTGCGCCCCCTGTCCTTTGTCCTGCTGCTGGCCGCAGGCATCATCAACGCCGTGGGCGTCACCATGTTCCTGGCCCCGGTTCACCTGTACGACAGCGGTATCTCCGGCACCTCCATGCTGCTGTGGCAGATCACGCCGGAGGCCTATACCCTGTCCCTGTTTCTGCTGGTCCTGAACGTCCCCCTGTTTCTGTTCGGTCTGAAAAAGCAGGGCGTGGCATTCACCATCTACTCCCTCTGGGCGGTGTTCGTCTACTCCGCCGCCTCCTTCGTCATCACCAATATTCTGCCGGTGGACGTCTCCACCACCTCCCCCTTCGCGGGGCAGGACCTGCTGCTGTGCGCCCTGTTCGGCGGCCTGATCTCCGGCATCGGCAGCGGCATGACCATCCGCTTCGGCGGCGCCATCGACGGCATCGAGGTCATGGCGGTGATCTTCGCCAAGCGGCTGGGGCTCACCGTGGGCACCTTCGTGATGATCTACAACGTGCTGCTGTACATCGCCACCGGCATCCTGTTCCGGAGCTGGGTGCTGCCCCTGTACTCCATCGTCACCTACTGCGCGGCCATCAAGGCGGTGGACTTCATTGTGGAGGGCCTGGACAAGGCCAAGTCCGCCATGATCGTCACCAGCAGGGCCGATGATATCAGCGAGGCCCTGTCGGAGGCCTTCGGCCGGGGCATCACCCACATCGGCGCCCGGGGCTACTACTCCGGCGCCGACCAGACCATCATCTACTTCGTGGTTAACCGCTTCCAGATCGGCAGGCTGAAAGCCCTGGTGACGGAGATCGACCCCTCCGCCTTCATCACCATCTCCGAGGTGTCGGACGTGCTGGGCCGGAGCGTGCAGAAATAAGCGGGCAATCAGATTTTCAAGAAAGAACCGTCTCCCGGAGCCATTGGGTTCCGGGAGACGGCGGTTCAGGCCGTTTTTTGAATGATCGTGTATCCGATGGGATTTTTATCTGCATCCAGCAGCAAGTAGCAGCAGCCCTTGCACTCGGGTCTTGCCTGCCAATATGCAACATCGCCCTCCAGTCCGGAAATGGGCTGGATATTGTTCCAGACAGGTGTCTCAGAAGTCATGAGCATCCACAGGAAATACAGCTGATGTCGGGTACTGTAGTCATCAAAGGCGACTTCCATCTGATATCCGTTCCGAAAATAAGCCGCGCCGCAGGTCTGAACGGCACTGGGTTCGATATAGGGGTAATCAGCAGCTTCAAATGCCTCAGCTTGCTTTTGATAGAGGTCCCTGAAGGAGTAGTCGCAGAGCACCACCGTATAACGGTCTGTTCCGTCCGCCATCCGCTGAGGCACTCCGATGGAAAAGCCCCGCAGGGTGGTGGGCCCGCTGTACAGCATCAGGATGCGCGGATAATCGCCCATATAGTACTGAACCTGACGTTCCGTACCCCATTGGCCGTTGGAGGCAATCAGGGAGCAAAGCTGCTCGGATTGACGAAGATAGGTATCTATGTTGGTGATATGGGGGTTGATCTCGGTCACATGGAAATTGGATACCTTACCGAATGTCCGGTTCAGATCCTCACGGCGGAACCAATACTCCCCGTTTTCATTGGGCACGACATCAAACGTCACAGTCTCCGTATCGGGCGCCACGCCTGCCATCAGGGCGGCCCCCATCTGCACGGCCCCATCGTCCAGAAGTCGTTTGATCAGCGTAGACGAGCTGTCCTTCATGCGGACAGACAGGGCCGCACAGGAGATTTCCGCCACATTGCCCCGGGTAAAGGTGCCGCCCTTCTGGTACTGCCCCGCCGTGATACCCAGTTCGTCGGACAGCGTCCAGGCAGAGGCGACCTCAAAATCCTTGCCGGATTCATAGCCCAGGGCCCGCAGGACGAAGGTGATGTACTGGTTGGCCTTGGCGGGGGCGCCGCCGTTGTAAGTGGTTGCAGTGTAGCCGTTGGTCAGGCCGTTGGCGTAGGCATAGCCGATATAGGGCCGCATAGCGCCGGAGACATCGGTGAAGGGGATATCCCATTGCCCGGACATAGCCTCGCCCTCCTTGCCCAGCAGCCGTACCAGCATAATAATCGCCTGGTTGCGGGTAGGCGTCTTACTCAGGTCGTAGATAGGCGTACCGTCCGGGCGGGTACCAGTCCCCTTAAACAGCCCCAGCTCGTACAGCACATCCGCCGCCTGGGTGGATTGGTCGGCAGCCAATGCGGACGGAACCATACAGCAGATCAGAAGCAACGCCAGGAACGCGGAAATCATCTTCTTCATATATTACAACCCTTTCCGGATTTTGGATATTTCTATCATAACCCTTTTGGCGCGGAAAGCAAGCTTTCCCACCGAAAAAGCCTTGACGCCGCGCTCAACTCGTGTATGGACCGCATGGCAAAAGGGGCGCCGGAAAACCGGCGCCCTTTTGGGAAAGTCTCAGTATTTCGTTTACTTCCGGCTCTCGGCAACTGCCACGGCCACAGCGACAGTGGCGCCGACCATGGGGTTGTTGCCCATGCCCAGGAAGCCCATCATTTCCACATCAAATCCGCCTGTCGGCGGCTTTGCCATTGGGCCGCAAGGGTTTCAGCCGAAGTTATCATATCATTTTATTTAGTAGCAAACACAGCATCATCGCCGCGGATGATGTGGTTCTTTTTTAGTATAGTCCAAGTCCTTTCTTTTGTCAATTTGGGAGAGGTAAATAGACCTTTTGGAACATCTTTTAAACTCTTTCAGCATCCCAGAACAAGGTCAATCATCTTTGAAAGAAAAGGCCACATCTTTTATCAAAAAGAAATGAAAAAGAATATGTTTTTCTTTGAGGGGTATCCAGCAGTATTGGATACCCCTTTTGCTATAATAAAGCCAGAAAGTGAGAGATGAAACACCACCTCTCAAAAAGAAAATAAGGGTGGCGACCTAAGAAATACGCAGGATGCCAAGAGCATCAGAAAGGATTTATTATGAAGACCAACACCACCAACTCTGTCCGTTTCACCGTCAATTTCATCAACAAGACCATCATCGGCACCAACGCCAGCTTCAACAAGGCAAGCACCGGCTTCGGCCCCATCTATGAGGAACTGGCCGAAAAAGTTGCCAAGCACCCCGACTTCAAGCTGGTTGTCAAGGAGCAGAAGAAGCACACCACCAAGGCTAAGAAGACCTATGATGGTCTGGATTTCAAGATGATGGAAGACTTCATCTCCATCCAGAAGGACAGCGAGCAGACCATGAAGAAATACAAGGCTGTGAAGAAGGCTGCAAAAGACGCTGGCAGAAGCGTTTACCCCATCACCAAGAAGTGGTTCTTGGAAGTGTATGAGAACTTCGATGTTGAGGAAGCCAAGGCTGCTATCCGTGATGCTATGGTTGCCGGAGCCGACAAGAGCGTTTCTGAAACCGAGACCCCTGCCGTCAATCTGGCATCCATCGCTTAATCAAAACGAACTAATAAAATTTTAGGAGGAAATAACGATGATGAACCACAAACTGTCTCTGCCCACCAAGACCCTGACCATCACCAAGGCTTTTGAAGATGCCGTTGCCACTGGCGAGGGCAAGGAATATGAACTGTATATGCGTCTCCTGCGGGAAATCCCTGGCCTCATTGTTGTCCGCAAGACCCACGCAAAACCCAAGAAGTATCAGACCAAGACTGGCGAAACCTTCAAGTGCAACCAGTTCAAGAATCTGACCTACAAGAACATGGAAACCTTCATCAAGGGTCTGCCTAATGACGAGGACTATATGGAAGAATATCTGTTCCTGAAGAAGTACGCTTCTGCGGCTCAGACCAATGGCTATACTTTAATCCGCCGTTGGTTCGTGGCACAGTTCCCCGAGTTCCGCAAGAATCCCCTCGCTTACATCGACACTCAGCCCGATGTGTTATCCGGCAAAGAGTTTGCGGAAATGGCTGAAAACGAGGTTGAGAAGGTCGCTTAATTTAGAAAGGAAGGGAAGCAAAATGTTAAACGAAAAGGAAGCCCGGCAGGAAGTCAGTTGTGAAGAAGCCCTCGCAGAATGTATTCAATATTATGTCAAAAGGGGTTATAGCGAAGAACATTCAAGAGACTATGTAAGCCGAGGAGAAGAGAAAGTTTTCTGGCTCTACAACATCATCCAAGAGGAAAAGAAAAATCCACAAGTCGTCGCCACCGTCGTTCATTTGTTTTAAATCGGCGGTGGCTTTTTGTCTGGTATTTTAGCGGCAGGCAGATGAAAAATTTTTGGCCAAAACAGGATTTTTGATTAGGTGATTTTTCTAAATACAATAGAGGGATTTAACTGGAGAACTATACTTAGGGGGTTCCCCCTAAGATGCTCCGTCAGGGGCTTCGCCCCCGACACCCCCTGCGGGCTGATTTCAAATACGAGGCGCAAGCGCCTCTATTTGAAACATCCCTTATCCAATAGCAAAAGAGTAAAGGAGAGTTCTTATGACATTACAAGAAAATAATTTTAAAAATATTCCAGACTATTACCGTTCAATGTATTTAGATGGTTATAAACCAGAGGAAATCTTATACGCCAGTAGAAAGGCAATGTATAAAAAGTTGAGAAAGACTACAACAGACGATGGTTTTGATTTTCATATTACCAGCGAGGTAAAAAAGAAGTGAGAATTGATAGTCGTGATAAGGACGATAAAAAGAAGAAGAAAAAGAAGCAATCCACGCTTGAAGCAGAGATTTTCAGGATTATGGAAAAGAGCCTGAAATCAGCGTTGGATGTGGCATTGGATGACATCTTCAAAGATTGGAACATAAAATAAGGCGGCAGCCAGTCTCAGAAATCGCAGAACCCAGTAAGGGCGATTCTTTGAGCGGCTGCCGCATTTTTTCGTTTTCTTTCGCTCTTGGCCGTCTGACGGAGTAAGGTATGCTCTACCGCAGTCAGCCAACAAATCCGTCTTCCAGAATGAAAATGACATTTGGTGGGAGTTTCGCCCACGCCTTTTCGGTATGGGGCATCTAAAAATATTTTTTCCCGAAATATAGCCCCGTCAGTCCGGCTCCCGCACGAACTCAATCAAATCCCCAGGCTGACAGTCCAAGAGGGAGCAGATTGTATCCAGCGTTTTCCACGACACCAATTCACCGTGCCGGAGTTGTTGTAAGTATGATTGCCCGATTAACTTATCTTCGCGGATTTTGGTAGATGAATAGCCCTTCTCTTTGAGGGCTGCCATCACATCAATCTTATAGCGGATTGCCATAAAAAACGCCTCCTTCTCCATTGTCCTTATTGTAGCACCGAATAGCACTAAAAACAAGTGCTAAAATTAAACAAAGTTAGCACCAAATATTAGTGCTATTTGTCAATGGACTACACCAGATATTAGTGCTATAATAAAGACAGTTAAGAGACAGGCGGATGCGACGGACGGGCCGAGGACGAATCGGATATTCCCTCTATATTCCGCCTCATTCCAAAAGAGATGTAAAGGAGAAATGAAAAATGAGTAAGAACGAAGTGGTGGCTATGATTGAGACTATGAATAACTACGACGATTTGGCAGCCAAGGCAAAGGCCAAAGCCGATGCCATCCGTGAGGCCATCAAAGATGAAATGCTCCGGCTGAATACCGAGGAACTTGCGGCTGGTGCTTACATTATCCGCTATACAAGCGTGATTTCTAACCGCTTTGACAGCACCACCTTCAAGCGTCTGTATGCTGACCTCTACAAAGACTTCACAAAGCCCGTCAGCTCCCGTCGCTTCTCCGTGTCCTGCTGATTGGAAAAACGCTCCACGGGCAACACAAAGCCCGTGGAGCGAGGAAAAGAGGGATTTAGATGTTTATTCTTAATGAACTATGGGACAACGGTCTTGACCCAAGCACAAGATTTATGCGGAAGGGGAGCCGATACGCTGAATTAACCAATCGGCTGAACCAAGAGGAAGAAAAGTTCTGCGGAGAGTTGTCTGCGGACGGGCAGAGAGCCTATGAAGCCTACTGCGAGGCACAGGGTGAATTGGAAGATATTGCTGAAAGCGATAGTTTCATCAAAGGGTTTCGTATGGGGGCAATGCTTATTCTTGATGTAGTCAACCCCTACCACTCACAACTGCCAACGGAAAAGGAATAGTTCGTATAAGGCGTGTAATACGAACATAGAAAGTCAGCATTTATGCGGATGTGAGGCGGTCGCCGCAAACAAACGAACTTGACCGCTTGATTTTACGAACTTTTCACTCTTGGAGGCGACTATGAATAAGAAAACAAAGGCTCTCACCACGGAGCAATACAAAGAAATCATTGCCACAATGAAAGAGGGTTTCTGCGGCTGCCGCCCCAATGAGCGTATCGCCACCGCCCTTGTGTTGGAGGGAAACCTTGGCTTGCGGATTAGCGATATCTTGAAACTGCGTCTATGCGATATCGTTAGAGATGGCGATAGATACCGCCTTGAAATCGTGGAGCAGAAGACAGGGAAAAGTCGTGTCTTTACTGTGCCTTTGGTAATCCAGCAGTATATTGAAAATTACTGCTTACGAAATCAGATCCACAGAGATGCATTGATGTTCCCCCTCAGCGAGAGAGCAGTCCAGAAGCAACTGAAAATCGTCTGCGACTATTTGGGCTTTGAGGGCATCAGCACTCACAGCTTTCGTAAATGGTATGCGACAGAGATTTACAAGAACAATGGATATGACATCGCATTGGTTCAAAGGCTTTTACAGCACTCTTCCGCCGCCACCACTCAACGCTATATCGGCATTGAGCCGCAACGCATAGAGGCAGCCATACAAGGCCACGCAACACTTTTATGAGGGACATAAATAGTCTTGTCCCTCTTTTGAGTAAATGATACAATACAGACAGGCAAATTAGAATTGACCGAGCTCTTTGAGCGAGGGATACTTCTTGTCCGAAGGGCAAGAAGGTGGGCGTGAAAAAGATTAGAACAATCGTAATTGACGGAGGGGTTGATATGGAGAAATCAATTGCCATTGATAATAAAGAATACACCATTCCAGCGATATTTTCTTACTCGGAAAAAAATGAAAAAATGCCAACAGTAATTTTGTGTCATGGAACAGGTTCGCAAAAAAATGAAGTTGGTAATTTATTTGTAGAATTGTCCAGAAAATTACTGAATATTGGTATCGCTTCAATACGGTTTGATTATGCAGGATGTGGTGATAGTAAAGCTGATCAAACGAAATTGAGCTTTTGTGGTGAAGTAAATGATACAAAAACAGTTTATCAGTATCTTTGTACACAGGAGATTGTTGATTGCAATAATATCGGTATTTTAGGATTTAGCCAAGGAGCTCGCGTAATGGCAGAGCTGTTGAAAGATGTGTCTCCAATAAGATTTGCCATAAGTTGGTCTGGTGCATGCCATAATGGTATTGGAGTATTCAAAGGATGGTTTAATGAATATTATAAAGAAGCATTAGAGAGTGGCTATGCAAAGATACCACTGTTTTGGCGAGAGGATCTACTACTTTCAAAAAAATGGTTTGATGATATTTGTGATACAACTCCAATGGTGGGAATACAAAGGTATGCAGGTCCTATATTGGCTATAGCTGGTGATGAAGATGAATTGGTTCCCTATCATCATGCAAAAGAAATTGTAGAAAACAGCAAGAATAATAAAAGTAAGGTTGTGATTGTGCCAAATTCTAATCACACTTTTAATGTTCTAATACCTAATGCCTCTAAAGCAAATGATGTAATAGAAATAACCCTGAAATGGATAAAAAACATTTTGCAAATAAATTAGGTAAAAATGCTTCAGAAAATTCCAATTTATAGAGCAGTTGTCTTTTAGGCAACTGCTCTTTTTTCTTTGTTTTTAGCGTGATATAATCAAAAAAACGAACAGGGGGCGATTTGATGGCAAAAGGACAGATAAGGTAAGATTAATTGCGCAAATTGAATAGCGGATAAAAATAGACATGGTTTGCAGGCCTCTGGTAGAATGAAGTTACCACACACCATTCTGGAGGGAGTCTGTAAACCATGTCTGAGAA
>Ga0129317_1002404_pt1 | contig 10774 bp, 9 predicted proteins | sample Cm1ome_FD_94430 | JGI IMG/M metagenome (GOLD analysis project Ga0129317, IMG submission 94430) | Eastern black-and-white colobus group fecal microbial communities from Wisconsin, USA - Cm1105 metagenome | ecosystem: Host-associated > Mammals > Digestive system > Large intestine > Fecal | place...
AAACATATCTCCTAAGCGAAAGGCCGCGCGTTCGAATCGCGCCGGGGACGCCAAAAGAAAGAGACAGGCAATCGCCTGTCTCTTTCTTTTGGCGTCTTCAGTTTCTTCAAAAAGGGACGGCAGCAGCTGCCGTCCCTTTTTGATAAGACGCTTAATCCTGTATCTCGGGGTCCTGGTCGCGGTTTTTGAAGAAGGCCTCATCGGAATCGTCCGGCGGCTGAATGCCTTCGTCCACCGGCGGCATGGGCGGGGGAGACGGCATACTGGGATGCTGCTCCTGCATCTCGATCTTGTCCTCCTCCACCAGTTCCGTGAAAACAGTCACCAAATTGGGGTCGAACTGTTTGCCCGCTTCCTCCCGTAGAATCCGGACAGCCTCCTGAGGGGAGGCCGCATTCTTATAGGAGCGGACAGAGGTGATGGCGTCGAAGGCATCGGCGATGCAGAGGACCCGGCCCATAATGGGGATCTCCTCACCTGCCAGCCTGCGGGGATAGCCTCTTCCGTCATAACGCTCGTGATGGGAGAGCACCGTGGGAATCACATAGTCCAGAGAGGGGAGGTAGCGGATGATGTTCACAGCATTCTCCACATGCCCCTTCATGATCTCGTACTCCTCCTGCGTCAGCTTGCCGGGCTTGTTGAGGATATCCTCCCGCACGCCGATCTTGCCGATGTCGTGGAGCAGCGCCGCCTCCTTCACGATCTCCACCAGATCCGGGCCCATTCCGGCGGCCTTCGCAAGCTCGGAGGCGTAATAAGCCACGTTCTGGGAGTGCTGGAACGTATAATGGTCCTTGGTGTCAATGGCGGCCGTCAGGGCGTAGATGGTGCTGGCGTGCTCGCTGTAACCGCTCTTGTATTTGGAATGCCGGTTCTCCCGGCGGCTGATCTCCGCGGAATACATGAGGACCGCGTTCTTGCCGGAGCGCTTCACCGTATACACGGCGGTGTCCGCGTTCTTGAACAGCTCCTTGGCGGAGGACGCCATATAGGGTGCCGCGCAGATACCCACGCTGACCGTCAGCCTGCTGGCGGTCTCACCGTTGCTGTAATGGTTGATCTCGCCGATCTGGGCCGCCACATTCTCCGCCAGGCATTTGGCGGAATAGATGTCATAGCCCGGCAAAATCAGGGCAAATTCCTTGCCGCCGATGCGGGCCGCGTAGCCGCTTTCATTGACGCTGGCCGCCAGGATGCCGGCCACCCGCTGCAGGGCCAGATTGCCCTCCTGGGTGCCGTACAGCTGGTTGTACAGCTTGAAGTCATCCACGTTCAGCAGGCACAGGGACAGCGCCGTGTCCTTGTGTTTCTCAAACTCCCGTTCCAGCAGCTCGAAGAAGAACTTCCGGTTCACCAGATTGGTCAGGCTGTCCTTTCTGGCCCCCTCAAGGGCTCGCTCATAGGTATAGGCGTTTTTGACCGCGCCGGCGCAGATACCGCAGATGGACTGCAAAAAGCGCATGTCGGCGGGCTGGTAGGGCTTCTTATCTTTTTTCCCTGCCAGCATCACCAGACCGATCAGGTCATCCTCCGCCATCAGCGGGACAAAGCATTCGATATCCAGCGTCTTCAGCAGGAGCTTTTCCTTTTCCCACATGCTCCGGTAGATGGTGGTGCGGGCAAATTCCTGCTGGATTACGCAGCCGCTGTGGGTCTTGAAATACGCCACCAGCGGATGGTCGGAGCGGACGTAGAAATTCTTCTCCTCCAGGGGATTGGTGGTATGCTCGATGCGGTACTGCCCGTCCAGGTCCCGGATAAAGACAAAGATGCGGTCCACATGGATGGCTTCCTGGATGGTGTCCGAAAGGCCCTGCAAAATGGCATCCACGCTGAGCATGTGGGTGATCTCCTCGCCGAAACGTTCGATCAGGGCACTTTGCTTCTGTTCCGACCGCACAAAGATACCGTCCAGGGTTTTGTTGATAATCAGGTACAGTACAACGATGATCACCGCCAGCAGCATGGTGATGATGAGCATGGCAAAGGTATCGCCAAGTCCGATCCTGTCGGAGAGGAAATGCTCAAAATTCAGTGCGAATTTGGAGAAAACCCCCACACCCAGGACCATAGCCAGAATGCAGTAATTGGATTTGGACAGCAGCAGGGTCATGCGGAACAGCCGCTTTTTATACAGGGCGTAGAACAGGAAGATCGCGTTGAACACGCCGGAGACGATATCCACCGGAATGCCGGCAAAAACAGGCAGGGTGGCAAGGCCATGGCCCACGATCATAATCGCCACGCCGCAGATCACCGGGACCAGCTGCCGGAAGGCGATCCGGTTGCCCATACAGTGGCGGCGGATGATGAGCGCCAGCTGCACAAGGGTCAGCACCACAAACAGGTACAGCAGGTAGATGTGCCAGTTATAGTGGTAGATAAACTGCGCTTTGCCGTTTGATGTCACCACCTCCGGAAGGGGGACAAAGAAGCCCGTCACGCAGTTGATGGTGAACATCAGCAGGTAAAAAACGGTCCAGAAGGTTTTGCCGCAGCCGTTTTTCTCCTCCAGGAAGTCCAGGACAAAGTGATAGTAGCCCACCGGCAGCAGCACCATGCCCAGCAGGGACACATGGTGCCAGAGGTAGACCGATGGCCACAGCTGCATCCGCATGCAGAAGGAACCGCCGTTCCAGAGGATCATCACCGCCAGCAGGCCCATAAAGGTATAGAGTACCTTTTTGGACTTTTCGGCCGCCAAAAACGTCACAAGCAAAAACAGGTAGCAGCACAGGGAGATCACCGAGACCCAACTATATCCATTCATTCAGCAGATCCCCCTTTCCAATGCCGTCGATCCGGTGGCATACCAGCAGATCATTGATCTCGCAGCTCTCCGGGTTCATGGTCCGGATGGGTGCGCCGTATTTCCGCTGATACGCCTCAAAGGTGCCGCATTTCAGCAGGGTGATCTTCAGCGGGTCCACGCCAAGGATCTTTTTCAGGTCCTCATAGTCCTGATCCAAATACCGGAAATAGATGCCCAGCTGGTCCTGCAGGATGCGGATGCTGACGGCGCTGTTGACCAGATTGCTGCGCTGCAGCTCCACATATAGGTGCAGATAGGGGCGGTTGTTTTCCGTGAACTCCTTCTTGGCCGTCCAGGCGGCAATGGGCAGCCGGGACAGCTCGATGGCCTGGTTGATGGACTTCTCCGTGATACGGGTGAAGCCGGCGATATCAATGATCTGCGGAACGCGGTCAATATACTGGAACCGGGGGATCTGGTTGTTTTCCAGCTGGCTTCCGATGCCGATGCAGCGGAACACGTCGCCCACCCGGTAGCGGGCAAAGGCGCCGCCCTTCAGCACCGTCAGTACGATCTCATAGATGCCGCCGGGCACCACCTCGTCCCAGAGGATGGTGCGGGGCTGGTAGCTGGGGTCCGCCATGTTTTTATCCAGCTCATCCTCCGGGATAAACTCATAGAAGCAGGCATCCGGGAAGAAATACACGCCCTCCCGGCTCCAGGTCTCGCAGCCGATGCAGGTGGGCTCCGTACCGGCAAAAATCTCCATGGGCGAAATGCCCCACATCCGCTCCAGATCCGCTTTATAGCAGCGGTTGTCCGTGCCGGCGCACATGAAGCCCTTCAGCTGGAACAGGTCCTTGGGCATCAGCTCCCGGTTCTCCCTCCGGCACTTTTTCTTGGCCATCAGATACCGGGCCATCATCTTGGGAGAGGTGCTGCTCAGATGCTCCCGGAGGCTCTTTCTCCGTCCCGAGGTCATGGCGCCCACGCTCTGGCTCACATAGTACAGCACGCTGCCCAGGCCGAAGAAATACTCGATGCCCTTTTTCATCCCCAGCTTGAAGCCCTGCACATTCCGCTCCTTGAAGGACATGTGGACCGCCTCCTTCACAGAGGGCAGGAACTCAATGTCGATCTCGTCCTTGAACAGCAGCGGCAGCAGGCCGGTCACAAAGGGCATGGGGGCCAGGGCATAAAGCATATGGTCCGTGACGCTGATATCAAATTCGCCCTTTTTCCGGCTGGTGGCCAGAATCAGGCAGCTCATGACATTGTGCTTGAAGGTGTCCAGCATGGCCTTGGTGTAGGGCGCCACCTTGATGGGGTGGACGCCGCCCTCCCAGGTGGTCTGGACCCACAGCACCGGGTCTCCCGGCAGGGCCCCCACCTGCTTGGACAGCAGGGTGGGCGCATAATCCTCATAGGTGGTCAGGGGCACCATCTCCCGGAACTCCTCGATGGTGTGGGGATACTTGCCCTTCAGAATGCTCTGGCCCAGGCCGCAGGAGGACCACAGCTCGATCTGCTCCATCAGCAGCCGCTTCTGGATATTCATGAATTCTTCCGTGCTGAGGGTCAGGAAGCCGCAATATTCCTCCCAGATCTCCTCTTTCGAATATTCATGGAGCTTTTCCTGAAATCTCATGGTTCTTCCTCCTCGCTGACAGAGCGGCCCCAGGTTTGCCGCGCCAGACGGATACTGTCCCCCGTGGGGATCAGGAACGGGGCCCTTTTTCGATAGGCCTCATAATCGCAGAAGGTCCTGGGAAAGGTGATGCGGTCCTGGAACCCGGCATAGGCCAGGTTCAGCAGGGAAAACATCATGCCGTGGACCAGCAGGTCTCCCGGCAGCGCCGCCAGCCCCAGGCACAGGTAAACGCCGAAAAAACACAGGATGCCGGGATGGCGGCAGAGTGCGTACACCCCGCCGTCATAGACACGCCGTTCCTCCGCCTGCTCCCGGTAGGTCTCCTGGAAGGGCAGGGCGAAAAACAGGCTGTACACCAGCGCCGCCAGGCAGGCCGCGACGGCCAGCAGCAGCGCCGCGTCCCCGGGGCCCGAAAAGGCTCCCAGCCTCCACGCCTCCCACACGTCCAGCGCCGTGGCGGCCCCGATCAGCAGGGTACCCAGCGCAAACGCGGTGTGCAGGAGCCGGGACCTGCAGGTGAAGCTGTTGATATCATACAGGAGATACAGAAGAAATCCTCCGATCCCCAGACTCAGTGAAACCATGCATGCCTCCCGGTTCAGCCTTCGGACGGCGCCTTCTTCCCGGAGGAGTCGCCCTGCATATGGGGCTCATAAATCACATACTGGTCCTTGCCCCGCTTCTTCGCCTCATACAGGGCACAGTCCGCGTGGTCCAGCAGGGTCTCATAGTCCGTTCCATCCTCCGGATACATGGCCCCGCCGATACTGCCGGAAATCTTATACTCCGTGGTGTCATTGCGGTAGGGATAGCGGAAAACCTCACACAGCTGCTGCAGCCGCTCCTCCAGAACTTCCCGGCTGATGGAACCCACAAACACCACGAATTCATCGCCGCCGTACCGGGCGGCCACATCCGTATGGCGGAACACGCCCAGGATGCGCTTTGCCACGCAGCACAGCACGTCGTCTCCGAACATGTGGCCCAGGGTGTCGTTCACATGCTTGAAATCGTCGATGTCGATGAACACGATGGCCGCCGAGGGGAGGTTCTCCCGCTCCATCTGGGTGCTGGCAAAATGCTCGAAGTACTCCCGGTTGAACAGGCCCGTCAGGGCGTCCCGGTTGGCCTTCTCCTTCCAGCGGTCCACCTCGTTCTTCCAGCCGGCCGTGTTCACCAGGGTGCCGGAGATGATGCCCCCCTGACCGGCTTCCAAATTGTTGTCCTTGTGCAGGTGGACCTCCAGCCATGCGTATCGCCCCTCGGACATATAAAACCGCAGGGTGTTCCGAACCCAGCCGTCCTCCCGGCGGCACCGCTCCAGCAGCCGGAAAAAGTCATCCCGGTCATTCTCATGGATCAGCTCCGAACCCCGGAACAGCGCCTGCGCGTTGGAAAAGACCAGCTGGCTGCCCAGAGCCGGAGAAAACGCCGAAGAAAACACCACCCGGTCCTCGCTGGGGGCATAGGAAAACATCACCAGATTGCTGTCCGCCGGACGGACATCCTGCAACTTCCGCTGCCCGGTCCGCGCGCCCTCAGCCTCCACATACCGCAGGATGCCGTCCTGGTAGGCAGTCCGCTCGAACTCCTCCACCGGCATGGGCTTGAAGTAATAGAAGCCCTGGACCATGTCACAGGCCGCCTGCTGGAGATACTGGACCTGGCTGGCGTTGTCGATGCCCTCGGCAATGGTGCGGATGTGCAGCTGCGCCGCCAGCTTGAGGATGGCCTCGATGATATAGCGGCTGCGGCGGTTGTTGTTCTCCCCGTAGAAAAAGCTCCGGTCCAGCTTAATGGTGTCCACATCCAGTTCCCGCAGGAGCTCTAGGGCGATGAAGCGCTTGCCGAAGCTGTCCAGCGCGCACTGGAACCCATAGGAGTGGAACTCCTCCACCACGGCATGGAGCCGGCGGCGGTCCTCCGACACGGCGGGCTCCGCCAGTTCAAACTCGATCAGTCCCGGAGCCACCTCATACCGGCAGCAGATATTGTAATACGCCTCTATGAAATTCGGATTCTCCATACTCTCCCGGGGGAGGTTCACGGAGATGGGACACTGCTCCTTCCCTTCCCGCTTCCACTTGGCCAGTGTGCGGCAGACCTCTTCGAACAGATAGAGGTCCAGCCGGGAAATTCTATGGTACTCCTCCAGCAGCGGGACAAAGGTCCCGGAGGCCAGCATGCCCCGCTCCGGGTGCTTCCAGCGCACCAGTGCCTCCGCGCCGGCAATGCGCCGGTCGCCCAGACGCACCTTGGGCTGCAGAAACACCACGAACTCCCGGTTCTGCAGGGCGCGGTCCACCTGGTTCACCAGCTCGCGGTCCCGGGGGTCCGGTTCCTTGGAATCCCCGCTATAAAAACGGTAACGCAGGTCGCTATCCGGCGTCTTTCTCGCCTCGGCCGCCTTTCCCTGCATCTCCAGAAGATCCTCGTCGGGTCTCTCCGGCGTATACACGCCGAAGCGCAGCTGAATATAGTAGGAGTCCTTCCTGGTCTCATTGAAGCGGTTCACGGAGTCGTAGATCCGCTTCAGCCGGGCACGCACCTCATCCACCTGCCGGTTCTTCAGCAGGAAGTAAAACACGTCTCCGGCCATTCTGCCCATCGGCTCGTCGCTGCCCAGATTGGTCCGCAGAACATGGTTGATATGGGCCAGCAAACGTTTGCTCTCCTGGGCGCCGAAGGTCTTTCTGATCTGGGCATAGTTTAAAATCTCCATGGAGACCATGGAGTGGCAGAACCCGCCCTTCACCCGCAGCTTTTCCACCGCCAGCCGGAAGCCGGCCCCGTTGATGCCGCCGGTGATGGAGTCCATAAAGGCATCCTGCCGGACCTTCTTCAGTTTGGAACGGTACACGACAGCAAGGACCGCCATGGCGGCCGCGGCCAGTACAGCTGCCGCCGCAACGGCCAGCAAGCCGTGATTGCCCTGCAGGATCTGCATCGTTCTGCCCCCTCCCTGATTGTCCCGGCGCCTGCCGAACATTTGGTTTCAATGCGCATTTGGATACAATTTTAGTTTATCATCTATTTCAACAAAATTCAATTCTTTTCCGCCCCTTTCGGTGGTTACAAAATTTAAAATATCCCTCTTTTTTCTACTTTTTATAAAACTCCAACCTCATAAAAAAGCGGCCCCATCCATGAGGCCGCCTGAACCCATTCTTTTTTACACTTCGTTTTCGGAAGACTGCTCCTTCTCCCAGGACTCCTTCCGGGCCTGCTGCAGATAGTCCGTCTCCTCCGTCTTTCTGCTGGGGACAAAGTTCTGAGCCGGCGTCTTTTTCTTGCCCTTGCTCCTGGCGTAGAAAAAGCCGGTGGCGGAGAACACCACGGCGCCGACGAAGTTCACGGACAGGTCTTTCATGGTGTCGATGATGCCGATATCCAGGTAGCCGCCCAGGCCCAGGCTCTCCCCGTTGATGACCACGTCCTGAATGTCCTTCACCGCCACCACCTTGTTGGTGCGGGTGGTATCTAGGGCCACGGTGTAAAGATTGTGGATCACCGTGTCCTTCTGCATGTCGGTGTGGAAGAAATAGTCCATGCCGAACTCGAAGAACTCCCACAGCACGCCGATGGTCATGGAGAAGCAGAAGGCCACCAGGGCCAGGAAGAAAGGCGACAGGTCGAAGGTCAGCCGCTCATCGTCGTTCAGCAGCAAGACCATGGAGAAGCCCACCGCCGCCGCCAGAAAGCCGTTGAGGGTGTGGAGCATGGTGTCCCAGTGGGGGACGTTCACGTAAAAGGCGTTGACCTCGCCCAAAATCTCCGCCGCAAAAATGAAGCACAGAATGGTGATCTCCAGGGCAGGCGGCAGCTCAATGTGCAGCTTCACCTGGATCCAGCTGGGGACATAGAGCAGCACGATGGTCAGGATGCAGAAGAACGCACCCTCATAGTTGCGCAGCATAATCTGACGCACCAGGGACACCAATACCAGAACACGCAGCACATAGAAGACGATGAAGGAATTCCGGTGCTCCCGCAGCTCCCGCGCCATAGCATGGCGGAAATTCTTCTTTTCTGTCTGTTTCTCCTGCTTCGTCATTTTTTTCAAAGCAATTCCTCCCCCCGGATGCATCTTTCTCAACTTTTCTATTATATCACCTTTTTATCAAAATGCAAAAGTAAAAAATACCGCCCGGGACAGCGGTCCCGGGCGGTTCAGGGGCAGACTCAGCGGACGGAGAACTTATCCCAGAAGTTCAGCAGCCCCGCTTTGAAGCACAGCAGCATGGACACCACCGCGCCGAAGGTGGCCTGGAACACCTGGAAGGGGAACTTCAGCACGGCGGCCTCCGGGGTGGCGTACACATAGGCACGGCCGATGGAGTAGCCCACCACGTTGATGACCACACCCAGAATGACGCCCACCAGGGCGGCCCGGCCACGGTGGTCCCGGGACAGCTTATGGGCGCACAGGGACACCACCACCGCCTGGAGACCGTGGGTCACCAGGGAGACGAACATGGGAGCGGGATAGAAGAAAAAGTCTCCCAGGAAAGCGCCCACGCCGCCCACGATGAAGGCCCCCAGGGGGTCCAGCAGGATGGCGGCGGTGCAGATGACGGCGTCATTCAGATAGAGATGGCCGCCGGGAACGGGAATACTGAAAGAACTCATGGCGATGTTCAGCGCCATCAGCATGGCGGTGACGGTCAGCCACTTCACAGGGCGGACCTTGCGCAGGTCGGTCGTAGAAGACATATGGAAAATCCTTCTTTCATGATGTTTTCCATATTCTATCCTCTGTATGGTTTTATCAAAAGTGTCAAAATTTGAATATTTTATAAGGTCAGATATGAGACCTTTTACTTTCGTCTGCCAAGGCGGATGCACTCCAGGCAGTAGGAGACCTGCAGCAGCAGCCAGATGAAGCACACGATGAATGTCGGCATCAGCAGACCGAAGTTGAACGCATAGCTCAACAGCAGCAGAACCGCCCACAGGATGGGGCAGGCGGTGCTCACCACGTTGAAGGCCTTGTAGGCCGCCTGCCCGATCTGCTTCTGCTCCGCCTCGTCACAGCTCTCAAACCACTTCTTCTTGAACTTCGTGTCATAGACGCTACCTTTTTTCTCCGGGTTCATCTTCCGGGTCAGGTCCACGATCTTCTGCTGAGCGAAGACCAGCAGGAAAATGGAAACGATGAAAAACAGGACACTCCACAACGCCGTCATATTATGAGCGGACTGTGCCACAGCGAAGAAGAACATATCCAGCACCAGCTGGGCGGCGGTCAGCAGCAGGGCCCAGTTCAGCTTCTCGTCGGCCCGGTCCATGACATCGTCGTCCTCGCCGTCCCAGCCGGTGTAAAGGGCTTTGGCCCCGCGGTACAGCCACAGGATCAGCGCCAGGGACACCACCGAGGTGACCAGCAGCGCCCAGGGAGCGGCGGCAGTTAGGCCATCGGCAACAGCCGCGGCGATGACCTCCGAAAGGTTGTCATGGCCTATCCAGCCGGCGGCGAAGCCCAGCACGCCGCCGAAGATGGCAGCCACAAACAGGATCAGCAGATATTTGGGCAGGGCCTTGCGGTTATCCTTTTTCACAGTATTATTCTCCATCGTTTTCATCCTCCACATACGAAAAAATATCCTCTACGGACACATTGCAAATTTTTGCGATCTTCAGCGCCAGGGTCACCGACGGGGAGTAGTCTCCCCGCTCGATCTGGCTGATGGTCTGGCGGGATACCCCCGCCAGAGCCCCCATCTCCTGCTGGTTCACGCCAAGACGGGCGCGGTACTCTTTCAAACGGTTATACAACGGCATAGGCCGGTCTCCTTTCCTGACAACTTTCCAAGTCAAGTTGACAATGATTCTTGTCAATCGTAGGATAGCACTGACAAGGATCCTTGTCAATACCCAACATAAAAAATCTCCGGGAAATTTTCCCGGAGATTTTTTGACCGTCATTTTTTTGCCGGAGGTGGGTCCCGCCACTTGGCGGCGGGGACCTTCTTCTCCGCCAGCCGCCCCTTCACGAAGTCCCGGAACAGGGCATACAGCACGGAGCAGAGGGGGATGAAAAGCAGCATGCCCGCCACGCCCATGAGCTTGCCGCCCAACGTCACGGCGGCCAGCACCCAGATGGAGGGCAGGCCCACGGAGGAGCCCACCACATGGGGATAAATGAGATTGCCCTCGATCTGCTGGAGCACCAGGAACAAAATCACGAACACCACGGCCTTCCAGGGGTCCGTGACGGCAATGAGCAGGGCGCCCACACCGCAGCCGATAAAGGCGCCCACGATGGGAATCAGGGCCGTCAGGGCAATGAGGACGCCCACCAGCACTGCATAGGGCAGGCGGAAGATCGACATGGCGATGACAAACAGCGTGCCCAGAATGACTGCCTC
>Ga0129317_1002406_pt1 | contig 10766 bp, 15 predicted proteins | sample Cm1ome_FD_94430 | JGI IMG/M metagenome (GOLD analysis project Ga0129317, IMG submission 94430) | Eastern black-and-white colobus group fecal microbial communities from Wisconsin, USA - Cm1105 metagenome | ecosystem: Host-associated > Mammals > Digestive system > Large intestine > Fecal | place...
TGGCTGATGATAAGGCACTCATGTATTATCAGAGCACCATGCGCATTGCCCGGCAATGGCTGGGTTCAGGCCTGATCACGGCGGAGGACTACGAGAAATTTGATACAATCGTTGCCGAAAAGTTTGGTGTATCCGCCCGCAGTATCTGGCGCGATATTAACTTGATAAAGCTGCCCTCTGACGGTAATATGCCACCTACGAAAGGGGGTATCTCAAGTGGAACGCACCATTCAACTGGTTCAGCCGATGAAGCTGGCTGAACGGAAACTGCTCCGGGTTGCGGCATATGCACGTGTTTCGTGTGACAAGGATGCAATGAAGCATTCGCTTGCTGCCCAGATCAGTTACTACAACGAATACATCCAGCGCAACCCCGATTGGGTCTTCGCCGGCATCTACGCCGATGAAGCCTATTCCGGTACAAAGGACGACCGCCCACGTTTTGTTCAGCTGATCAACGACTGCAAAGATGGCAAGATCGACAGGATCATTACCAAGTCCATCAGCCGCTTTGCCCGCAACACGGTCACCTTGCTCACAACGGTCAGAGACCTCAGACGCATGGGCATCGGCATTTACTTCGAGGAGCAGAACATCGACACGTTGACGGAAGCCGGCGAACTGATGATTACACTCCTCGCTTCTCAGGCACAGGAAGAAAGCCGCGCCACCAGCGAGAACTGCAAATGGCGCATCAGAAAGAAGTTCGAAGAGGGCTACACCACTCATTTCAATCTGGTCGGCTACCATCAGGTGGACGGGCTGGTCGAAATGATCCCGGAAGAAGCAGAACTGGTCAGGCGCGTTTTTCAGTTGTATCTTGAGGGATACGGCCAGCAGGCAATTGCCAACATCCTTTTTGAAGAGGGTGCGCCTACCTGTTTGGGCGGCGAATGGTTCAGTACAACGATCAGAAGCATGCTTCGCAACGAGAAATATGCCGGCGATCTTCTTCTGCAAAAATCCTTTGTCGCTGATCACATCACAAAGGAAGTAAAGAAAAACAAAGGTGAAATGCCGCAGTTCTTCATTCAGGATGATCATGAAGCCATCGTCCCCCATGAGGTATTCGAAGCCGTAAGGCGTGAAAATGCCCGCAGAGCCGCCAAGTACGGCAGTAACGGCGGAGAGACTTCTGAACTAACTTCACTGGTGCGATGCGACATTTGCGGGAAGAACTACCGTCGTAAGAAAGCAAAAGCCAGATGGCTTTGGTGCTGCACCACCTATAACCTCCGCGGCAAAAAGTACTGCGCATCGAAAGCAATCCCTGAAGAAACCTTGAGAAACGCATGCGCCCAAGTGCTGGGGCTTGCAGAATATGATGCGGAAGCTGTAAAGAACCGCATCGAACGGATTGACGCCATGCCAGACAATCTTCTGGTTTTCCATCTGAAGGATGGTACAATTCATGAAGCGAAATGGGCATTTCCTTCCCGCTCTGAAAGCTGGACGGTTGAAATGCGGGAAAAAGCTGCTGAACAAATGAGGAGGCGCTATGCAAAGACAGGTAACTAAGCGGCAGGTGCAGGTCATCCAGCCGACGATCAATACGGGCTTCATGCAGTCTACGCTGGCTCCGGTAGTCAAAAAGCGTGTTGCAGCCTATGCCCGTGTTTCGACCGAACACGAGGAGCAGCAGACCAGCTACGATGCTCAGGTCGACTATTACACCAAAAGAATCAAGGAGCGTACTGACTGGGTTTTCGTTGAGGTCTATACCGACAAGGGTATCACAGGCACCAATACGAAACGGCGCGAAGGCTTCAATCGCATGGTCAAGGACGCTCTTGACGGAAAGATCGACTTGATCCTTACGAAGTCCGTCTCCCGCTTCGCCAGAAACACGGTCGATACCCTGACCACCATCCGCAAGCTGAAGGAACGCGGCGTTGCGGTTTACTTTGAGGAGCAGAGCATAAATACACTGGACGGTAAAGGCGAGTTGCTCATTACCATCATGTCCAGTATCGCTCAGGAAGAAAGCCGTTCCATTTCCGACAACGTCACTTGGGGCCAGCGCAAGCGCTTTGCAGACGGCAAGGTCAGCCTCGGGTACAAGCATTTTCTGGGCTACGAAAAAGGTGAAGATGGACTTCCCCAGATTGTCGAAGAGGAAGCCAAGATTGTGCGGTACATATATCGTGAATTCCTTCTGGGCAAAACCGGCTCTCATATCGCCAAGACGCTGACCGAGGCGGGAGTACCTACTCCGGGCGGTAAAAAGGAATGGCAAGCGTCTACAGTAATGAGCATCCTTCAGAATGAGAAATACAAAGGCGCCGCCCTGCTCCAGAAGCAGTTCACCATTGATTTCCTTGAAAAGAAAATGAAGGTGAACGAAGGCGAGGTTCCACAGTATTACATCGAACACAGTCATGAGCCGATCATCGACCCGGTTGATCACGACCGCGTTCAGCTGGAGATTGGGCGCCGGAAGGGGCTTGATCGGCGGTACAGTTCAGCGCACTTGTTCTCTGCGAGAGTGATTTGCGGGGACTGCGGCGGTTTTTACGGTCGAAAGCTCTGGCACTCAAATGACGTTTACCGTTCCTTTATCTGGCAGTGCAACGACAAATACAAAAAGGAGCACCGCTGCAAAACTCCGCATTTGACTGAAGAAAAGCTGAAAGAAGCATTTGTGACAGCCCTCAATCAGCGGATGGAGATCAAGGAAGAAACCCTTGCCGCCTGCAGGCTGGGCATTGATGCCATGTGCGATCTCACAGAACTTGAAGCGGGCATTCGGACAATTACAGATGAAATCACCGTTCTGGTTGAATTGTCCAGACAGCTGATCGAAGAAAACTCCCGCTGTGTTCAGGATCAGGAAGAATACCAGCGCAAGCATGCTGCCTTGGTCGAACGATACGAAGAAGCTGACGGACGGCTTAAGGCACTGCAGGCTGAACGAAGCCGACGGATGGATATTCGCAAGAACACCGAGTGGTTTATGGAGATTTTCAGCCAGCAGGAAGGCCTTCTGGATGAGTTCGATGAGGGCTTGTTCTTCGCCCTCGCTGATGTGATGACCATATACCATGATGGGCGCGTGGTCGTTCGCTTCAGAGATGGGGTTGAAATTGAACCTTCTCCGATAAGTTCATCAAAGACTGCATAAACTGCGAGAAATGAAAAAGGCCAGTCATCAATGACTGGTCTTTTATCGTTTGGCAGCTTATTCCGGTCGTATGTCATTTACCACAGCTTTGAACACATCAGATTCGATTATGCTCATAATGTCAGTATGTTCATTGCACATGATCAGAATAATCAGCTGTTCATATTCGTCATGATCATCCGGGTTCTGAATACGCAATTCATAGTACAGTTCATCACCGCCGCCGTATATTGCATAGCACCCTTTCAAACCGTTCACAATAATAGGCGTCGGATTCTGCCGAGGATGACTGCCGGTATCTCGGATCATGAGCTCCAGATCCTTCTGCGGACTGCCGCACAGCGAGGATGTTGCCTGATAATTCAAACTGTAACTCTGGTCTGGCGAAAGGAAATGGAGATTATTGTCGGAAACGGAATCCACCTCTGTATAGAAATAGAATCCTTCAGGGATGGAAAATGATATGCCAGGAATGTGCAAGCGTCCATTTTTGTACTGAATCATCGTATCCCTCGCTTCTTATTCCGCATACAGTACTTCAATCTGATTCTGCTGTGCATATTTTATCGTATTCAGTGTACCGCCCGGTTCGCCATTGAAGACCGCTATGACCAGCGCAGAATGATCAACCATCCAAATATTCCGCTTCTGATAAGCCGCCTTTGAATAAGCTGGGCAGATTGTGCGCTCAAGATCAGCTGCACTGCGAACAGCATTGTACCTCTTCTGCCAGTCAGCCTTCCATGACTTCTCAAAATCAGGATGCGGAATAGCAGAGATAAGTTTAAGATCAGGGTTTGCACTACGCCTGTCCAGCACGACCTCTGCTGCCCAGATGTCAGTACCCTGAGCCATGCCAGTGATAAAAGTTGTGAAACCTCTGGCGATGGCTTGATCGATAGCTGCCGCCAGCGACCGCTTGATTGTTTGTTCGTCCTGCTTCAGCTTACTTGGCCTGTGACCTGTAAAACAGCATCGTTTCATCCTTTTCTCTGCTTCAGTCATATAGATCACCTGTGATGGTTTATTTCTTTTCCCAGACACTGATGGAAACATCGAATACTGCATCATCGCATTTTAGCTGGAAAGTATAGTCAGCATCCTCTCTGACTTCATATTCCAGTTTTCCATCGGTAAGACCCTGACCTTCCAGCACAAAGGTTTCGGTAGATGAATGCCTGATCCAGCTTCCGGTCACGCCGCTGCCATTCTCAGCTTCGATAACTACCAGCTGTCCCTCTTTCAGACCGGGGAGGTCAATGTAATGATCTCCATTGGCTGTGTTGCCGTGTGCTGCATACGAAGCGATTCTCCGCATGCTCGGATAGGGAGTCTTTGGAACAAGAGATGCGACTGCGATATAAGCAAGCAAAAAGAAAAAAGCAATACCCACAATGAGAAGTGCCTTCCTGCGCTTGAACATGAGAGTCTCCTCCACACACGATAATCACTCAGCAACACGATAACTTTCACTCAATTATACCATAGAGAATAATTGAAATGAAGCACCGCCGCCTCCAAAATCACTCAAAATTTCTAATCAATTCGCATTTTGTATAGATTTAATATCACTCAAAAATGCTATAGAATTATCTGTAGGTGGTGATTAGATGATTGATGTTGGCGAGCGCTTGAAAGAACTCATGGAAGCGCGAGGACTGAATATGCATTCCCTTGCCAAGCGGTCCGGGCTTTCATGGAACACGATAAAGAACTTCTATTCTCGCAAGTCGATACCGACCGTCACGACCATCTCCATGCTCTGTGATGGCCTCGGCATAACGCTTGCACAGTTTTTCGATGTTGATGGCGACAATGTGCATCTGACCGCTGAACAGCAGCATGTGATCAATCGGTGGGATGCGTTGACTGATCGTGAGAAGGAAATCATTGATGGCATGATGGATATTGCGCTGAATAGTCGCAAGCAGAACGAAAACTGATAGTCCAAGATAAAGTTCAGGCGGATACTGACAGCTGTACGCTGTTCGGTATCCGCCTTTTATGCTTTATGCCATTCTGTGGCTTACATTCAGTACCGCGCTCTGCAGGACTTCTTCTGCACGGTAGCTGGTATTCAGCCAGTCCCGCACAGCTTCCCGGGGCAGAATGACTGGCATCCGATGATGGATGAAAGAGATACTCTCTGCCGGGTCGCGGGTCAGGATAGAGAATACGGGCTTTTCATGTTCAAAGCGATAAATGCCAGCCATGTAGATGACAGCCTTCTGCTCTGCACTGATTGCGTACTTCGGGCGCCCGGGTTCGTTTCTATTCCACTCGAAGTACCAGCTTGCCGGGATAATGCAGCGCCTATGGAGCATGCCGTCTTTGAAGGTGGGCTTCTGGCTGGCTGTTTCACTTCGAGCATTGATCAGTCGGTTTCCATCGGATGTGCTGTAGCCCCATTCCATTGGAAATGGAATGATTTTCTGTGCTCGACTGGTGGTGATCACAGGCACCTTTTCACTCGGAAAGATCTCGCCGGCTGTCTTGACTGAACCATCACCGTTATGCTTGCGATTGATTATGTCTATGATCTGCCTCAGTTCCTCTGCCTGGTCATCCTCTGCAATATAGTATCTTCCGCACATGATGATTCCTCCGATCAGATAGCCAGTTTTCTGGTGGCGTTCCTGCTGTCCAGAAGCCGCCGATTGCTTGTTTGAGAGCTGCATTCCCATAAGGAGCATGGCAGCTGTTCCACACTCATCAGGTAACGGGCCCTGTCCAGATCCGGAAACTCGTATTCATATACTTCTCCGTAATCATGCACCATTACGATGTAATACCGGGTATCCATACGCATGCTCCTTTGAGATTATTGATCGCCATCATCAACCGAGCACCTGACCACGCGGCAAATACTGCTCTTCAGCTGGCTGGCATCGAGTATCCCGGAAAAGGATACGCCCATTGCATCTGTACCGGTTTTCTCAAGGTTGCAGTCAAGACAGATGACTCCGCCATCGGCTGTTTCGATTCTGACTCGCTGAACGCTTTCTCCATCGCTGGCATCCAGATCGATGCGACGCTTCAGTCGGAGTGTGCGTCCTTTCGCACTGTGCACAGATACGAGCTTGCCTTCCTTCTGCAGCACTCGGACATGTCGAGCTACTGATGAGGGTGACTGAAGACCTACCGCTGCAGCAATTTCCCGATAGCTCGGCGGACAGCCATCCGTATCGCAGCGATCAGAAATGTACTGAAGAATACGATCACGCATTTCATGCTGCCCCATGAGTCTCATCCTTCCATTCCATAAACCAGCGCCCCAAGTTTTCGCTGCCGTAGTCGCAGTTGTGCTCAAAAAAGATCTCCTTAATCTTTCCCTGAATTTCGAATGTATATTTATCGCCCTGACCACCGGCCTTGAGTGCTGGCGCCGCTTTGCAATGAAGCACACGGTCGATCTTGTATGTGCGCCCATCTGTCCAAACAAAGGATCTGGGCAGCATCATTCCTTCCTCAGTGAATTCTACATTGACGCGCAGATACACCTTTATCCAGCACTCTTCTTTTTTCGGCATGATCAGCCACCTCCCGCAAAAAGAGTATAGGAAATAAGCCGACGCATTTCTGGTCGGGCATAAAACTCACAGATGATTATTTGCCGGATTTCTTTTCGCGGCGGAGTTCTTCCAGCATTTCCAGTTCTGCATCAGTCGCATACTGCTCCGGATCAACAGCACCAAGCACACGGCCTACGCAGCGGACATCGTCACCTTCAGAGAAGCGAAGCACCGGGTATTCCGGGTTATGGGAATGCAGACCGTCCGGCTGATACTCTTTCACGAAGCCGTCGCCGTTGGCAATAAAGATGCCGATCTCGCCCGGTTCAATGGATTCAGTGTGCTCAATGAACAGATCGTCACCATCATGGAAAGTGGGTTCCATACTGTTGCCGGTGACAGTGATAATTTCATCGGCGCGGCAGGCATTACGATCAGAACGGACATATACATAATGACCATGCCGGCTATCTTCCAGAGGATTGCCGGTACCAGCTGCAGTTAGCTGAGCATTCTTGAAGGTGCGCTCAAAGCCGCGTTCGCAGCGTCTGCGCAGTTCACGCTCTGCCTGATCCTGCATGGTGATCATCATTGCATCGATCAGTTCCTGATTGCTTGCATCCAGCAGCCTATAACTGTTCATGTGCCGCTGTTCATGTGCAGTCAGTTCGCTAGGTCTGCTGGGTACACCAAAGAAAGCTGAGATAGAAATATCCAGCAGATCGCACAGTGCGGGGATAATATTGATATCGGGTCTGGATCTGCCAGCCTCCCAATTGCTCACTAGATTCTTGGAAAGACCAAGGGCTTCAGTAAGCTGGGTCTGGCTGATGCCGCGATACTGCCGCCAGGTGCGAATGACTTCTCCATACATTTCTTTGTTGATCGCATGGAGCTTTTCTTTCTTGTGACCGGCAAGACTGACGATATTGCCTTCCCGATTCGCATCCTTAGTCGGTTTCATTACACAACCTCCCGATCATGATCTTGCCTGTAGTGTATCACACAAATTGTGGGATGTAAATACCCAAAATCTTGGAAGAAGCATATTTTACCTGCCGTTCGAGATGTAAACGTGATATATCGTGTGAAAAATTTCTGAATAACGGCACATCTGTTCTCTGCGTCCAGTTTGCAAGCCCATAATTTGTGTGATAGAATTCTGCTTGTCGATACGGCCTATAGGAAAATGACAAGCGAGGTGAGATGAAATGCCCCGGAACATCATTCTTCATAGCGACCTGAACTGCTTCTATGCATCGGTCGAAATCAACGAGAACCCGCGTCTGAGGGATAAGGCTATCGCAGTGTGCGGAAGCACGGAAAACAGGCACGGCATTGTTCTGACGGCATCCTATCCCGCCAAGCGGCGCGGAGTCAAAACAGGAATGGCAAACTGGGAAGCACGGCAGGCTTGCCCGGGACTGATCTGCGTTGATCCGCACTATGAGCTTTACCTGAAATACTCTCGGCTGGTGCGCAGGATCTATGCCCGTTACTCGGATACCATTGAACCCTTCGGAATGGATGAAAACTGGATCTCCATTCCGTACTGCAAGGGTGTGGCTGAAACCGGGCTTGAGGTTGCTGAAGAAATCCGCCGTGCTGTCCGTGAGGAAATCGGGCTGACCGTTTCCATTGGTGTTTCTTTTTCGAAGATCTACGCCAAGCTGGGCAGCGACATGAAGAAACCCGATGCAGTGACCGTTATCGATGAGAACAACTACCGGGAAAAGGTATGGCCGCTGCCCGTGTCCGATCTGCTGTATGTCGGTCCCCAGACGACAAAGAAGCTGCGCGGCATGAACATAACGACCATCGGCGATCTCGCCAATTTCGATCCCATTCTGCTTCAGTCGAAATTTGGTGTGAACGGCATCAAGCTGTGGCGTTTTGCCAACGGCACAGACCATGCCACCGTGAAACCCTCAGATTATGTTAACCCCATTAAATCTGTCGGTCATGGCGCCACGAGTGTAGTTGATCTGGAAACCAATTATGATGTCTGGCTTGCGTTGCTGGATCTGGCGCAGGATGTCGGGCATCGGCTCAGAGCAAGTGAACTGGCAGCGAAAGGAGTGCAAATCACAGTGAAAGACAACGAACTCATGTCCCGTCAGTACCAGATGACGCTGGACTTTCCCACACGAAGCCCTCTGGAGTTGGCGCAGGCTGGATTCGCCCTTTTCCAGCAGCGATACCAGTGGTTCAAGCCCGTTCGTGCGATCACGATCCGCGGCATCAATCTGGTATCCGAGCGCCAGCCTCTTCAGCTGGATATTTTCTGCGATTACCAGCGCCGGGAGCGCAGACGGACTCTCGATGACACCATTGATGATATCAGGCATCGCTATGGTCAGGGAGCCATCTTCTCTGCTTCCCTCATGGGTGATCGCAAGCTGGCACAGGACAAGTGCGATCTTGTCATGATGCCGGGCATGATGTACTCATAAGGACAGGAGGCTGCCTATGGAAAAACAACGGGTACTGAAGCGAGTTTCCATACGCAACAGGCACAGTAAATACAAGAGCAATCCCCGCGTGTTCGACGTGGTCCTGATTGGCAAGAGGGTCTTTTTCGAGGTTAAGACCGGCAAGGATCAACTAGAGCGCATCCCTTTTGAGGACGTGATCGAGCAAGTTGAATCAGCGGTTTTACAAGAACAGCATACACAGTCATCCCAAAGAACTACCGCAACCTGAGCCGCAGCATGGCTGACGAGCATCAAACGGCGGAGCCACTTCCACAGAGTATTCCGTGGGATAGCTCCGCCGTTTCACGTCTCCAAATTTTGCGTGAAAATGTGCTTGACATTTGCGTGTTGTTTGCGTATAATAATTGCGTAAGCAAATCTCACGCAAGCAAACAGGAGGCGATCACCTTGAGAAATAGAACTTACATCTTCAAAAAGACCCATGAATTAAACAAGGAGCTTTTCGCCGAGCTGCTCAATGCCGCGCGTGGTGGAAGGACCATGAAGGACTTTGCAGAAGCCTGCGGTGTCAATCCATCGACTTTGACTCGCATAATGCAGAAGGCAAATAAGGGTGCCAGTTCAACGGAACTGCTTGAAGCCATCGCTGAGCATGCGGCTCCCAATAGCGGTGTTACGCTCGAAGAACTCGCACAGGCCAACGGATATACGCTCGAAAGTGGTGACGGAATCAAGGCTAGAAAAGTCAGCACATATTTGGACAATTCCGAAGCACTAATTCGGAATATTCTCGTACACGGCCTGATTGATCGTGGAGCCGAGGTACGCATGGGCAACATCCGGTACACCTTCAGCAAATCGCTCTCTCTTCACCCGGACGCATTGTTGATGACCGATGCCTTCGGACATGAGCACGAAGTATGGTTTGTTGATTCTATACTCGGCATTCCTCGGATGACCTACGTGGAGGGACATCCTATACATAAGACGAAGGTAAAGCAGATTGCCTTTGAAAAGCTCAGCCGGTTTGTGTTCATTTCTATGAATAAGATAGAAACTTTCCGGCCTACCCGTTTCTCGCTGGTAGTCTTTGATCAGGAGATGTACGACATCATCGCGGAGGAATTCGCCGAGACCGTAGTTCCCACGGATATCTCTATCATCCGCATTGACAGTCTGAACGGCTGCATTACAAACGAATTTATGCTCCCGCACAGCGAAAAGGGCAAACAGGAGTCCTACTTCATGACTACCGCAGTTGTGGAAGATGATCAAGACTATCTGGGCAGCGACATATATGACGAGGAAGAATAAGGAGGACAGCGCATGGCAGAATCGACCAGAAGTAAGAACATGATCTACACCCCCGAACGACACATTCCCATTGGTGAAGCACTCAAACTGGCAGACGGCGAATACGCCCTCCGGATTAAGAAACCGCAGAGCCAAGAGGTTGAAATAATACGTATCGGAAAGCTTCTGTCGCAGGTGGCTACCGCAGCCGAGGCAAGAGCATAAGCAGGGCTCCCAGGCGAGGAACCCGCTTCATACACTACTTTCGCTCAAGACGAGCAGAACCGTTAGAGTTCAGGCCGGCACGAGCATTCATCAGGCAATGACGCCTGTGGATGAACGTGTCGGCCTTTTCTTTTTCATTCTGGGAAAGGAGGCCACATGATCAGCATCAAGAACAGCGAA
>Ga0129317_1002411_pt1 | contig 10751 bp, 7 predicted proteins | sample Cm1ome_FD_94430 | JGI IMG/M metagenome (GOLD analysis project Ga0129317, IMG submission 94430) | Eastern black-and-white colobus group fecal microbial communities from Wisconsin, USA - Cm1105 metagenome | ecosystem: Host-associated > Mammals > Digestive system > Large intestine > Fecal | place...
ACTGCTCGACTACTTTGGGATAAGCGAAGAGGAAATGTTGGATCCAACGGAAATGACGCTTGGTTCTGGCTCCAAAGCCGTCGAAGACTCCAATGCAACTACATCAATCACAATAGAGAGTGCGGATGCAATGTTCACACTTGGCGATGTCGTTGTAATGAGCGGAAACATACGCCTTTCGTTCTCCGATTCCTCCGGTTCCAAGAAAACCCTTACTGCGGACAAGGTTGTCGTGGATGTCGCACTCAAAGCCGTGGAGGCGTCTGGAAACGTTGTCCTTGAGGATGACGATGACGACTCCAAGCAGTTTGCAGGGAAATCGGTCTATTTCGATTGGGACAGCATGGATGTTGTCGTGTTCAATGGAATCAGTTCCACGGAGAGGAAGAATGCGGCGGGAACCAATGTGAGCCTTTATGCCTCAGGTCAGACGATTTCGTATGCAGGTGAACAGAACATCGCTTTTTTCAACGATGGTGTGATTTCGACGGCGCAGGAGGATCCTTACTGGAGCATCGAGGCTTCGAAGGTTTCGTTCTCTGGATCCGATGTCTTCGTCGATGGCGCACTTGTAAAGCTCGGGCGTGTGCCAATCATGTATTTCCCTTTTTTCTTCTATCCCGGTACGACCTTGGCTTTCAATCCTGCAATTGGGCTTTCAAGCGACAAAGGTGCGTTCATAAATACAACCACCGAGTTGTATGGTGTGTACCCAAAGATTGGAGCATCTTCTTCGAGTTCGTCCAGTTCCAACTCCTCGAACGATTCCAATGATGCAGATCTGTCTGCATCTCTGCTTTCCCTTTTGGATTCAGGCGATTCGTCAGAGAAGGTGAGGGATGGGCTGCACTACCGCAGTCTTGAAACAGGTGAACAACTCGGAGCCTTGGAGTCCTGGGCTCGTAGTTCCAAGAGCTATTTCGCATTCTTCGCCGATGCCTACGAGGACCTTGGTCTTGTCGCCGGCTACGATACGAGCAACAACCTTTGGGACGGATTGCTTACTGTATCGTCGATTGGTGCGATTGGCTACAATGCAAATGAAAGCTCTTATGTGAACAAGACTAGGTATTATATTGATTTGAATTTGAAGCTGAAATACAAGAACGCTTCGCTTTCACTAAGCGCTCCTTATTTCAGCGATTATCTTGCAAAAAGCGATTTTCTCAATAGGAACACCAAGTTTGGTCTTGATGCCGTCTTTAGTTCCAGTCAGGAGTTTCCAAGCACCTATTCATCACAAAAGGAGTACTCTTGGACGGTAGATGCCAGCGCCAGCACAAAGCTTGGTCAGGCATCTTTCAGACTAAGCTCCCTCAAGGCGCAGATAGACTATGAATTCGATCGTAGCACTGTGGATGGAAAGTACTCGTATACCCCCAAGGTCAAAAGTGCAACCCTGCCTGACGTTTCGTTCTCGTCGAATGCATCATGGACGATCCTCAATGGAGGGAAGGCGTCAGCGACCAATTCATTCTCCTATGACGACTCCTTTGCTCGGGCCTTGTCTGAAGAGAAGGCTTCCCTTGTAGAGAAGGCTTCCCTTGTAGAGGAGGCTTCGACCAAGGAGAATGTCGAAGCTGCAACCAATGAAGATATCGAGGCTTCGAACGACGATGCTTCCAAGTCCTTAGACCTTTCGTTCTACAAGCCTCCATCCGTTTCCGGCTCCGCTTCGAACTCTTCGAGCGGAACCCTCAAGTTTGGCTATACCCTAAATCAGACCTTTAGGAACAAATATACAGGTGAGATGGTTCCTTCGAGCCTTTATTCGAAGACATATGGTACCGTCTACATAGATGGAAGCAGTCCTGACTCGTGGATAGCGGTTAAGGAGACCCTTAAGCCTCAGTATTCGTTTACAAGCGATGTATCAACGAAAAGCGATGAAAGCCTTTCATACAAGAATGTCCATGACTTCAGCTTTGTCTCCAACCTTGTGGTCCAATCCCAACCCTTGGGTCTTACATATAGGCTCAACAACAAGATATATTCGTTGAACTCAAAGGATGTCGATGGAGTTCTGACAAACGATGCGTCAGGCTGGGGCGAGTGGAAGAAGGGTGATGTCACAGAGCACAGCATAGAATTCAAGAAGGTTTTGGGAAGTTTTTCGCTTGGACTCAAGAGTACCCTCAAGCCTGTAAAGGAGACGTTGAAGCCCTCCGTATCGTTCTCCCAAAGCGGTTTTACAGCAAGTGTGGATATGTCGTTCGAAGAGACGGATGCCGGCTTTGAGAAAAGCCTTGGAAACCTTGGCTTTGGATATTCGAACACCTTCATTAGCCTTTCATTGAAGAATGCTTATGACTTCAAGAAATACGATGGCTTTGATTTCATGTCGGCGTATTCGTTCTCACAGAGCGGTTCCTTGAAGTTCTTTGACGGGGGCCTTTCCCTTAGCGAGAGCCTGAGCTACAAGGAGAACCTCAAGCCATCATCGATGAGCTTTGCACTTAGAGGTTCGACGGACTTTTCAAACTTCACTTCCAGCGGTTTGTGCTCCCTTTCGCTTAAGGGCAATGGAGGCGTATGGGATTGGGATGTCCTGAAGGTTAAGCTTGACAACAAACTCAAGCCTGTGTATTTCTGGAGGCATAGGGTGGGTCTTGAGCTTTCGTTGAATGCAGATTTCACATACAGCTTTGCAAACCCTTACGCCACGGCTCTATCGTTCGATTTCAAAATGGAGTTTGCAGTTGCGGAGTTCCTTTCCTTGAAGTTCTCCGTAAAGAGTTCTAACAGGAGCTTCTACAGATACATCGTCGATGGCTCGTTCAGTTTCGACTCCATGCTGGAGGACTTGATAAGGTCATTCGATTTCTTTGGGAATGGGAGGAAATCCACCGGTTTCAACATGAGTTCCTTCAATGTCGAGCTGGTACACTATATGAGGGACTGGAACCTCTGCATGAGTGTGGAGGGGAGTCTGAAGGCTCAGAGAAATGGAAAGCTTGCATGGTCGCCTGTATACAAGGTCTATGTGAAATGGAACGCCATCCCTGAGCTTAAGGTCGAAAAGACCGTTGACACCAGCAAGGAGGTTTGATTCTACAATGATATCGGGTTTTGTGTTTGAAGACACCAATGCAATGCGTACCGTATGCGGGCCTAATGACTGCAACATTCCATATATCGAAAAGCTTGTTGGGTGCGAGCTTTTCCTTAGAGGAAATAGACTTGAATGCCATATCGCTGAAGGGGACGAGTGCGGGTACAATGCATCTGTCTTCTCAGGTCTTATGCAAAGGCTTACAAACCTTGCAGGAATTACGAACGACATAACGGAGCCTGAGATCCTCATGGAGCTCAAGGCTTTGGAAAGTTCCCTTGCATTCGAGGCGAAGGGCAATGGGCATGAAGGTGATCAGGGCGCAAAGCGCACAGCCATCCATGTTCTGAACAAGAGCGTCTATCCAAAAAGCCTGAACCAGCAGCAGTACGTAAGGGCAATGGAAAGAAGCCAGATAACGTTTGCAATAGGCCCAGCTGGAACTGGAAAGACCTTCCTAGCGGTTGCCTATTGCCTTGGCGAGCTTCTTTCCGGACGCAAACAGAAGATAATCCTCACTCGTCCTGTCGTTGAGGCTGGAGAGAGCCTTGGCTTCCTTCCTGGAGATCTTTCACAAAAACTTAATCCCTATCTCAAACCGCTTTACGACAGCATGGAGGCAATCGTCCCACCTGCAACGGTGAGGAGGCTTGAAGAGTCGGGTTCAATAGAGATATCCCCACTTGCCTACATGAGAGGGCGCAGCATCCACAATGCCTGCATAATCCTCGATGAAGCTCAGAACACGACCCGTTCGCAGATGAAGATGTTCCTTACTAGGATTGGAGAGAATTCATGTGCTATAATAACCGGAGACGTAACGCAGATCGACCTTCCCAACAGCTCGTCCAGCGGGCTTGTTCAGGCAAGGGAGCTGCTGAGGGATGTTGAAGGGATCGAGTTCCTTGAGTTCAATGCAAGGGATACTGTGAGATCTCGGATAGTCCAAAGGATAATTGACGCCTATGAAAAAAAATAGAAAGGATGGAGAGTCCAGCTCACGGATTGTCATCATGGCATGCTACATTGCAATGGTGCTGTTCTCTTTGGCCCTTCCAGCCCTTGTAAGGACGACTTCGAACGTACATTACCGCTCTGTATACTCCAACTACGCTGTAGGTGAGATTGCCGAGACCACATTGTACGCAAAGGGGTCTGTTGACCTGATTGATTCCGATGCCACAGAAACGAAGCGCATTGCAGCAAGCGATGCCGTGTTTCCTGTATTCTCCTATTCTCCTACGAAGACAATGGAGATCGTTGGAAGAATGGACTTGGTGCGAAAGGCTTTCCTTGCGGGGGACTTTGCGACGCTTTCTTCGATAACGGATGAAACGATAGCCCAAAAGCTCTTGGATGATGGAGATTCGTACTTATTGTCCATTGCATATGACATCGTCAAGGCTGTTTGTTCCAAAGGTTATTTCAATACATCTGACATAGATCTTGTTGTTGGACAGGGGTATGGGGCAGCAACCGTAAGCAACCTAAGTGGAGCATCCGTATCCGAGAGGACCATTGATTTGGAATCCACGGACCTCCTTTCTTCGAATACAATCAGCGCCTATGTGTCGGACAGCCTTTCAGGGATTTCCCAAGACCTTTCCTCAAGACAGGTGCTCCTTCTTGAAGAGCTTGTGTTCTCCGTGGTGGAGCCAAACGTCCTGTACGATGAAGAACTAACCCTTCAAAGGCGGCAGACAGCAGCCCAAAGCGTCCAACCTGTCGTCATATCCATAGACAAAGGCGATGTCCTCATCGAGGCCAACAGGGTTGTGTCCCAGGATCAGATGAAGCTCATAGAGATGCTCAGCACCCAAAGCGGGCACATGCCAATCTTTGAATTCCTTGGAATCCTCGTACTTGATGCAATAGGGCTTGGATTTGGCGTCTATGTGTTTGGCATGTTCCTTGGACGGAAGAATCTGCATTATGTGCAGTTCCACATAATACTGGCTGTAAGCTATGTACTTTCCATAGTTGCAACGTATTTTCTGGTGCTTTGGTCCTCCAACCTTAGGATCGAGTTCAATTCATCGTTCTTTCCAATCTTCTTCCTTCCAATCTTCATCACCATGGCATCGGGATACAAGAGGCTTGGAGTGGTGTCCGTATTCATGCTTGCAATGACGATATCCACGCTTCCAAACGCATCAGTCATGACGTTCTTCTACTGCGTGCTGTGCGGGTCTGTGGGTGTCCTCCTTGTCCGTTTCTTCAACAAGAGAATCGACATGGTATACCAATGGTTCTTCTCCTGCCTGTTCGGCTCGGCCGTCACCATACTTTTCGTCATAATAGACGGCGCCGTATTCACGGATATATTCCTGATTCTTCTAGGTGTTCTTCTGAATGTGTCTGCCGCATATGTCCTTTTGTCCGTAACGATGCCTATAGTCGAGAAGCTGTTCAACCTTCCAACCGTTTTCAGACTCTACGAACTTGCATACAGGGATACTCCGGTTCTTACAAGGCTCTCGCAGGCCGCTCCTGGAACGTACAGCCATAGCCGTGCCGTTGCAGACTTGGCGGAGGCCGGCGCACGTGCCATTGGAGCCAATGCGCTCCTTGCCAGAGTTGGAGGGCTCTACCATGACATTGGAAAGGTTGAGCATCCTGAGTACTTCGTCGAGAACCAAAGCGGTGTCAACAAGCATGATGACATAAGCCCAAGTCTTTCCGTTGCTGTCATAAAGAGCCATGTGAAGGTAGGGGCCGACAAGGGACGCGATGCCGGACTTCCTCCTGAAGTCATAAAGATAATCGGCGACCATCATGGAAACGATGTGATCCAATACTTCTACCATGAAGCCCTCGAGTCCCAGGCCGCATCGCAGGATGGAAAGGGTGAGACCGTAAAGGCATCGGACTATTCGTACAATGCCGATATCCCTGACTTCCCTGAGAGTGGAATCGTGATGCTTGCCGACAGCATAGAAGCGGCAAGTAGGACGGTGACTCCAAATGCGGGAAAGTTCGCAAAGCTCATAGATTCCATATTCATGGGCAAGATAGAGCGCGGACAGCTTGACGACAGCGGCCTGACCATGCATGACATAAAGGTGCTGGGCGACTCGTTCGTCAAGACATTGGTTGCCAGGTACCACTCAAGGATAGAGTATCCTGACGATGATGAGGATTGATTCGGATTGTTTCTTTTTGGAGGCCATTAAATGAGCAATCTTATTGACGTATGCTATGACTGCGATTCCTACGAGCAGATCGCTCCGGAGGATTTCGTACTTTCCTATCTCGATGCCGTCCTCAAGGCTGTAGACCTAAAGGATGTCGAGTTCTCCGTCTCGTTCATAGACGAGGGACACATGCATGACATGAACCTTGAGTACAGGAACATAGACGACAGCACCGACATCCTTAGCTTTGCGTCAGAGGAAGAAGATCCAGATGGCATACCGTTCATAAACGGTGATTCTTCGGAAAGGGTTCTTGGCGATATCCTGATTTGTCCAGAGGTGATGGCTCGAAATGCACAGACATTTGGCGTGTCCGTACAGGAAGAGCTCAGACGTCTTCTCATCCATGGGGTCCTTCACCTCTCAGGTGAGAACCATGAAACGAACGACGCAAGCGAACCCATGCTTGTGAAGCAGGAGAAGATCCTCTCTCAAATACAGCTATAACGACTGGTTTCCAAGTCTTCCTTGGGACTGCAGCCCTTCCTCTATGGCTGCAACTGCATCTTCAAGCACCGTTGAGTTTGTGTAGTACTTTGGTTCCATTGGGCATATATAAACGGCAAAAAGAGGGGCGTCCTCCGGTATCAGGGCTGCAATGGCCGTTGAGCCGTTGGCATTGGATATCATTCCCTCCAAGGCTGCGTTTCCGTTCAACCTTGAACCAATGCTCACATCCTGCAATCTCTCTCCGGTTCTATGGTCTGTCACACTGTCAACGACACTTATGTTTTCAAACATTGCATTGTTCGTGGAGAAGGAATCCACAAATGAAGCATCGCCGTTCCTATCGCTTCCATCGTTCAGGTCATAGAACGGATATGTCGTGCATGCAAGCATCTTTGCTGTGCGTGCATCCACTATCCCTGCAGCAACGTATGCTGGGTTCTGCAGTTCGTATACCTGCTGTATGACAATATCCAAAAGGTACTGGACGTCCAGATCCAGCGACAGGTGCAGGTCGTTTCCGTATGTCGTGGATACATCGAATTCAGGGATTGGAAACAGTTGGTCGTGGTATTCATCTTCAATTCCCTGTAGAAGCTGTGCTCCGTGGAACGCAGCTGGATATCTCCTTGTGTATTCGCGTCTTATAGTGACAAACCCTTCAAGTCCGTGCTCTTTTATGGCTGTTTGCAAACCTGAAATTGAGCTGGTATCTATATTGGATTTCACAAGGGTATCGGCCTGTGTCGATGAGGCCTCCTCCTGCGTTGTGTCTTTTGGTTTGGATTCCGCGAGCTTGGATGTGATTTCGTCTGGTGTCATGTCAAGGTGCAGGCTCAGGATCTGGATGGCTACCTCAGAGCAGTTATGGTTTGCGTAGACGTTGTATATTGGAACGTCCATTGCAAGGATCCTTCCGTTTGCATCGTATATCGTGCCACCCACGACCTTTGTGGCTACGTTTGGATTCATGTATCTCCCAGTTCTGAGTCCATCGCCCACCATGAGCCTTGCAAGCACTGTTACCAAAGCCGCCAAGGCTATACACGCAAGCGTGAAAAGGAGATTTGAAATGTTGCCTTTGTTCGTTGAAGAACTCATGGCGTTATATTATAATTAGCTTGTAACATTGTCGAGAGGTGCGTCTACGGGCAGAGTAAGGAACTACGATGACATTACTGACAACAGAGTCTCAAGAAGGGGAGGATCATCGTCCAAGCTGTTGTTTGTGACCATCCTGCTTGCATTGGTCATCTGCGTCCTTGCCGTCCTCATCTGGGTCAGCATCCTCAAATCCAAGGAGCTTGCGGGCTCTTCCAAGCCTGCATCCGGTTCCCAGAACGCACCACCTGTCGTTGGGCTTGTAGGCGATGCTTCTTCTGGCCAGACTTCAAATGGCGACACTGATGACACAAATCACACCGGCGCGGCTTCCAACGAAGTCGTCCCCAAGACCGATTCCTCCGAGTCCAGCGTTGGTCTTGAGACCAATTCCACATCGGTATCGATGGACATAGACAATGCACTTCAAAGGGTGGCTTCCTCTGAAACTGCAAAGACAGGGCAGGACCTGACCGGAACCAATCAGTCCGGTGTTGGAGCGGACAACCTTACGGATTACATTTCCTCTCAGGACTATGCGTTGGATGGTCAGACCTCGTCTGCTGACGTCGTTACCCATGGGGTTGAGATAAAGAAGCCTGCAATTGCGCAGAACCTGAGCATTTCACAGCAGTCTTCGTTCTCCAGGGACATCGTCAAGTATACCGAGTACACTATTCAGGAAGGGGATTCGCTTGACTCCATAGCGCAGAAGTTTGGCCTCACACGTGAGACTATAATATCGGTAAACCAAATAAAGAGCACTACATCCCTGTTCATAGGGTCTACATTGCAGATCCCCGATAGGGATGGCACTTTGTATACAGTCAAGGATGGGGACACTCTTTCATCCATAGTGCAGCAGCTGAACCTTTCCCTTGGCTGGAAGGCTCTGAGCGATGTGAACGGTCTCAGAAACGAAAGTGTAAGTGCAGGAGACAAGCTCTTCATCCCTCTTGAAAGCGTGCAGGAGACCGGCACTCTGAGCGTTGGTGCGGAGCCGTCGTTCAGTCTTCCAAGCGACAGCGCAGTCACCGTTGCCCTATACAACCAGAAGGTCGCCGATCCTCTTGGAAACAGTGCCGTCCAGCTTGACGGCATACTCCTTCAGGCGGCGGACGGCACTGCGGTATGCGCCTCTGAAGCTGGAACCGTCATAGACAGGGGCTTCAATGACAACGGAACAGGTTTTGTGAAGATCCTACATTCCAATGGTTACACAACATACTACGACTATGTCTCCAATATATGCGTCAACAGCACTGACAGGGTGGCCAAAGGGGATACTATTGGATACTTCGCCAACGGCTCCACGAACCTCCTCAATCCAACCATCCTTTTCAGAATAGAGCAGGACGGAATCCCGTTGGATCCATATTCGTTCCTGTAGAATCTACTTGTAGGAGGCTTAGGATGATTAAACGTTCGTTGTTCGTTGATAGAGAGTACGTTGAAAGCCTCCTTTCTTTCCATAGCACCCATGATATGTCAAAAGGTGAGTTCCTGAATACATCGAAAGACCTCAAGGGCATGGTCGTTGATACCGGTTGCTTTGAACTGTGCGATGCAAAGAGGAAAATTGGCATTTCCAGGATTCCTCCAAGTTGGTTCATGAGGGAGAATTGGACTGCTTTGGCACCCTCTTTGGACCTTTTGGATGCTTATAAATCAGGTGTTGTAGACGAGAAAGGGTATTGTCAGTGGTTCTACAGAGAGTCCCTTGCCCAACTTGACTCCATGAAGATCTACAGAACGCTGGAGTCGAAGGGCTTTCCAGTTTTGCTATGCTACGAGAAGGAAGGTTCCTTCTGCCACAGGCATCTTGTACAGGAATGGCTCACATTGGAGCTTTTGAAAAGCGGCCTTCTTTGAGAGTTTTCTTCAGTGAAATTTAAAAATACAGTTGCTTAATAGCGTTTATGTGCTTTTATTATTTCGGCAGTAAAGTAGGTTTACTGACAAAAGAATATTGATGAATGTGTTTTATGTGTATATATTGTTACTATAACGGCAGTAAACATAGATTGCTGCCGTATAGATAGTTGAATAGAGGTGTGAATTTGACCGATCCAAGTTATTTGAAAGGAGTACGAAATGAAAAAAGCTTCAATAGGCAGGCTTTATTGCAATCGTTTCGTAATGGAGGCTATGAACTAAGCGAATCTTCCTTTTCTAAAAAACTAGCTTCAATGACTAAAGATGGAGAACTTGCACGGATAGGACATGGTATGTATTGTTTTCCTGAAAAAAAGGCAAAGCCATATGAACACGAGTACTCGGAATTTGCTGTTGAAGTCGCTTCCTTTGTTCAGGCACAATATCCTCTGTTGGATTTCTCCATTATGGAATTGATTCAACTCAACGATTTTGTAAACCATCAGATTGCCCACAATACTGTTTTTGTGTCAGTTGAGGCCGATGTTATGCAATTTGTGTTCGACTCATTAAGGGAGCGCTTCTTTGGAAAAGTCCTCGTGAATCCAACATTGGAAGTATACCATCAGTATTGGAGTGACAACATGATTGTCATCAACAGACTTAGAACAGAAGCTCCTAAGAACCATGTGACATCATGGCATATACGATTGGAGAAACTGTTGGTCGATATAGTTGCTGATTCGTTGCTTTCAGACTCCATCAGTGAGAGCGAGTATCCGAATATATACGAAGATGCATTTTCAATGTACATGATAGACGAAAGCTGTCTGTTTAGATATGCCTCTCGTCGAACAATCTATAATCGAATCAAGGCAATGATTCTGGAGAAAACGAATATAAAGTTGCGAACATTGAGGTGAAATCCATGTTGTTGAGAGAGACTTTTACAGAGGAGCACATCAGAGACTTGCAAAAGAACAGCCACAGGGACCCATTGCTTTTGGAACGTACCATATACGCATTCGGTCTACTGGAGGCATTGACACAGGTAGGTATGCCGTTTGTTTTCAAAGGAGGCA
>Ga0129317_1002419_pt1 | contig 10700 bp, 10 predicted proteins | sample Cm1ome_FD_94430 | JGI IMG/M metagenome (GOLD analysis project Ga0129317, IMG submission 94430) | Eastern black-and-white colobus group fecal microbial communities from Wisconsin, USA - Cm1105 metagenome | ecosystem: Host-associated > Mammals > Digestive system > Large intestine > Fecal | place...
AGATGCTCTCCCAACTGAGCTAAACCTCCATAAATGGCTGGGATACCTGGATTCGAACCAGGGAAATGACAGAGTCAAAGTCTGTTGCCTTACCGCTTGGCTATATCCCAACATCAGTGCTTTTTTAATATATCAATTTTATGAGCTTTAGTCAACAAGTTTAGTGTAATTTTTTAAAAAAAATAAAAAAAATAGCCTTAAAGGCTATTTTAATGTAAAGATTCAAGTGTTTTTTTAGCACTAACAAGCTTTACACAAAGTGTAAATAACTGAGCAGCTTGTTTCAATTCATCTAAAGTTGGATAAGATGGAGCAATTCTAATGTGACTATCTTTAGGATCTTTACCATAAGGATATGTAGCACCGGCACCAGTTAAAATAACGCCAGCTTCTTTACAAGCATTAACAATATCTTTTGCACAACCTTCCATTGCATCAAAAGATACAAAATATCCACCTAACGGATGAGACCAACTTGCAATATCTAAACCAGATAATTCTTTGTCTAATATTTCAATAACAGCTTCAAATTTAGGACGAAGAACATCAGCTTGTTTTTCCATATGTTTCATTAATCCATCAATATTTTTAAAATATCTTACATGTCTTAATTGATTGATTTTATCATGACCAATTGTTTGTATTGTCATATGTTTTAAAATATCTTGCTTATTATTTTTAGAAGTTGCCATAGCAGCAACACCAGAACCTGGGAAAGTGACTTTTGATGTTGAACAGAATTCAAAAACAATATCAGGGTTTCCAGCTTCTTCACATGCTTTAATAATATTAGCAACATGATCTTGTTTATCACTGTATAAATGATGAATGCAATAAGCATTATCCCAGAAGATTCTAAAATCCTTAGCTGCAGGTTTTAAAGAAGCAAATCTCTTGACAGTTTCATCACTGTAAGTTGTACCAGTAGGATTTGAATATTGAGGAACACACCAAATACCTTTTACACTTTCATCATTATTAACATATTGTTCAACTACATCCATATCAGGACCATTGTCATTTAATGGTACAGGAATCATTTCAATTCCAAAATGTTCAGTAATCGCAAAATGACGATCATATCCAGGAACAGGACATAAGAATTTTATTTTATCTAACTGACACCAAGGAGTAGCTCCCATATAACCATGTGTATAACCTCTAGAAATTTGATCAAACATAATATTTAAACTAGAATTTCCATAAATGATAAGATTATCTTTAGAAACATCTAACATTTCAGCAAAAAATTCTTTTGCTTCAAGAGTTCCATCTAAAATACCATAATTTAAATAATCATTTGGAATTTCACTTTGACTATCAATAACATCTAACATATCCTTAGATAAACCTAATTGATCAAAATCAGGCTTACCTCTTGCCATATTTAATTGTAAACCTTGACTTTTAAAATGATCATATTGTATTTGTAATTCTTGAACTAAATTAGTTAATTCTTCTTTGTTCATTGTGACATAAGATTTCATACTTACCCTCCTCATTTTATCAATATTATGAATTTATTTTACTCTTTCAATATAGAAAAAGCAATCTGATTTTATAGCTATAAAAAATAAAAAGAAAAGATATTTAATCTTTTCCTTGTAAACGATTCAAAACAACAACAAAAGTCGTCTTTTCCTTATGACTAGTTACAAAAATTTGACCACTATGTATCTGAACAATATTTTTAGCAATTGCTAAACCTAAACCAGTTCCACCAGTAGAAGAAGAACGAGAACTATCACTACGATAAAACTTATCAAAGATATATGGTAAATCCTCTTTATCAATAGGATTACCATAATTCATAATCTTAATAGTGACCGTTTGTTCATCGTTTAAAATTTCAATTTTAATTTCATTATGATCTTGACCATACTTAATTGCATTAGATAATAAATTATCAAAAACTCTTGCTAATAATTGACCATCACCATTAATAAATAAGTTTTGTGAACTCACAGAAATAACAGGCGTTAAATCATGTTCTTGAAAGGTTGGATAAAATTCATCAACAATCTGTAAAATTAATTCTGATATATTAATTGTTGTCATATGTATTCTGACATTATCTTGATCTAAACGGGTAAAATCAAATAAATCATCCATCATAGATTGTAATCTTTTTGATTTTTCATATGCTACAGAAGAATATTTTTGAATGTCTTCTTTTGTCAGTTGATCGTTGTTTTTAATTAACTCTAAATAACCAACAATTGTAGTTAATGGTGTTCTTAAATCATGTGCTACATTTGTAATTAAGTCATTCTTTTGTTTTTCAGCATTTCTTTCCGCATCAAATGCTAATCTTTCATTTTCTTTTAATATAGCACTTTCAATTTCTTTTTCTTTTAATGTAATAGCTAAGGCATTAATATTAGCAGCTAATAAGCCTAATTCATCATCATATTCGATAGGAACTTGAACATTATAATCTCCATTAGTAACTTCTTGTATCGTTCCACTTAAATCACTTAAATACTTTAATGTAATATTCATTAAATCAAAAAAGATAATTAAAAAGACAATTAAAGAAATCACAAAAGAAATGAAATATTTAATTTCAATATTTAAATTTAAAATCTCAAAGCTTTCTAAAACAATAACCATAGCACTATAAATTAAAAATGTAACAATATAAGAAACAATTAAATTAATGAATAAACGCCAACGAAAACTACTCATAAAGAGTCGTCGTATTTTTTCCATCATAAATCAAATTTATATCCAATTCCCCATACAGTTTTAATATGTCTAGGGTTTCTTGGTTGCCTTTCTATTTTTTCTCTTAGTTTTCGTATATGGACCATAATGGTATTGTTAGAATTATTAGATTTTTCATGCCAAATATTTTCAAAAATATCTTCAATAGAAAAAACTGTACCAGGTTGACTTGCTAATAAAATAAGAATTTCATATTCTATTCTTGTAAGAGATAAAGGCATACCATCTAATGTAACTAACTTTTTCTTTGTATCAATCATTAAATCAGTTGCTTGTATAATGTGAGATGAATCAGCTACTGGTTTATTAAAAACTTGAGCTCGGCGTAATTGTGATTTGACACGAGCGATTAATTCCATAGCGTTAAATGGTTTTGTCACATAATCGTCTGCTCCAGATAAAAGGCCTTCAATCTTATCGTTATCAGCAGTTTTTGCTGAAACAATAATAACAGGGATATGATAACGTTCACGAATCATTTTTAAAGCTTGAATACCGTCGATTTCAGGCATCATCACATCTAATATAACTAAATCTATTTCATTTTCTTCTATATCTTGAATCAAAGTGAAAGCATTATATCTTTTGGTTACTTCATAACTTTCTTGAGTTAGATAGATTTCTACTAAATCAGTAATTTCTTTTTCGTCATCCACAACAAGAATATGAGGTATTTTCATAGATCATTCCTCCTTTTCTTTATTATATATAATTTTAAGAATTATCAAAGATATATTTTGTCAAAATTCAAAAACATAATGAAATTGTTTTTGAAGTATTAGTGGATTTAATGGTATGATATGTGTAAGGAGTGAGATAAAATGATAAGATTTGATAGAGAGGTTATAGAAGTAGAATTAATTAATGAAATGTTAAAATTATTTGATATAGCACATCTAGGTTTAATAGATGAAGATGGATTTCCTTATGTAGTACCAGTTAATTATGGATATGAAATAGTTAATGATAAGTTATATATTTATATTCATACAACAAAAAGAGGGCATAAAGTAGAATTGATGAAGAAAAATCCAAAAGTATGTGTAGAAATGAGTATGTTTCATGATTTTCCTGATTGTAAGTATAAAGGGCATTATCATGATTATCGTTCAGTGATTGCTAAAGGGTTGGTGACTTTAGTGGATGGCAATGAAGATTATGAGACTTATAAGAAGGGATACAATCTTTTATATACTTGCAATAATAGAGAAATTATTCCTTTAGAAAGCCGTCCTAAGATTCCTCCAATGTATATTGGTGTGATTGAATGTGATATGAAAGATGTTACTGCTAAATCAGAATTTCCGATTCGAAAAAAAGAAGATGTTCCTTTCTTAGATGTTTACAATATGCCTCAAGATGATACACCATTTGATATTAGTGATATTATTGCAAAAAGAAAAAAATAAAATATTTTTCAAAATATGAATTTTTAAAGACATTTGTTTAAAAATTTTGTAAGATAATATTCAGGAGGACATAGAAATGAGTATTAAAGTTATTGCAATGGATGTTGATGGAACATTAACAAACGGGAAAAAGGTAATTACACCTAAAACAAAAGAAGCTTTATTAAAAGCTGAAGAAGCAGGAGCAATTTTAATTTTAGCTTCTGGTAGACCTACATCAGGATTAAGAGATTTAGCCAAAGAATTAGAAATGGATAAACATCATGGTTTATTAGTTTCTTATAATGGTTCACAAGTGATTGATTGTCAAACAAATGAAATTTTATTTAATCAAGCTTTAAGTGTTGAAGAAGGTAAAGCTGTCTTAGAACATATGAAGAAATTTGATCGTGTTAGACCTATGATTGATAAAGGTGAATACATGTATGTTAATAATGTTTATGATAATTGGATTACTTGGAAAGGAAAACCTTTTGATGTTATTCAATATGAATCAAGAGGTGGAAAGTTTAAATTATGTGAAAAAGATGATTTGGCTGAATTTGTTGATTTTGAATTAAACAAAATCTTAACAACAAGTGATCCTGAATATTTACAAGAACATTATCAAGAAATGATGGAACCTTTTAAAGATTCATTAAGCTGTATGTTTACAGGGGATTTCTATTTTGAGTTTACTGCTCAAGGTATTGATAAAACCAAAGCTTTGGATACAGTTTTAAGACCTTTAGGGTATACACCTGAAGATATGATTGCTTTTGGAGATGGACATAATGATGCTTCAATGGTGAAATATGCAGGTATTGGTGTTGCAATGGAAAATGCTGTACAAGATTTAAAAGATGTTGCTAATGAAATTACTTTATCTAATGAAGAAGATGGAATTGCTGTATCATTATATAAACATATGCCAGAAATTAATGGATAGGAGAAGCTTTTTAAGCTTTTTCTTTTTTTAGGAGGACTTTATGCAAGAGTTGTGGACAATGTATCATCATGAAATACCTGAGTTTTTATATGAATTTATGCAAACAAAAGAAATGAAAAGGATAAAAAATGTAGGTATGAATTGTGGTGTTGATTATACAAGTTTTCCATTGTTTAAAAATATACAATATTATTCTAGATATGATCATAGTGTAGGCGTAGCCCTTATCATTTGGCATTTTACAAAAGATATCAAGCAAACAATTGCAGGTCTTTTCCATGATATTTCTACACCGGTTTTTGCCCATACGATAGATTTCATGAATGGTGATTATCAACAACAAGAATCAACTGAAGAAGGTACTCAAAAAATCATTGAAGAATCATTAGAAATACAAAAATTATTAAAAAAATATCATTTGAAAACAGAAGATGTTTGTGATTATCATCTTTATCCCATTGCTGATAATGATACACCACAATTATCAGCAGATCGTTTAGAATATACATTAGGAAATATCTATAATTTTCATTTTGGAAAACTTATAGATATAAAAAGGTTTTATGATGATTTAATGATAGGGCAAGATGAAAATGGAAAACCAGAATTATCTTTTCAAACACAAGAAATGGCTATACATTTTTTTAGATTAATGATGAAAACATCACATATCTATGTATGTGATGAAGATAGAATAAGTATGCAAATACTTGCTAAACTTGTTCGTTATGCAATAGAGTATCAAGTGATATCTTATGAAGATTTATATACAACTGAAACAAATGTGATAGATAAGTTAGAAAAACATGTACTAACAAGAACACAATGGCAAAATTATTGTTTGAATTCTAGTGTCAAAATATCAAAGATTAAAGTTAATGAAAACTGTTTAAAAATTGATGCTAAGAAAAGATATATTAATCCTTTAGTAAAGAATCAAAGATTATCTTCTCTTTCTTATCAAATACAACAAGAAATGATGGAGTTTCAAAACAGAAGTTTTAATTATTGGGTGTATCTTGATTAATAAATTTTTTTATTTAATGAAAAATGATACAAATGTTTATAAATGAATTATAATAATAACAGTGAGGAGGATGTGTATGAAACTAGGAATTGTAGGAAGTGGAATGATTGTAGGTGATTTGTTATCTTTTATTCATGATTTGCCTGATATTGAATTAATCCATATTTCAGGAACAAAACGTAGTGAAGAGAAAATAAAGGATATTTGTGAAAAACATCAATTTCATAGATATTCTACATCATATGATGAATTATTAAATGATCAAGAAGTTGATACAGTTTATGTGGCTTTACCTAATCATTTACATTATGAATATACGAAACAAGCATTATTAGCACAAAAGAATGTTATTTTAGAAAAACCATTGACATCAACAATAGAAGAAGCCAAAGAATTAAAAGAACTTGCTGTAGAAAAACACTTGTTTTTATGGGAAGCTATCACAAATCAATATTTACCAAATTATCATAAAATAAAAGAAATTTTACCAACACTTGGTAAAATTAAAATAATTGAATGTAATTTCTCTCAATATTCATCTAGATATAATGCTTTTAAAGAAGGACATATTCTACCTGCTTTTGATTATACAAAATCAGGTGGTGCATTAATGGATTTAAATATTTATAATATTCATTTTGTTATTGGGTTATTTGGTAAACCAAAAGATGTACATTATTATCCAAATATAGAAAAACATATAGATACATCAGGAATACTTATTTTAGAATATGAAGATTTTAAATGTGTATGTATTGCTGCTAAAGATTGTAAAGCACCTTTGTCAAATCATATTCAAGGTGATAAAGGATGTATAAATCTTTCTACTCCAACGAGTATCATTGATAAGTTTAATGTTTTAATGAATGATGGGACAACAAAAACTATCAATGAAAATCATGATGTTCATAGAATGTATGATGAATTTGTAGCATTTGAGAAAATGTATCAAGATAAAGACTATGAACAATGTTATCAAATGTTAGACCATAGTATGATTGTATGTGAAGTTCAAACAATCGCAAGAAGAAAAGCAGGCGTTTTATTTCCTGCTGATGAGGGGAAGTAATTCCTCTTTTTATTATTGTAGAGCATCGTCTAAGACTTTTTTTGCATTGAATGTTGTGAAATCTTCATCACTAATTAAAATAACGGGTGTACCAGATTGGGCTAATCCTTCTAATTTTCTTAATGAACTTTTTAGTTGAGGAGTAACTAAAATGATATCGGCCTGTTCAATTGAATATTCCACAGCAGTTTCAGCAGCAGCCCAAACTGTTACTTCTAAATCTCTTTTTGATGCTTCGTCTTTTAAAGCAGATGCAAACATGTTAGATGTTACTCCTGCTTTACAACATAATAATATACGCATAGATATCTTCTCCTTTCTATCTTTATTTTATCATATAGATATAAAAAAAGAATTTATTTTAACTTTTTTAAAAAAACTATTGACTGTAGAGTGGCTTGATAGTTTATGTTAGAATTAGAAAGAGGGATGAATTATATGAAAACTAAAGAATTAGAAAAGGAATTAGGCTTAACAAAGCATACAATACGTTATTATGAGGATGAAGGATTTATCCATCCTAAAAGAGATGCTAATGGGTATCGAGATTATAGTGAAGAGGATGTACAAGTATTACAATTGGTTAAGTTTCTAAGAAATTTAAATATTTCAATTGATGATATTAAAGCTTTTATTAATGGGAGGACAAGCTTCGAAGAATGTTTAAGGATTAGTCAAGCTAACTTAGAACATCAAATTGAAGGTTTAAAAGAAATCAATCAACAAGTTCAAAAATTTAAAGATAAGAATTTACCTATTTTACCAGCATTAAATGAAATTGAAGAAACAAAATCAAACTGGAAATTAGGATTTCAAAAAACAACAAATACAATATCTTTAGGAAGAAAACTAACAAAGGCTTGGTGTCGTAGACAAATGCTTTATGCTTTAGGTGCTGCAATTATGTTTGGTTATGCAAGTATTATTTTTACAAGTGATTTATCAATGATTTTACGTGTTTTGATTTTTATCATTGTAGCAATGTTAGTTGAATTATTATTTTTGGCTTCTGCTTTTAGAGAAACAACGACTTTGATGTTAGATATGTCAATGGATCAATCTATTGAGTTTTTAAGAGATGGTATTCGTTATTATAAGTTTAATGGTTTTATTTCAAATTTGAAATATTTCTTTGCAGTGTTAAAAGATAAAGATGATTCATTAATGCATTATTATAAATATGAAGATATTGAATCTATAAAAATTGTTTTAAATAGAAGATATATGAAAATTGGAACTCCAATAGCTTATGAAGTCTATATTCCAGATTTTAAGTTTACATTTAAAGATGGACAAGAATTCTATTTCATGTGGCCGATGTTATTGGATGATGATGCAAGATATGTAGCACATATTTTAGAAGAAAAAGTTGATAAGATTATTGATAAATATGATGTTTTATATGCAATGAAGAATGGTATTAATTTAAGTGATCATGTTAAAAATAATCAAATTACAATTTAAATTAAAAAGAAACACTTCTTTCAAAATAAAGAAGTGCTTTTTTAAATAGTGTTGACAAACAGATGAAAAATCGGTAGACTTGAGAGGTCTATAAATGATAGAGGCGCAATGATCAAGAGTATATCATAATCATATTTGGTGGTAGTTATGATAGAAAGGGTGATTTGCCGAAGTGTATTCATGACACCAATCGTGAGTATGCTGGTTTATTATAGAATATATAATAAACTGTCACGTATGTGGAGAGCTATCTTAGTGATATTTTTAATCGCTTTGATTGGTTCTCAATCAAAGTTTTTTTGTATAGAAAAGGAGTTTATTATGGATTTTACGGGAACAATTTGGGCGTTATTACCTGCAATTATAGCAATTGCTATAGCATTAAAAACTAAGGAAGTTTATTTATCGTTGTTTATTGGTATTTTTGTTGGGGGTCTTTTGATTACAAATTTTAATATCATGGCAACTGTTACAACTGTTTTTGAAACGATGATGAAAAGCTTAGGCGATAGTTGGAATGTTGGTATTTTGATATTTTTGGTTTTCTTAGGTATGATAGTAGCCTTAATGACAAGGGCTGGAGGAAGTCGTGCTTATGGTGAGTGGGCAAATCATAAAATCAAAAATAAAGAAAGTGCATTGCTTTCTACTTTTGGGTTAGGTGTTTTGATTTTTGTTGATGATTATTTTAATTGTTTAACGGTTGGTAGTGTCATGCGTAATATTTGTGATGAATTTAAAATATCACGAGCTAAGTTAGCTTATATTATTGATTCAACTGCTGCACCAGTGTGTATTATTGCCCCTATTTCTAGTTGGGCGGCGGCAGTTACTGGATATACAAGTGGAGATGGTTTTTCATTGTTTTTACAAACAATTCCATTTAATTTATATGCATTATTAACAATTGTTATGGTATTATGTGTTATTCGCTTTGATTTGAATTTTGGTGATATGAAAGAATATGAGATTTCAGCAAGAAATGGTGATGTTCATCATGGTAATGATGAATATAAAGATGTTTCTATGATTGAAGTATCTGAAAAAGGAACGATTATGGATTTGGTTTTACCTGTTATCTTTTTAATTGTAAGTTGTATTTTATGCATGGTTTATACAGGCGGTTTCTTTGAAGGTGTTCCTTTTATTGAAGCTTTTACAAATTGTAATGCTTCGTTAGGATTAGTTCTGGGATCGTTTTTTACACTTGTTTTTACTTTTGTTTTATATTTACCTAGACGTATTATATCATATACACAATTTGCAGAATGTCTGCCAACAGGATTTAAAATGATGGTCCCTGCAATGACGATTTTAGCTTTGGCTTGGACTTTGGGAGATATTGTTTCTACACATTTAGAAGCTGGGTTATTTGTATCAACAATGTTAAAGCAATATCAAATAAGTACTGCTATTTTACCAGCAAGTTTATTTGTTATTGGAGCTGGGTTGGCTTTTGCGACTGGAACATCATGGGGAACATTTGGTATTTTGATTCCTATTGTGACAGCTATTTTTAGTGAAGGTGATCCAATGTTAGTGATTTGTATTTCTTCAATTTTAGCTGGTGCAGTATGTGGAGACCATGTTTCACCAATATCTGATACAACAATTATGGCATCGGCTGGAGCACAATGTCATCATGTAGGACATGTATCTACACAGTTACCATATGCAATGGTAGTTGCAATAGCTTGTGTTGTTGGTTATATTGTAGCTGGCTTAACACAGAATGTGTTTTTAACATTTGGTGCTGGTTTTATAACATTGATGTTGATTGTGATGATAATTAAGAAAAAGAATATATAACAGAAAAAGGTTCAAATAAAAATATTTGAACTTTTTTCATTTTTTTGAAGAAATTTTGAATTTTTTTGACTATATAGTAAGTAGGAGGATATATTTCTTATTGTATATAGTTTGCATTATGCTATAATATAAGTGTATATCTCCTTGCAAATATAGAAAGGAGACGATGTTTTGACTGATAGTATATTATTGGATGTTTCAAAGACCATTTCTGATTTTACTCTCTTTCACGATACCTTCATGAGCAAGTTCTTTGAAGATCGAGAT
>Ga0129317_1002421_pt1 | contig 10691 bp, 11 predicted proteins | sample Cm1ome_FD_94430 | JGI IMG/M metagenome (GOLD analysis project Ga0129317, IMG submission 94430) | Eastern black-and-white colobus group fecal microbial communities from Wisconsin, USA - Cm1105 metagenome | ecosystem: Host-associated > Mammals > Digestive system > Large intestine > Fecal | place...
ATCGGTGACTTTTTTACTGCTGCATACCTGCTGGGCGCAGATGGTCGGCGGCTTCTCCATGCCGCAGACAGCGGCAGCGGCGGCGACAAGGCCGGGGACGCTGCCCTCCATATCGTCGGTCAGATAGCGGCTGTCGGTGCGCGGGTAGGTACAGAGCTTCTTTTCATAGAGCGCTTGGAGATAGTCGAGGGTCTGCTGAGAGGTGTAGCCGAGAACGCGGTTGGCGTCGCGCTGGAGGGAGGTCAAATCGTAGAGCGCGGGCGTTTTCTCAGACTTTTCCTTGCGCTCCACACTTTTGACGGTTACTGTCTTGCCCTTGCAGGCGTTGGCGATGGCATCGGCATCCTTTCTGTCCTTCATTCGGCCTGTCGTGGCGGGAAAGCCGCAATCGAGCTGGACGGTGTAGAACGGTTCTGCCGCAAATGCGGAGATCTCCGCCTCGCGCTGTACCAGCAGCGCCAGCGTGGGCGACATGACGCGCCCGATGTTCAATGTGCGGCCATACGTCAGGGAGAAATACCGCGTGGCGTTGATGCCAACCAGCCAATCGGCCTTGGCGCGGCACAGGGCAGATTGATGCAGGCCGTCATAGTCGCGCCCAGACTTAAGCCGCTGGAAACCGCTGCGGATGGCATCATCCTCCATCATTCGCGCTTCCACGAAGTCCCGCCCGTACTCGGTCAGTTCCTCCTTCATACTGCCGCCTCCTCTCCCGTGGCCTGTTTAAGTACCCAGGCCCGCAGGCCTTCCACGGAAATGATGGTACGGTTCCCGGTCTTGAAAGCAGGGAAATCCGCCCGCCGCGTGAGCTGATAGACGCTTTTCGGGCACATGCCCAGCATCTCCGCCGCCTCTGGGACTGAAATAGCGATTTTCTCCATGTTTTCCATCCTTTCGTGTACCTCCGCCGCGCGGCGGAGGTTATTCATGTGTCCGAATTGGACACGTTTTCATGTACACAGGCTTTCCGTCATCAGGCGGACAGCGCAGCGGAACCCGTTTTGAAATCCCAACTCCGCATAGGCGTCCGCCATTTCCTCCGCCGCGCCGGATACCTCTTCCGCCCGTTCCACACTCAGCGGAGCAAGAGCGGCGTTAAGAAGCTGCTGCGCCTCCTTCGTCCTGGCCGTCTCTGTGCGTGAAAACTGCGTGACTGCCGGGGCAATGAAGCCTTCTCCAGCATCCTTGATTGCCGCGATCATGCTGAATTCCATCTTTGCCGCTCCTTTCCCTCTCATGTGTCCGAACCGGACACATGAGGCGCTTTTATGGTAAATAAGGCGTCAAACTCCATCCCCAACGCACGGCAAATTCCTGTTGCCGTTTTGGGACTGACACTTTTGCCGTCCTCTGCCCTTATGACCGATGAATGTGGGATTCCCGCCGCCCTTGCCAAGTCCGTTTTATTGAGGCCCGACAAAACACGCTGCCGCATAATCGCAGCACTATTCGGTAAAATTTCAGTTCTCATAGCCGCCTCCTTTTAACTTTAGCCGCATAATATCACTATTAGGATATTTTGTCAACTATTAAATAATTTTTACTCTAAAGTTGATTTCGTTGACTTTTTCTCTTTTTGTGCTATTATGTTTACAATGAGTATGGAAGAGGTGAACTTATGCCTGATACAACTGTTTTTGGCACACGGTTAAAGCAACTCCGTGCAAAACTCAAACTATCTCAACGAGATTTTGCAGAAAAAATAGGTGTAACCGCCTCTGCACTATCTTCCTATGAAAAAGGGCAAAAAAATCCTTCTGTTGGTGTTGCTATGAATATCGCAACACAGTTTCATGTCTCTCTTGATTGGCTTTGTGGAATAGCACGTGAATCAGACTTTTTTATTCCTGACGAGTATATTTGCTTCGATTTACCGGGTGCACTTCTTGGATTATTCCGCCTTATTGAAGAGGGCTTTCTTAAGATTCGAGACGATGAAGAGGCCGCCGAAGACCGTGCCATTTCCGATTCTGAATGGGTACGCACTTTAGACCTATGCAACGGCGATTTGTCCGAATTTTTAACAGCTATTACGCGCATTTCTGAATTACACGCTAATGGTGCTTTAGGAGATACAAGCTATGAGGTTTGCATTAACGAGCTCATAAGCAACTACGCAAACATCATTCAGAAAAAAGAGCGAAAATTTTACGAAAAAATAAAAACAGAAGGTCAAAATAGTGACCTTCCGTTTTAAAAAGCAAAAACCGCCAGAGGCGGCAACCTCTGGCGGCAAAATGCAGACAGACCCCACACGCTAATATAGGCCCTGTATGCCCTTTTATGATAGCATACCGGGCCGCAAAAAGAAAGGAGATTTTTCATCATGGCAAGGCGGTCCGCAAACGGCACCGGCACGATCAGAAAGAAAACTGTCACCCGCAACGGGAAGAAATACGAATACTGGGAGGCCCGCTATACAGAGGGTGCCGACCCCGGCACCGGGAAGCAGGTGCAGCGCTCCATTACCGGCAAGACCCAAAAGGAAGTTGCCCAGAAGCTGAAGGCGGCCACCACTGCCATTGACAACGGCACCTACACCGCCCCCAGCAAGCAAACCCTGGGGCAATGGCTGGACACCTGGACAGCTACCTACTGCGGCGGCGTCAAGCCCCGGACGCTGGAAATCTACAAAACAGATATACGGGTACACATCAAGCCCGCCCTTGGCGCTATCCGCCTGGAAGCCCTCAACACCCAGACCATCCAGAGCTTTTATAACAAGCTGGCGAAAGAGGGCCGGGAAATCCGCAGGAAGGACAAAAAGGGCAAGATCACCGTCACCAAAGCCCCCATGTCCGCCAAGAGTATCAAGAACATCCACGGCGTCCTTCACAAGGCCTTGCAGCAAGCGGTTTTGATTGGCTCCCTGCGCTTCAATCCCACGGAGGCCTGTACCCTTCCCCGGCAGGAAAAGAAAGAGCTTGCGCCCCTGGATGATGAACAGATAGCCGCCTTCCTGGCTGCTATCCAGGATTCCGACATGAAAACCCTGCTGACGGTCACGCTGTTTACAGGGATGCGGGAAGGAGAGGTTTTGGGCCTCATGTGGGAGTGTGTGGACTTCGAGGCCGGGACCATTACCATCAACAAGCAGTTGCAGCGTTACCGGGAACCCGGCGGCGGTGTCTACCGCATATCCGTACCCAAGAACAGCAAAGGCCGCACCATCACCCCCGCCGCGTCTGTTATGGCCCTGCTAAAGCAGCACCGGGCCACCCAGGCCGCCCAGCGCCTACGGGCCGGGAAGCTGTGGGAGGATTCCGGCTTTGTGTTCACGGACGAGCTGGGCCACCATCTGACAAACTCCATCGTCTACCGGGCTTTCAAACGCGCGGCGGCGGAGATTGGCCGCCCGGACGCCCGCTTTCACGATCTGCGCCACTCCTACGCCGTGGCTGCCATCCGCTCCGGGGACGATATCAAGACCGTGCAGGAGAACCTGGGCCACGCCACAGCCTCCTTCACCCTGGATATTTACGGCCACGTGACAAAGCAGATGAAGCAGGCCAGCGCCGACCGCATGGAGGCATATATCAAGAACGTTGCGAAATAGTACAAGGCCCCGCGTGTCCGATTTGGGCACGCGGGGCCTTTTCGGTATCTCCCGGCGGATGAAAACTCTACCTTGCTTTTTCGACAGGGCCATGTTATGCTTGCTTTGGCGCTGCACAACGGCAGGCGGTTAGCCACACCACCCGGAAGGGGGTGAGGCTCATGCGGATTACGTTACATATCGGGCCTTTCACGGTCACGATCATCGTAAAAAGCAGAAACCGCCACCCTGGCCGGTGACGGTTTCTATGGTTTCCATAGTCTCTTAAACCCAGAGGGCTAACCGCTTGTCGCAGCGCCCTTGCTGTATTCATTATAGGCCCCTGCGGGCCGACTGTCAACCCCCCAGCCCTGGGCCTCCGGCCTGGGGCTTATTCTTTGCTATCCTGCGGCCCTCTGGCGGCCTTGTCCCGCTCCATGGCCTCACTGATTGCCCGGTTGATAAACGCGTTCACGCTCTCGCCCTGGGCCGCTGCGTGGGCCTTGATGGTGTCTTTCTGGCCTTTTGGAACTGTCAGGTTAATTCTGTCCAGCTTCTCCGCAATCCAGCCGTTTCTATACTCCGAATTTCCGCCCATTGGTTTCCTCCCTCTGGGGAGAGCCTGTCTTTTGGATGCTCCCTCCTCCATTGTAGCCTTATTATATCACGCATTTCAATATTGCGCAATATACATTTCAGACAGATATTGCGTAATATATTTGTCCCATTTGTCAATTGATATATTGCGCAATATATACTATACTATAATCACAGCAAGGGAACAGAGAACTGCGACGGACGGACCGGGGACGAGCCGGGTATTCCCTCTACAATCTCTCGAATCCCTAACAATGGCGGGCCTGCTTAGTGAAGGCCGGGGACGAGCCGGAGAGCACCAAACCAGCCGCCAGACGAAACAAGGAGGAAAACAGTATGAGTATCAACGAACTGGAAGCCAAGGCCCGGGAACTGCGCCAGCTCCAAGCCCTCATTGACGAGGCCCAGGCGGAGGCGGAAGCCTTGAAGGACGCCATCAAGGCCGCCATGGGAGACCAGGACAGCATCCAGGCCGGGGAGTACCGCATCACCTGGAAGGCCGTTACCTCCTCCAGAATCGACACCACCGCCCTGCGGAAGGCCCTGCCCGACGTGGCGGAGCGGTTCACCAAGGAGACCACCACCCGCCGCTTCTGCGTGGCGTGAGCGATATACCGCCAGCGCGGCGGCGGTCCCGGCAAATCGGCAAGCGCTTGCCGATTTGGCACCGGGCGAGAGATCACCGGCGCGGCGGAGGCTCTGGCCTGCTGCGCTCCTTGTGTCCGATTCTGACACCGGGGCCGCTTTTGCCTCTTGTGGATCACCGTCTACTGAAAACCCGTCAACGGTGTCCCGCTCTCTCAAATCCGCACGCGCGTGCGTTTTTCATGCTCCGGTGCAAATCGGTCAGCGCTGACGGATTTGGCCTTTTCAAAAACGACAGCGCTGTCGTTTTCCCCTTCCCGGAAATCCGCAAGCGCCTGCGGATTTGACGCCGAAAATGCCATTCCAAAAGCTGAAAAGGGAAAAATTAAGGGAAAACAATTCAAAAAGCAAAAAGAAAAAGCCTTGTAGTCGTTGAAACTACAAGGCTTTTCTTTGGAGCTGCTGGGCGGATTCGAACCGCCGACCTCATCCTTACCAAGCGATTTTTGATGTTTTTTATAACAATTTCCGTTTGTTTTCAGTTATTTTTGTTCCGAAGCAAATAGTTTCCAGAACTTTCTCGAAGCACTGTCTCCGTTGTTTCCGCCCCTGTCTGTGGTGGAACTGTGGTCAAACCGCAATCCCTGTCTGATGAACCGTTTGCAGAAAACCGCTTTCATCATCTGCCGCAGCCAACAGCACCGGCTCAATATCGTGGTCAATGGAGCGCGTCAGTTTCCACAACAGCGATACCGCATCCAGATAATCGCCGGGAACTTTGTTCACCACAACAGCGATATCGATATCGCTGTCCTTTGCGGTAGCCCCCTTTGCATGGGAGCCATACAAAAAAATGGAGCTCGCGTCCATGACTTTTCTTACTTCAACCGCATATTGCTTTGCGATATTCAGCACTCTTTCTTCAGCCATTCAAACAACGCCTCCGTTTCTTAAATCATTTCTTTTGTCTGTAATATACCACATCGAAAACAAAGTTAAAAGCACTTTCTCATCCGGTCACATTTTGGGCAGCTGTAATCAATGATAAAACCGATGGACAAGTCATGATGACTTGCCCATCGGCTCTTTTCAAAGGGCTTTAAACTGTTCTCTCATTTCATCATCCGTTTGCTGTCCGCTCTCGGACTGCGGACTTTGTCCATACGGTGAAAGCGTTAAATATCATATCTGACGCATTAGCTGCAGACAGTAGAGTCATGAGCTATAGCAACAGCTGCTTTTCTGAGTATCTTGGATGCCAGATTTTTGAGTGTATTGGCATCTCCGTACAAAAGACTCTGCTTGGCACCTATACCGTCAAGGACAAAGAAAAATCGTGGTCGTATGTGGTGACTTTACAGATTCGGGGATCATTACACCAAAGAAAGATATTTCCCCTCCATAGTTAAAACTTTTGGGAATCACCAGCTCAGTCGGTGGTATTCTTTAGCAGAAAAGACAGGGCTGAACTCATAGTTCAAGCCCTGTCTTCACATTTATTCAGAAGGCTGTTTAGGATTACTCCTATCAATTTCTTCCTTTGCCTCACGGCCTTCGCGCAAAAGCTGTTCCAGCATATCCATATCTTCTGCTGCAATCGCATCACGCACCTGGGTGATGTGCCCGATCAGACCGTCGATCTCCGGCAGCAGTGATTTACGATTGAGGATAAACAACTCCTTCCAAACCATCTCATTCAGGCAGGCAATGCGGGTCATATCCTTATAGCTTCCGCCGGTATAACCGACATAGTTTGCGGAAACAGGACTTTTCACGTAATTGACAGATACCACATGCGCCAACTGAGAGGTATGGGCGATCATTTTGTCATGCTGATCGCTGTCGCAAACTCTTACCATACCGAACCCAATCTGCTCAAACAGCCGAGTCAGTTCAGCAATGTCGCCTTCAGCAGTCGCCTTCGTTGGCACTAAGATCATATTGGCCCCCTGGTACAGATCAGCAAATGCCCGCTCATAACCGGCTTTTGCCAATCCTGCCATGGGATGTCCTCCGGTGTAGCGGATCCCGTATTTCAGTGCAATCGGTTCCACCGCTTCGATGATACTGCCCTTGACACCAACCAAATCCACCACCTTCGCCCCCGGCTTCATCACAGGGATCACACGGCTGAGATAGTCGATCGTGGCCTGTGGGAACAGCGCGGGGATAAGCAGGTCGCACTTGGCGATCACTTCCTCATTGGCGATACCGTCGATCGCACCTTCCCGAAGCGCAGCTTCCGCAATGGATGTCGTTCGGTTCCAGCCGTAGACGACATAGTCGCTGTACTCTTTCAGCGCCTTTGCCATGGAGCCGCCGATCAGTCCCAGACCGGCGACAACGGCAATCTTCTTTTCCGACCTTTTCCGCTCTTCCTTTTCGATGATCATGAAGTCGGTGGCATTGGTGGGGTCATCCTCCAGATTTTCCTGTAGCAGATGCAGGCCGAATTCCTCGCCGGCATTGCGGCGGCACAACACACCTACATTGGCGGGCAGTGTGCCGTCTGCAAGATACTGGGCACCGATTGCCGTGTCCTCGATCTCCATCAACTCCGCATCCGCAAAGCTCTGCGCAAGGGTAGACTTACACTGCGCCAATGCCTGGGGGTGGGAAGCAATAACCGTCGGACGGGTGATCGCAGGGTCTTTGACAAACAGGCAGTGATGGATCGGAAGGCACAATGCCGCCGCAAGGTGATAGGAGATGCCTGTCAGCGCCTCCTCTGTTTCACGGACATAGCCTGCGATATGATTTCGGGACGCCATCACGCCATAATCGATCTCACCGGCCATCAGCGCATCCACTACATTCTTGGAGCTGACCAGAGGAACATATTCCACGTTCTTCATGCCCTGGGTGACAGCAAAGCCCGCGCTGGCCGCTTCAGAGTTGCTGCCCGCGATCCCCTGATAGCCAATTTTAATTTTCTTTTTCATTACTTCACCTTGGAGACGTCGTATTCTCCAACGCTCTTGGAAATAATCAGGTTGGCGGCAACGTCACCTTCCACGTTCATGGTGGTAAAGGCCATATCCAGCAGACGATAGAAGCCGCTGATGGGGCCCATCAGATCCATCGGCAGGCCCAGGATGGAGAGGAAGGATGCGCCGAGCACCACACCGCCGCCGGGGATACCGGGTGCTGCCATGTTGATCAGCGTGGCAGTGAAGATCAGGAAGATGATGGTACCAAGGGGCAGGTTGATGCTGTAGAAATCAGAAACAAACACAGCAAGGCAACAGAAGGAGCAGGCGCCGCCGCACATATTGATGGTGCAGCCGAGGGGCAGTGTGAACTTGGAAATGCCTTCGGGAGCGCCCAGATCATTCATGCTGACGTTGATGGTGGTGGGCAGAGTTGCGGCAGAAGATGTGGTAGACAGCGTCACCAGTGCGATCTTGCCGCAGGCACGGATAAACTTCATGGGCGGCACCTTGGTATACAGACAGGTGGGCAGCACCATGACCACAAAGAACACCACAATGCAGCACAGCCAGCAGGTACCGATGTACTTGGCCAGAGCGCCGAAAATACCAGCGCCGTACTGAGCCACAGAATAGGCCATCAGAGACATAACGCCGATAGGAGATACTTCCATGAAGTAGCCCAGCATCTTGAAGAACGCGTCAGAGAGGCTGTTCATGAAATCAACCACAGGCTTGCCCTTCACGCCGATGTTCAGGACAGCCACGGCAAACACCACCGTGAACAGGATAACAGGCAGCGTGCTGCCGTCCGCGGCAGCCTTCACAATATTAGTAGGAACGATGGTTGCCAAAAAGCTGCTGATGGAAGGAGAGGTGATCGTGCCTTCGTAGACAGGGGGATTCTCAAACACCGTTCCCAGACCCGGACGGATCGTCCACGCAATGGCCAGAGACACTACGGCAGAGACCACAAACATCAAAACGTAAAGTACCACGGTCCGGAAACCGACCTTACGCAGCAGCGCACCGTCCTTAATATTTGCAATGCCGCCAAACACCGCGCAGAACACGATGGGAATGATCATCAGCTTGATTAGGTTCAGGTAGATGTCGCCAATGATCTTTGTGGAAATGCTCAGTCCCGGCACTACAAAGCCAAGTACAATACCAAGGACAAAGCCGATCATAACGCGAAGAAACAGGTTTTCTTTCTTCATAAGTGTCTTCATGGGTTTTCCTCCTAAATTTGGGGCAGTTACCCTGCCAGTTCACCATTCGCATCAAAGGGCCTTTGTGTTGGATACCTCCAACACAGAAAAGGACGTCCTTTTCTCGAACTCTGTCGAATAGTATAGCACTGCATTCCCAAAACTTCAATAGTTTAAAGCGGTTGATTGCAAATTTTCCACTCGACAACCACAGGCATTAAAAGCCGCTGAATATGGTACACCATTCCTTCTGAAAGGGCAATCATACGGATGAAAAACAGAAAAAGCACACCGTAATTTGTTTCTTGTTTTTAAGAGTGTTCTTGTTAGCAGCTTTCAATATGCTTCTTTACGTTCTTGGCAAGGAAGTCCTTGCGCTATCAGGGAGTCATATGATCGCCCAATTAGTATAACAACACTGGCCTGCCCACCATCACCGGATACCGTACTTTTCAATGATGTAGTCCATGTCCTTGTCGCCGCGGCCGGAGAGGTTGATGAGCACGGAGCCCTTTCCCATCAGCTTTGCCAGCTTCATACCGTAGGCGACCGCATGGGAACTCTCGATGGCGGGGATGATACCCTCCATGCGGGAGAGCTCGAAGAAAGCATCAATGGTCTCATCATCGGTGACCACATCATACTTTACTCGGCCCAGATCGTGCAGGAAGGCGTGCTCGGGGCCGCAGGAGGGATAGTCCAAACCGCTGGCCACGGAGTAGACCGGGGCAGGATCGCCGTTTTCATCCTTGAGCATAATGGAGTTGAAGCCGTGCATGATACCCTCCTCGCCGTAGGTCAGGCTGGCGGCGTGATCGCCCATCTTGCTACCGCGCCCCAGCGGCTCAACACCGTATATATCCACGGGATCGTTCAGGAAGCCAGAGAAGAGGCCCATGGCGTTGGAGCCGCCGCCGACACAGGCAACAACGGCATCCGGCAGCTCACCGGTCATGTCCAGGAACTGCTCACGGGCTTCGATGCCTACCACGCTCTGGAAGTCACGCACCATCATGGGGAAGGGATGGGGACCCACCACGGAGCCGATGCAGTAGATGGCATCCTTATACTCATTACAGTAGGATGCAAAGGCGGCATCCACGGCTTCCTTCAAAGTCTGGAGGCCGTCGGTCACTTCCACCACTCTTGCGCCGAGGATCTTCATGCGGGCTACATTGGGCGCCTGCTTCTTGATGTCCACAGCACCCATGTAGATATCGCACTCCAAACCGAAGTAAGCGGCGGCGGTAGCCAGAGCAACGCCGTGCTGGCCTGCGCCGGTCTCTGCGATGACCTTTTTCTTACCCATGTACTTGGCCAGCAGCACCTCTCCCATGCAGTGGTTCAGCTTGTGGGCGCCGGTGTGGTTCAGATCTTCCCGCTTGACGTAAAGCTGGACGCCGGTGCCGATCTTATCGGACAGTCTTGCAAGATGGGAAATGGGTGTCGGCCGCCCTTGGAATTCCTTGCGGATGCGACGCAGCTCACTGATAAAGGCACGGGACTTACAGATGGTCTGATAGGCCTCGTTGATCTCGTTCATAGCAGTCTGTAGCTCGGGAGGGATATAAGAGCCGCCGTATTTGCCGAAATAGCCGTTGGTGTCGGGATAGTTCTTAAAATAGGTATCGAATTCGATATTGTTGAACTTCATAATGATTTCCTCCATGTCAGGTAAAATATAGTTGTTTGGGTTTTGTGATATGCGGGGAGACCATCCCAAACTTTGTGTAAACCTCCGATGTGGTGTAGAATAGAAGCACCACATTGGAGGTAATTATTATGGCCAGAAAGAATCGTACCCCAGAAGAAAACGCCCGGCGGAAGAAAATC
>Ga0129317_1002426_pt1 | contig 10664 bp, 13 predicted proteins | sample Cm1ome_FD_94430 | JGI IMG/M metagenome (GOLD analysis project Ga0129317, IMG submission 94430) | Eastern black-and-white colobus group fecal microbial communities from Wisconsin, USA - Cm1105 metagenome | ecosystem: Host-associated > Mammals > Digestive system > Large intestine > Fecal | place...
AGACCGTACTTCTTGCGCTCCTTCATACGAGGATCGCGGGTCAGGAAACCGGCCTTCTTCAGGATGGGACGGTTGTCCTCGCTGGCCAGCAGCAGGGCGCGGGCGATGCCGTGGCGCAGAGCGCCGGCCTGGCCGGAGACGCCGCCGCCGGTGACGGTGGCAACGATGTCCATCTTGCCGGTGTTGCCGGTGGCATCCAGGGGCTGACGGACCACCATCTTCAGGGTGTCCAGACCGAAGTAATCGTCGATGTCACGGCCGTTGATGGTGATGGAGCCGGTGCCGTTGGGGAACAGATGGACGCGGGCCACGGAGGACTTCCGGCGGCCGGTGCCATACAGATAAGGCTTCTTAGACTGATACATGCTCTTACTCCTCCTTACTCCAGAACGACGGGCTTCTGAGCCTGCTGCTCATAGTTGGCATCGGCATAGATGTGCAGGCGCTTCAGAGAATCCTTGGTGATGACGTTGTTGGGCATCATACCCTTGACGGCGACCTTCATGGCCAGCTCGGGCTTCTCCTGCATCAGGATGCGGTAGGGGGTCTCCTTCAGACCGCCGACCCAGCCGGAGTGATGGCGATAGAACTTCTGCTCGCCCTTCTTGCCGGTCAGGACAGCCTTGGCGGCGTTGATGATGATGACGTTGTCGCCGCAGTCGGCGTGGGGAGTGTAGGTGACTTTGCCTTTGCCGCGCAGCAGGTCGGCAGCCCGGACAGCGGTCTTGCCCAGGGGCTTGCCGGCGGCGTCCAGGATGTACCACTTACGCTCGATGTTGGCCTTGTTTGCCATAAAAGTGGACATGGTGTTTCCTCCGTTACATATATTTTGCATTTGCTTTACAAATCAAGAGCTCCGGGTTAAAATCGGAGCAAGACTATTTATACCACGGCGGACAAACCCTGTCAACATGATTTTTATTTAGCACGGGAAAAGCTCCTGCTTTCTTTGAATATCTTTAATTATCTCGTGAATACTCGCGCTCGATTTTGAAACTGGAGCAAAAAATCCCGGATAGAGCAGAAAAACGGAGGGAGCGCCTCCCTCCGTGCCTATGTAACTACAATACCCACTGCACCAACAGCAGCAGCACGAACCCCGGCAGGCCCAGGATGGCGATGACCAAGGCGTTCAGCAGGTTCAGTCCCAGGGCGATGCCGGTCCAGGCGGCCGTCAGGTTCACCACCCACAGGGCCAGAAACCCCAGCAGGGTGTTCAGCAGAAGCTTCAGCGCCACCCGCAGGGGCGTGCGGAACACCCGGATCAGGGCGATGATCAAAAAGCCCACCAGGAGGGCCACGATGATCTTCTGATTCAGGTCCATACGGCGTCGCCCTCCTCATCGCTGCAGCCTTCACAGCGCTTGGTTCCGCCGCGCTGGCCTGCGGCGGGGAGCTCGTGGGCGCCGGCCTCCGGGCAGCGGGCCTTGATGGCGCGGATCAGGTAGTTGCACCGGGCCTTGTCGGCGCTGATCTGATAGACGCAGGACTCCACCAGCTCCGGGTCCACCGCCTGGTTGAACTGGCGGTAGGCCAGGGCCAGCTGATCCTGGGCCTCCTGCAATTCGGCCCGCAGGGCCAACAGCTCCGGATCGGGGCGGCGTTTTTTGGAAAAAGCAGTTCTCATGGTCATGTCCCTCCTACCCATAGGTGTATGGAGAGTTTGGACAAATATGCCAGTTTTCATGCGGCGGGGAGGAAAAATTGTGCAGACACAGCAAGAATTTTATATGCGGCAGGCGCTGGAACTGGCGAAGGAGGCAGCCGCCGCGGGAGAGGTCCCCGTGGGCTGCGTCATCGTCCGGGACGGGCAGGTGGTGGGCCGGGGCCGCAACCGCCGGGAGGAGAAGCAGTCCACCGCCTCCCACGCGGAGATGGAGGCCATCGCCCAGGCCAACGAGCGGCTGGGCACCTGGCGGCTGGACGACTGCGAGTTATATGTGACCCTGGAGCCCTGCCCCATGTGCGCCGGGGCCATCCTCAACGCCCGCGTCAGCCGGGTGTGGTACGGCGCCCGGGACGAGGCTATGGGGGCCTGCGGCGGGGTGACGAACCTGTTTATGGAGTCCTTCCCTAACCGGCCCGCTCTGGTGGGGGGGATTCTGGCGGAGGAGTGCCGGGGGGTGCTGGCGGATTTTTTTGCCGGACTCCGGCGGGAGAGGGACCGTTGACATAAAAAATTTTGGAGATTTAAAACTTTTGTAACAATTGAGGCTGTTTTGGTTAACAACTCTCCTGTATCTTAAGAATTGCAAGAGACAAAACTTCTTTTCATCCAATCTTCCAAAAAATAGTCTGAAAGGCAGGCCGCAGGGCTTGCCTTTCAGACTATTTTTTGGAAGCCTTCTCTTTTCGGCCGTAGCCGAAAAGGGCCCAGCGCATTGCGCTGGGTTTGATTAAAAAAACGGGGAACCCGCAAAGGTTCCCCGTTCAAACAATCCCTTCCTTGCGGTGAGCGGGAGAGTCTGCACCCTCACCGCCGGAACCCGTCAGCTTCTGTGGAAAAACAGGTGTTTTTCAGGCATCTTCTGTGCTATCATGGGTCTCACACTCCCCGGGAACGTGGGCCAGCCGCAGCAGCAGGAAGCCCAGCAGGGCCGTCGCCCCGCCGGCGTACAGCAGCAGGGAGGAGAGATGGGGGCCGCCGTCCGCCAGGGCGGCGACGCACAGCACCACGGCGGCGCAGGTGTACAGGGCAAACCGCCGGGGCCGGCCGGACTGGAAGGCGAAGGAGGACAGCCGGTAGAAGCCCAGGGTCAGGAACACCAGGGCCAGCAGCTCGACATAATATGCCTCCAGAGCGGGATTGATGGAGTCCAGGCGATAGGCCAGCACCAGCCGCACCACCAGGGCCACCGGGGGAACCAGCAGGAGGGAGCCCTGAAAGCCGCCTGCTTCCCGGCTTCCCCTGCGGCAGGCGGCGGCCGCCAGAAACACCGCCGCCCCGGACACCAGGCCCAGCAGGCCCAGCAGCAGCTGGGCTTTGGGAGCGAAGCCGGAGACCTCCACTGCCACGGCGGCGCCGTAGGGGTCGGCGGCGGCCCGGAGCCGCGCCAGCAGATTGACGCCCCCCAGGGCCTCGGCCAGATCGGCCAGACCGGAGAGGAGCATCAGCAGGGCGCCTGTCAGAGGGAGAAACACCTGCGCGGCGTCCCCAGCGGCGAATTCCGACGGGAAGGCGGGACCGGGGCCGGCCTCCCTGGGCAGGCGGCGGACCAGCAGCAGAAACAGCAGGGCCAGGATCGCCAACAGAGCTGTCAGAGCCAGCCCCGGGACGTTACCGGGGACGGGCAGGCCGGTGGCGGCCTCAAAGCCGGTGCGGTTCTGCAGCAGCCGCAGTACGAATGCTCCGATGCCGCCAACCAGGGCCAACAGAGGAAGAAGCGTTTGTCTTTTCATCTGAATAGCATCCTTTCGGACTGAAATCTTGAAAATCCTGATTCACTATATCACGTTTGCGGTGGTTTGTCCATGCCGGGTCTCATGTTCGGGGAGAGCGGCGCATAGGATGGAGGGACAGGCCGTGGAACGAAAGCGAGGAGACCTTATGAAGCGAAATCATCCGGTCCGGCAGAGCATGGCTGTCTCTGGCCTGCTGCTGGCGGCGTTGTTTTTACTGCCTCTGGCGGTGATCGTACCCTTCCGGGCGGAGCTGTTTGACCGGGAGACCCCGGTGGACGAAACCGAGGGGGCCCCCTTCGTCAGCGGAGAGCTGGACGCCCGGACCACCTTGAAGGTCCTGAACGGGGACACCGTGGAGGAGATGGACCTGGGGACGTATCTGGTGGGCGTGGTGCGGGCGGAGATGCCCGCCTCCTTCCACCAGGAGGCCCTGAAGGCCCAGGCGGTGGCCGCCCGGACCTACACCCTCCATAAAATCCAGAGCGGCGGGAACCACGGGGACCAGGCGGACATCTGCACGGACTCCACCTGCTGCCAGGCCTACATCAGCGAGGAGCGGGCCAGGGCCAACTGGGGCGGCGACGCCGATGACTATGAGGCCAAGGTGGAGACCGCCGTCAGGGAGACCGACGGACAGGCCATCCTGTACGGCGGCGTGCCCATCCTGGCGGTGTTCCACTCCTCGTCGGCGGGGCTGACCCGGGCCGCCGGGGAGGTTTGGCTGAACGACCTGCCCTACCTGCAGGCGGTGGAGTCCCCGGAGGAGACGGACCGCATCCCCAACTATTACAGCCGTGTGGAATTCACGGAGGCGGAGTGTAAAGAGAAGCTCCTTGCCGCCTTCCCGGAGGCGGACCTGTCCGGCCCCATGAGCGGCTGGCTGAAAAACGCCGTCACCGACAGCGCCGGCAGCGTGGAGACGGTGGAGGTGGGCGGCGTCATCGTGAAGGGCGCCCGGGTCCGGTCGGCCCTGGAGCTCCGGTCCGCCTGCTTTGACTGGGAGGTGGGGGACGGCAAGATGGTGTTCTACGTCACCGGCTACGGCCACGGCGTGGGAATGAGCCAGTACGGCGCCGACCGCATGGCGGCGGAGGGGGCCGACTACCGGGAGATCCTGACCCACTACTATACCGGCGTCACCGTGGACAGCTATCTCCCCGGCTGACGCTTTACAACGGTGGTGTCACTGTGATAAAATAAAGTATTCAGAAACAAGGAAGGGAGGCCCGCCATGAACATGAAAAAGAAGCTCACCGCGCTGCTGTGCTGCGCGCTGCTGCTGTTCCAGCTGGCGGCGCCCCCGAAAGCGCGGGCGGCGGGTTACGTGTATTTCGTGGCGGCGGGAGAAAATGTGCTGCCCCTCTCCGACGCCACCATGCCCTTCTGGTACGGAGGCTACCTGTACATCGCCAGCTCCATCTTCACCGGCATCGCCCGGGAGACGCTGGACATCGGCCGCAGCCGCAACGACAAGGACAAGCTGGTGGTTCTGTACAGCGGAAGCCGGGCCAAGTCCCTGTGGCTCGAGTGGGAGAAGAACTACGCCCACGATGTGGACGGTAATATCTACCATCCCGGCGCGGTCTACCGCAACGGCGAGGTCTATGTGCCGGTGTCCCTGGTGGCCCGGTTCTTCGGCCTGCAGTACAGCGTCAACAAGGTCAGCGGTACGGTCAACGGGGAAGAGATCCAGGGCGACCTGGCATGGATCCGGCAGCCGGGCAACATCCTGACGGACAAGTATTTCATGGATGCCGCCTCCTCCGTGATCGCCAGCCGCTATGAGGCATACTTGAAGGAGAAGGAGCAGCAGGGAACCTCCGGCGGCGTGTCCCAGGTACCCGCCGGTGTGGACATCGAGGGCAAGCGCATTTATCTGTGCATGACCGCGGGGGAGAACACGGAGGCCCAGCTGGATACCCTGGACCGCTACGGCGCCCAGGCGGCCTTCTTCTGCACCCCGGAATTCATGGAGCGGCAGGGGGATCTGCTGCGGCGGATGACGGCCACGGGCCAGACCATCGGCATCCTGGCGGACGCCGGAGACGAAACGCGGTCCGTGGAGGAGCAGCTGGAGGCGGGCAACCGAGCCCTGGAGCGGGCCACCTGCGGAAGGACCCGGCTGGTCCGGGTGGAAAACGGCGACGAGCAGACCCCCCAGCGGCTGAAAGAGGCGGGATACCGCTGCCTGGAGCCGGATTTGGACCGCGCCGACTATGACCTGCGCAGCGCCTCCAACGCCGACAGCCTGCTGCGGCGGGTGCTGGCCCGCCGGGGAGACGATGTGACCGTCTGGCTGGCGGACCGGGCGGACGCCTTGGGACTGCGGTATTTTCTGGCGGACACGGAGAGCGGCGACGGCCGGTGCCTGGCCTGGACGGAGACCACGTAAATTTTGAGCTTGTCGAAAAAGCCTTTCCGACAAGCTCAAGCAAGTTTTCAGAACTTGAAAAAGTTCTGAAAACTTGTGATTTAATAGGCGCAGGGCACCCTTCCTGGGTTCATCTTCGCGCTAAGTGCCGGGCTTACGCCCGGTTGCGCTCCGAAACGGCCTGCGGGCCAGCCGCGCACACCCCTCCTTCCCGTTGAAGAAGTCGTTGGGGTTTATCAATAGGCTGAAATTTTACAGAATATTCAACACCCGGAAAAATAGTGGGGTATAATGAAATCAGAATTCTGCAAAACTGGGAGGGAGCGCCATGGGACGTAATATTCTGGTGGTGGAGGATGATCGGAACATCTCCGACCTGATCCAGATGTATCTGGTGAAGGAGGGCTTCGACGTGCGGATCGCCGGGGACGGCGGCAGGGCCATCGAGGAATTTCAGAAGGAGGTCCCGGACCTGATCCTGCTGGATATCATGCTGCCCGTTATGGACGGCTGGGCCGTCTGCGCCAAGATCCGGGAGACCAGCAAGGTGCCCATCATCATGCTGACCGCCAAGAGCGAGGTCTTCGACCGCATCCAGGGCCTGGAGATGGGCGCCGATGACTACATCGTCAAGCCCTTCGAGATGAAGGAGCTCATCGCCCGCATCAACGCGGTCCTGCGGCGGACGGAGATCCCCAACGACACCAGCAAGCGCCTGACCTTCGACAAGCTGGTCATCGACCTGGACTCCTACGAGCTGATCGTGGACGGGAAAAAGGTGGATACGCCGCCCAAGGAGCTGGAGCTGCTGTACCACCTGGCGGCCACCCCCAACCGGGTCTATACCCGCAACCAGCTGCTGGACGAGGTGTGGGGCTTCGACTACTTCGGCGACAGCCGCACCGTGGATGTCCATATCAAGCGCCTGCGGGAAAAGGTGGAGAACGTCAGCGACCAGTGGGCGCTGAAGACAGTCTGGGGCGTGGGCTACAAATTTGAGGTGGCCGGCGCCAAGGCGGAGAAGGCGGAAGCATGAAGCGCCTGAAAAATCAGTTCAAGGGCCTCTATTGGCGGCAGATGTTCGTCACCGCCGGCATGGTGGCCCTGACGCTGTTCCTGCTGGGCGCCGCCTTCTTCTCCCTGAGCTATAACTACGCCCGGAACCAGAAGAGCGAGGAGATCGGCAGCCGGGCCCGGATCCTGAGCCGCCTGTCCGTCAGTTATCTGGAGAGCGGTCGGTATCTGGACATGGAGGAACTGCGGAACGACAGGGACTTCCAGAAGCTGGCCACCTTTGCCGCCACCGTGTCCGACGTGCAGTTCCTCATCTGCGACACCGACGGCCATGTGCTGCTGACAACCGACGGTCAGCTGGAGGGCCAGGTGCTGACCATGCCGGAGGAGATGACCCGGGAGGTCCTGGAGGACGGTCAGGCCGCCTGCCGGGATGACCTGGGAGGCCTGTATGAGAAGAAGCGGTTCATCGTGGGCGTCCCTGCCGTCAGTCCCGTCAGCGGAGCGGCGGTGGGTGAGGTCTTTGCCGTGGCCGCCACCACGTCCCTGGACAACATGTGGCAGGGCTTCATCGGCCTGTTCTTTATGACGGCCTTCGTAGTGCTGATGATCTCCTTCATGGCCTCCTCCGTTACCACCATGCGGCAGATCCAGCCCATCCGGGAGATGGCCGCCGCCACCCGGCAGTACGCCGAGGGCAACTTTGACATCCGTATGAACGACTACGGCCGGGAGGATGAGATCGGCGAGCTGGCCGCCTCCTTCAACAACATGGCGGAGAGCCTGCAGCAGACGGAGCGCCAGCGGCGGGAGTTCATCGCCAACATCTCCCACGAGCTGAAGACCCCCATGACTACCATCGCCGGTTATACCGACGGCATTCTGGACGGCACCATCCCGCCGGAGAACGAGCGGCAGTATCTGCAGATCATCTCCAATGAGAGCCGCCGCCTGAGCCGCATGGTGCGGCGGATGCTGGACGTGAGCCAGCTGCAGGCCATGGACCCCCTGCGGGGCGGCAACCACTTCGACGTGTGCGAGAGCATGCGCCGGGTGCTGATCTCCATGGAGAAGAAGATCAACGACCGCCACCTGGACGTGGACGCCGACATTCCGGAGGAACCCATCCTGGTCCTGGGAGACACCGATATGATCACCCAGGTGATCTACAACCTGCTGGAAAACGCGGCCAAGTTCGCCCGGGAAGGATCCACCCTGTACCTGGGCGTCACCACCATGGACGGTAAGGCCCGGGTCACCGTGCGGAACCTGGGGGACACCATCCCCGCCGAAGAGCTGCCCCTGCTGTTCGAGCGGTTCCACAAGAGCGACAAGTCCCGCAGCGAGGACAAGGACGGCGTGGGGCTGGGCCTCTACATCGTCAAGACCATCCTGGAACAGCACCGGGAAAAAATCAATGTGACCAGCGAGGACGGCGTCACCACCTTTACGTTCTCCCTGAGCACGGAATGAGGACACATGGAAGAACGTGATACCCGCGAGATCGTGGAGGTCTACCGGCGGCCGGACCCCAGGGAAGTGGTGGAGGTTTACAGCCGCCCCCTGCCCGGAGCTGAAGCGCCCGGACCGAGGCCTCCGGCAAAGCGGAAAAGCCGGAAGGGTCTGTGGATTTTTCTGGCCTGTCTGGCGGTCGTGGTGCTGCTGGCCGTGGCCGGACGGCTGCTGGTGAGTTGGCTCACGCCGCCTGCCGATGATCATTTTGAATGGGACCCCCAGGAGGAGTGGGAGACCGAATCCTCCGGGGACATCACCATCCCCGCCAGCCCAGTGGGCCAGGCGGGACGGCTCCAGCTGACCCGGGACCACGGGGCGGTACTGACGGCCCAGCAGGTCTACCAACAGGTGAATCCGTCGGTGGTGACCGTCATGGCAAACCTGGGCGGCTCCATGTCGGTGGGCACCGGCGTGATCCTTACAGAGGACGGCTATATCGTCACCAATTACCACGTGCTGGAGGGCGGCTCGGAGTGCTATATCAGCCTGGACAGCGGCCAGATGTTCGAGGCCCGCTATGTGGCCGGTGACGCCGCCAACGACCTGGCGGTGCTGAAGATCGACTGCATGGACCTGCCCGCCGCAGAGTTCGGGGACTCAGACCTGCTGACTGTGGGCGACAAGGTGTACGCCATCGGCAACCCCCTGGGCGTGGAGCTGCGGGGCACCCTGACCGACGGCATCGTGTCCGCCATCAACCGGGACGTGTGGGTGGATGACCGCACCATGACCCTGATCCAGACCAACGCCGCCCTGAACTCCGGCAACTCCGGCGGCCCCCTTATCAATGAATACGGCCAGGTGGTGGGCATCAACGTCATCAAGATGACCTCCCGCTACTCCAACGTGGAGGGACTGGGCTTCGCCATCCCCACCGCCTCCATGGAGCGCATCGTCAACGACCTGCTGGCCTTCGGTGAGATCAGGCCGGAGCCCTTGCTGGGAATATCGGTCATGCGGACCGCCGAGGAGGTGGCGCAGGGCGTCCGGGGCCTGCGGGTGGATTCCGTGACGACTGGCGGCGCGGGCGATCTGGCGGGCATCCGAAAGGATGACCTCCTCCTCACCGCCGACGGAGAGGAACTGACCACCAGCCAGGACCTACTGCGGGTGCGGCGGCGCTTCTACGTGGGCGACAGCCTGGACATGACCCTCTGGCGGGACGGCGTGATTCTGGAGGTGACTCTGGATTTGAAGGACGCCGTGGAGGAGGAGCCGGATACGGCCCCCTGGTATGCCAATGAAAGATAAAAAAACAGACGGATTTATCCGTCTGTTTTTTTTGCGGGCAGCAGCAGGGAGACGCCCGACAGCAGCAGACAGACGCCGAAGGGTTTCCGCAGCACCTCCACGTCCAGGGCCGTGGCGGCCCAGGCCCCCAGGGCGGCGGCAATAACAGCCCACGGCACGGCACTTTTCAACGTGGGCTTGTCCAGATAGCCGCCCCGCCAGTGGCACACCAGGGCGCTGAGGGCCGTGGGCAGGAAGAAGAGCAGGTTAATGCCCTGGGCGGTCCGCTGATCCACCCCCAGGAACAGCGTCATGACCAGGAGCAGCAGCGTGCCGCCGCCTACGCCCCAGGCGGAGATGACGCTGGCCCCCAGCCCGCACAGAAAGGGAAGCAGCCAGTCCGTCACAGCAGATACTTCACCCCCGCGTAAAAGAGAAAGGCGGCAAACAGCCACTTCAGTGCCTTGGTGGGGACCTTGCCGTACAGCTTTCCGCCCAGATAGCCGCCGATCAGCCCGCCCGCCAGATAGGGCAGGGCGGTCCACAGGGACACGCCGCCCCGGAACAGGTACACGGCGGCGGACACCAGGCACACCGGAAAGATGACCCCCACGCAGGTGGCGTAGAGCTTCCGTTGCTCCAGACCGCCCCAGCGGGAGAGAATGGGCAGGAATACCATGCCGCCGCCCCCGCCGAACAGGCCGTTGGCCAGTCCCGCCGCGCCTCCGGCGATCCGCGCCGGCCATTTGGAATGCATGACACCACCCCCAAAGCTATGTAAGGAACGGCCTTGACCGTTCCTTTTTGCGCGGAGTTATTTCAGCTTGAAGCTCTCGCAGTCGGTGCACTTGATCTCGGTGGGGTTGGCCTCATGGGTGCCCACAGTGATGGAGTCCAGACCACAGTAGTTGGAGTCCTGGCAGTGGTGGGCGCAGTTGTTGACCGTGCACTTGATACTCTGGTTGGGGGTGCATTCGCAGCCGCCGTTGGTGCAATCCTTGTTCATGAGATATTCCTCCTGCGTGAAAGAATTTGGCTTTCCGCCGCAGCTAGTGTGCGCCGGGGTGCGAAAAGTATGCAAAAAAACAGAGCCGCATGGCAGCTCTGCTTTTTGAAAATTTTAAACAGTGAG
>Ga0129317_1002431_pt1 | contig 10655 bp, 8 predicted proteins | sample Cm1ome_FD_94430 | JGI IMG/M metagenome (GOLD analysis project Ga0129317, IMG submission 94430) | Eastern black-and-white colobus group fecal microbial communities from Wisconsin, USA - Cm1105 metagenome | ecosystem: Host-associated > Mammals > Digestive system > Large intestine > Fecal | place...
AACAGATTGGCGTTAATGCCATTTTCAAGAGCAAGTTTTGAGATGGATATCCCGGGTTCACAGGAGGCAGCAACGAGCTGCTGTTTAAATTCGGGAGGATAATTAGGGCAGCCTTTTCGCCTGCCGGGAGTCACATTTTTCTGCATATCTGACACTTTGGTTCCCACTACTTATTTGGTGGACACCACTTTGTCTAATTCGTCAGATTCTGACCAGACGGTTCAGGCTGTACGCTTACGATTTTATTTTCCTTTTTCAGGAGAATTATAAACATCAACTGGAAAATTCAGTCGTCCTTTCTTATTAATATAATCACCAGGGAAAATCAACCAGTTTCTTACAATAGCAGTTTTTATATATTGTGTCACAACTTTCGAAACGAAATACTTAAGCATAATTCGATCACGCCGACGATTATCCAGTACATTCAGACTCTGAATAAAAAACCAGATAGACAAACCAATATTCATGGTCATCCAGATTATTGCCACTACAACAAGGCAAATATCAAGGTATTTATCCCCCCGGGCAGACAAAAGTTCACTCACCAGAATAAATGCAGCAAGGGAAAGACCGCTCAGACCTGCAAACATGTATCCCGAGTAAAGCTGATAGGCCGACTGGATATGCTCACGTGTCGATTTTTCTGAAAAAGGACGCTGATCAGACCGACAACTAATGGAAATACAATACCAATGATGGTTAATTGTCCACCCAGCAGATCTGAGAGTCCATCTGGAAACTTTTCAATCCCCTTAAAATACTGCCTGCCAAATGGAGCCAGGACCGGCCTCAGATACAAACCAGCAAGTACAATCATTATTGCACCAACCCAGAGAATAAACATAGCCCGCCCATAGTATGTCGAGCACCAGGTCAGCAGGCGCTCAAAAACATTCCAGCGGTATTTTCGATATTCAGAATTCATACGTAAATTATGTCTGAGCTCACGATCAACCAGACTGTTCACGCTTTTAAACAGTTTACTCAACATAAGTAACCTTCATAACCGGATTTATCCTCTGATTTCACTGCCAGAATGATACGTTGATTTACCTATTTTTATAACTGTGAATCAAGCTCAGCTCAGTTCCAGACTCCGACAAGCCAGACAGATATCTATTCCAGACTTTGTTATAAGCTATTGACTAGCTCACTCTTAAGAACTAACTTTAAAAATTTGTTGATAACATCTTTCAGCTTCTCTGGTTTTCTAAATAGCTGCGCGGAATAGTAGAGAACGTTGACAGCTGTTAACGAGGCTCTAAACACAGGGTTTACATACTCTTAACCTTAACTAAAGGTAGGTTTTCATTAATGTTGTAACGAGTTTTATATAAAGTTCTTTTGCTTCCTGGTGACGCCCAGCCTGCAAGAGGTCATAGCCCGGTTTGATATAGTCATCCCACATTGATTGGTAGATCGCTTGAGGATTGGCTCTTGCGTCAATTTTTTCAAGGAGCCTGGGGGCAATTTGATAATACTCACCAACCAATTTTTCGCCCTCAGACTGCGTAAGCAGTACGTGGTCACGAAAATGGCGGAAGGATTGCAAAACTTCGCAATCGTCCTCATAACCCATTACGCGACAGGTTGCGGTGGTAAGAAAACAGCTGCTGTCACTGGAGGAGCTGGAATAAGAAGTATGTTCCGTACGCTGGTAAGTCGTGTTGTAGGTATTTTCTCTGCGGGCTTTCGCTTTTGCGGTCTCTTCCAGGCGCATTAGCATTTTTGTTGCACTTTTATCACCAGCACTGACGCTTTTTTTATAATAGACTCTCGCCAAATCGAGATTTACCGGCTTACCGTCGCCATAGTGGTTCATCCTGCCTAATAAAGTCCAGGCTCTGGCCTGATGGCATTTTTCAAGGATCGCATATGCTTCGGTAAATGATTTTTGTAAGTGCAGCAAACTGCCGTAAATATAGCGATCATCGTCATCCAGAAATACCTCATTATTATCTTGAGTCCCGCGTGTAGTGTGCCAGAGATAATGATAAATACTGAGCGCATTTTTTCTCGCAGGAGTCATTTCCTGTGACGGCGCATATTTGTTGTACTCCATCCTGGCGATCATTTTAAGCGCATCCAGATGCCCTAAGGCTGCAGCAATACGTAAATGAAGATGAGCGTTATCATGGCGATTATCTTTTATAAATTGGCATCCGAAGCGATAATTAGCGCCGGGATGTAGGGCATTAGCCAGATAACGCAGGGTTGTTTCAGCTTCGGCGGGGGATTTTTTATCTATGCAGCGTAATAAGAGATCGCCGGCAAGGGGCTCGCCCAGCATATAAGCGCGACGAAGGTTTTTTTCGCCTTCGCTGGCGCGGGTTTTGAGTTTCCAGCAGCCAAGCGTATAAAATTCTTCACCTGTCCGGCATGTAATATTTGCGGCATAGCGCTGACCTGCTTCAGCATCGCTTACCTTCAGCGCGGAGCGAAAATGCAGACAGGCACGATAAATAAATTCGTTTTTGCAGCCACTCAGCACACTCAGCTCTGCCAGATGTGCGCTATTCAATGGCATATTGTTGAGTTCATTAATAAAGAGCTCAAGGATGTTCACATAAGGATAACCAGCGAGACGCATATCGCTGGCAAGACGCGTGGCCTTGCTTATTTGCTTCGCGTAACACAAAGAAATAAAACGCTGCTGTGCATATTTCCACTTTCGATCACGCAGAGTGGAATGAGCATCTTTTCCGGGCAGGGCTGGGGCTTGTTGTTGTTCTAAAAGCGTTTCAACTTCTCTGCACTGGATTAACAGTTGATCCAGACTCTGGCGATAGCGTTGAGCCGCTTCTTCAAGCGCATCACATTGTGTTTTCATTTGTAGCATCATCGTTTCGATAACATCACTGACCTGCGGGTCGGTGTCGTTTTGCACCAGATCAGCATTCGCGTTAACGATAATTTGTTTACTGCGTTTTATCTCGCTTTCCAGCCAAAGCAGTGGTTCGTCGAAAATAGCTTCAAGCTCGCGATAAATGCCGCTGTTAACCGTAGGACGTAGAGAGGTTCGTTCAGGCGGTAGCGTTTCCTGAATGGCTAATTTGGGAAACATGCTTTTTAGTTCAGCGGATTGCCCATCACCAATCGATACCAGATGAATTTGCGCCGTACTTCCGGTTTGTTCAAGTATATTCAGCGTACGTTTTATCAGATATTGCGATCTGGACGGTAAGACAATAGTGTCAGCAACGTCCAAAAATCCATTGAAATAGAGCGAGTCCGGCGAAGCCCGGTACGGAATGTCGACCAGCGTAACTGCGGGTCCTGCGCCGGGTACTGCGAGTGCAAATGCGGAAATAAAATGATGTAATTCCCCTTTATGCTGTCGTGTTTTTTCGAAGGCATCAAGGATGGCTGATTCGTTCATTGGGCAACGCTTTTGATAAAGCGTGATACCGCCGTGACAGGCATGCGCGTATGTGCGGCTCATCAATGTCGGAATTGTATCATTCGTCCGGTGGAAACGTCGGGATTGAGTAAAAGCAGGCAGCAATGTGTCGCGTTCATGTCCTCTGAAGCCGATGTAACAGATTACATGATGATTAATTAGCTGGGGAAAGCGCAGCAAGACCTGGAGACGATCAAGGGCTTGTTGTTGCGCTAACTGAAGCGCGGCTTTTTCCGGGTAGTTACTGGGTAATAAATGCTGTTCGATAAGTGTATCGCAGGCGGTTTTTAACAGCTTCCATGGGGTGGACCAGGTATCATGTTGCGGATCATCCTGTAGCAAGCTGACCAGTTTATCAAGAAAATGTGGCATCGCTTTATTCATATTTTAATAATTTTTCAATCTGAAGGTTAAAGGCTTTATTCTGACGAGCGAGATCGGCGATCTGCGAGTGGTTCAGGCTGTAGACTTCGACCAACGATCGGATATATTGTGGCGATTCACTTTTCACAATACCGCGCTTGATTGGTGCGTTGATCTGGTTTAGTGCATCGCGTTTATGTCGATTCATCCGCTGCCATTCGGCCTGCAGACTCAGTAATTCTTGCCTCATATCCTGACGTGCCTGTTGGTCATTACTGGCTTGGAGAATAAAATCATGCAGCAGGGTTGCGCCTAAATACTCAGTGTTAAGCGTTGATGAAAAGGCCGTCACGCCGTAATACGCAATTCCGGCATTATCCAGTTGGTCTTTAAATGTATTGATGATGCTGTGTAGATCGTCTGTGGTTTTCCCATCTGCTTTGTTTAATACTACCAGGCAAGGATGGCTTAAATGCAGGGAATGAAGAAAAGTAATGTCACTCTGACCTAATGAACCATTATCGGCTGTCGCCAGCCAAATAACATAGTCACAATTGCTCAGGTGCTCCCTGGCAATTTTTTCATCAAACAACCGATCTCCCCGGTTTTCTTCATCATCATTGTTATATCCTGGGGTATCAAGCAGCGCGATATTCGGCCACGGGAAATCTGGCTGCCCAATGACTATTTTTTTGAGAATTTCGGAGAAACCCAGCCCGTAGCTATCAAAAAAAACATGGGCAATGCTTTCCAACTCTTCCGCTTCGAGGGGAACTCGCGTTTCATTCGCTGTATAAGCCGTGATGGATGGGCATTCCTGTCTAACCAAATAGGTTGCTACCGCCGTCGTTGGGCGCTGGCCTGTTGGAAGGTGGCGTCGACCGGTCAGCGTGTTGATAAATTGCGATTTGCCTGCGCTAAAACGTCCTCCCACGCCGACCAGACACTTGTTTTTAAGCTGCGGAAGTTGCGCTTGTTCGACGAATTTCACGCTTAAGGTGCGAAATGCATTGACCAAGTTACGTTCACGTTCATCAGTCAGCGCATCTCGGCTGATAATTTCTGGCAGATACTCTTGTAGGCTGCGTCGTAAATGCGCGAAATGATTCTGATTTTGCGTGTTGTTAGCATACAGGCGTAGTAGTAGCGCCAATGCGCTATCTTTCTCCAGTATGCTATCGCCTGCAATGTCTGGAGGTATTTCATCTGTGAATAAATCATCAAAATCCACCTCACACCTCCAGATGTGATAATTCGGCACGTAATTCTCGTAGTCGTGTTATCGTTTCGTCATAGTGCGCAATATTACTTTGCTTATCATTGTATTGGGCTGAGAGCTTATCGAGATTACTTTGGATAGACTTGCTGATATCGCCAACAAACATGTCATTTTGCTGATGAAGAGTTCTGATAAAACTAGCCTGTTGTTCATCAAGCGTATGTCTGATTTTCTTGCTTATGCTGTCTAATGCCTTTTCCAGGGCCACTTTTAGCTCGGCAATATCTTCATTCTTAACGCTGGCACCGAATTTATTCACAATACTGTCGATCTCGGCTTGTGGCTCGTAATGGGGAGGAGTGATACGCAGCTTATCAAGGCTTATTTGTAATGGCCCAAGAATAGTTTCTTTACTGAAGGTGACATCTGCCTCGTGGAAGGCTTCAAGTACATGTTTTTTCAACTGAGCCTTTAAGGTATCCAGCGGCGTAAAATGTTCATAGGCGGTAATAATTTCCGCTCCAACGTTGTTAGCATATCGCCGTAACGTATTGATAATATCTGAAATTTCTGCCTGATATTCAGTTACAGACACAATTCGGGTATGGGTTTTCTTCCAGAAGAACATACCGCTGGTTGTGGAGCGATCTTCATCATGGCTCCTACTACTGACATTCAGTTCACGATAATTATCAATAAGTCCAATAATACGTAATTTAAGACGTTCAAACTCCCGGTGCATCTGCAACTCAGCTGTACTGAAATGGACATGAATATCAGCGTCAATTTTCTTAACACTCTGATTGAGCGCATTCATCCCTGACTGTAGGGTTTCCAGATCAACTGACGAGAGCGTCTCTTTATCGCTCAGGGCAGAGGTTTCGAGATTTTTAAGACAGTTGCGAAGTTCGCTTTTTTTACCACGGATCAAATCAATCTGATGTGAGTATTTGATCTGATCTTTTTTCTCCCGACACAGCTCCAGTTCCTGGCGAACTCTTTTTAATCCCGCGACGGAGCGAAAATCCTTCGCTTCATGTGGGGCGTTAGTAAAGCTTGCCAGGTTATCTCGGGTGAGTTGCTCTTCCTCGCTTAAAGGCAACTGTTGTTCCATTTTCCATGCGATACCTTCCAGCAAAGCCGAAACCAGGACCGGTTCCTGATAGTCAAACCGACCTTTCATGGTGCTGACGATGTTTTGTCGTGTCGCCATAAAGGCATCCTTAAAAAAGGTTTTCTGGCCGCGATGATCCTGAATCGCCAAATCCATTTTACTGGCGATAATGGTGTGATGAAGAATACCATCATTGACTAACTTATGTTTAATAAGATCCATATCCTGCTTGGATAGAAATTCTCCCGCATAAGAGAGGATCATGACGCAATCACATTGGCAGAGGAAATTAATCGTTTCCCGACTACGGGATACCACAGGATCGTTCAAGCCTGGGGTATCGATAATTTCGATATCGCGGAGTACGTCATGATTAAGGTTTAACTCAACATGGCGAACGAGTGGGGTTAAACACCCATGAGATCCGATGTATTCACTGAGTTTTGCCTGGATTTCGCTCAGGTTGTCAAAAGGGATAATCTGCTCTCCCTTTTCCAGTTCGCTGTAAACATCCAGCCCTTCTTTTTCAGTGTTTTTTTTGAGTTCGAGACAAGCGGCTAATTCGGGGGGAAGCTCGAGGATAATACGTTTGCGAACTCTTTCTTCGTTGAAGTGAATGGAGCTGTTTCGCAGATTATTAGCGTGATGAGCACGCGCTTCTGCCAACTTTTTGGCAATCATACTCTCAGCAGTTTCGGCGTCGCTTTCAATATCTTGCCAGTCCTCTGGGGAGTAGAAAACCAGCTTTGCGCATTGTTCCTGGGCATAGCGTAGACGGGTAAGTGAAGCCGTCATCGGTGTCGCTGCTTTCGGTAAAATATTCTGTCCATTGAACAGAAGAGCATTAAGAAATGTAGATTTCCCTGCTTTTACCGAACCCACAATACCGATACGCAATAGTTTACTGGCTTCGTCTTCAGCAGCGAGGCTGCGGCGCATGTTCGCGAGTATTTGGTTTAGCTGAAAAAGCCCCTCTTCACGCAGAAAGCCTTTGTGAAGTGACAACTGGGTGTAGACGTTTTCCAGCGTTTGCATAAACACGTGAATATTTTCGCGTGGGGTGAGTTGGTTCATGATTCATCTTCCCTGAAGATATTATGAATGTACAGTTGGTGAGTTTTGCAGTTGTTCTATTTCCCGCATGATATTTCGTACGCCATCAATTTGTGCGGACCAGCTATCTTGCCGGGCAAGCCACTCAGCTTCGTGCTGGCGCTTTTCTTCACGGCAACACTCAAGCGCCCTGTGGCTCTCTTCTATCCGGGTACGCCACTCTTCCTCAAGACTGGCGATCAGTTCCAGCTCAATTTCTGGCAATATATCGGCGAGCGCTTCACGTGTCCGGTGCCGGATTTCAGGGAAGACTTTCTCCAATAAGTTTTGCTTAACAAGTTCTCGCTTACGTTCTTCCGGATCGGAAAAAAACTTAATAATATCCGGTAAGAAAATGATCAATAACTCGACAATAGGGTTGATAACGGAAGTGGTTACTGCAAGGGCTGTGGAGATAAGTTTATACCAGCGACTTCCCTTACTGACGGTTGCCAGGGTTTCCAGAACCAGTACTGCCGTCTGCGAACCATTTTGCAGAATACTGCAAATATCAATGTTGTCACCACCGGTCTCATTTTGCATATTCATGATGATGTCTGAGAGATTGACTCGCAGAGCTTGGTTCAGGGAAGTGCGATAGACATCGCTTATAATCGCTGCCGTACGGGTCTGGAAAATATCCTCTCCTTGGGCAAGGCAGTCATATAATACGTCAAGATTTCTCACCAATGCGTTATGTACATCTCCGCTGACTTTATCCATCGTTTCCTGACGAAGAGTCCCGGAAAGACGGCGTTTCTGGCGAGCCAGAGAGTCGTTCAACTCCTGATAAGCTCGCTCGTACTGATAAATTTGTGCGTCCAGGGCGCTGGGATCCAGCGTGCTGCTTTTGCGCAACATAACGATATGATCTTTTAGACGAGATGCTGACGACAGAATCTGTCCACTGAAATGGGTTATTTTGAGATCCTGAACATTTAACTGGAGTAAAGCGTTCTGCAGACGTTCGGCTGTATCTTGATCGTTACGACTTGCTCGCATGACGATCTGCGGCGGACATCCCATGTCGCTAAGTCTGCCTGCTATTTCTTCTTCTACGTTTTCCAACGATTCTGGCGTTGACTTATCGCACTTGGTCAAGACAAGGATTACAGGAACAGGCTGGAGAGCAATTTCATGGAGAACAGCCGCAAGGCTGGCGTGCAGCGTTCCGCTTTCTGCAGAAACGACCACAACGAATGCGGCGCCACGCTCTGCATAGCGATAAAAGGCATCAACGTGACGTTTTATTCCGGAATCGACTCCCGGCATATCTACCGGAATAAGCCCTTGCAAATCACGAAGACGAGAGGAAGGAAAGGTTAAGCAGGCAAACTGATCCTCCTGAGTTGCGTCATTATTTACCTCCTGCGCATTTTGCGGTGCATAGTGTACTTTTCTGATAGTGCCATCAGCCAAAGTAATAATCAAAGACTGCTGTTTGCCATACCGCAGTTCAGTTGCTAATGCGGTGGTCGGTGCCTGGTCAACGGGTAATATATTCTGCCCCAGCCAGAGATTGAGGAGAGATGATTTTCCCGCGCTAAAGATTCCAATTAGCGGCACATAGGCGGAAAAATTCTTGAGTTGATGTAATTGTGAGCATAAATCATTGGGAATTTGAGGTGCGGTAGATTCAAATTCTTTACTTATGCCGATAAGGCGCGTTAACGGTCCTGTCAATGCATCAGACATGTTCAACCTTTCCATTTATCAATAAGCTATAAGTATATTAAAACGAGAATCACCCTCTGTCTGTAAGCGGCTCGTCAGAACCGTATTTGAAGTGGTCAACAAAAACTGGCCACCGCGTTAGAGTTTTTCCAGTATCGATTTTCCGATTCGTTTGGGGGTAACCCACCGTTATATTCGTGCGGTCTTAGTGCGCTGTAATATCCAACGATATAGTCCGTTATGGCGTGAGCTGCCTCGCTGAAGCTTACGTAATCCACCACCGGCATCCATTCGTTCTTCAGACTCCTGAAGAAGCGTTCCATTGGGCTGTTATCCCAGCAGTTTCCGCGCCGGCTCATACTCTGCCTGATCTGGTATCGCCACAATAACTGCCGGAACTGCCTGCTCGTATAATGACTGCCCTGATCGCTGTGGAACATCACCCCGCCGGGCTTACCACGGGTTTCCCATGCCATTTCCAGCGCTTTCATGGTGAGCCTGCAGTCCGGCGAGAACGACATGGCCCAGCCCACTGGTTTTCTTGCGAACAGGTCGAGAACAACGGCGAGGTACGCCCAGCGCTTACCTGTCCAGATATAGGTCACATCACCGCACCACACCTGATTTGGCTCGGTCACGGCGAACTGCCGTTCAAGGTAGTTAGGGATAGCAACATGTTCATGATCACCACGTTTATACCGGTGAGTCGGCTGCTGACAGCTGACCAGCCCCAGCTCTTTCATGAGCCTGCCAGCAAGCCAGCGTCCCATCTGGTAGCCTCTCCGGGTTGCCATTGTGGCGATGCTTCTTGCTCCGGCCAAGCCGTGGCTGATGCTATGTAGCTCAAGTACCTGACTGCGTAATACAGCCCGTCTGCCGTCTGGTTTTTCAGGACGGTTTTACCAGTATCTGTAGCTGCTGCGATGAACCCCGAACACATGGCAGAGTGTGGCCACAGGATAATGCGCTCTGAGTTTCCCGATTATCGAGAACTGTTCAGGGAGTCTGACATCAAGAGCGCGGTAGCCTTTTTTAATATTTCATTCTCCATTTCAATGCGTTGTAGCTTTTTCCTCAGCTCACGTATTTCGATTTGTTCTGGTGTTATCGGAGAGGCTTTTGGTGTTTTGCCCTGACGCTCATCACGCAGTTGTTTGACCCATCTTGTCATTGTGGAAAGGCCTGCATCCATAGCTTTGGCGGCATCTGCCACCGTGTAGTTCTGGTCAACAACCAGTTGAGCGGATTCGCGTTTAAACTCTGCGCTGAAATTTCTTTTTTTCATTGGAGCACCTGTGTTGTTCTGAGGTGAGCATATCACCTCTGTTCAGGTGGCCAAATTCAGTGTGCCACTTCAGTTATATCTGGAGTGAGGTGTAAGTCCATCAGCTCAACGGAGGTCTGCACGAAGGTGTTTGCGCTGGATGTGGCTGCACGGCACCGGGTGCAGTTTTCTATGCCTGAGTCTGATGCTGTGTCTATGCTCAAAAGAATTCTTTAAGCTCTGACTTTTTTAAATCCCTTTCGGATATCTCATGGATATATTATCGGTATTTCATATTCTGTTGACATGCCGGACAGGTATAGAGTAAAAAATATCTATTGAGTATCCCTTGGATATCCGAAAGGTGTCTTTGGGGTTCTTTATGGGTATTACATGTGGATTCTGGAGATACACTATGCCTGTTATTGCTAATACGCATCCCAAAGGTGGTGTGGGTAAGACAACTTCATCCGTAAACATTGTTGGTGAAATGAAGTCTGATACAGTTGATCTGGATACTCATACC
>Ga0129317_1002432_pt1 | contig 10647 bp, 9 predicted proteins | sample Cm1ome_FD_94430 | JGI IMG/M metagenome (GOLD analysis project Ga0129317, IMG submission 94430) | Eastern black-and-white colobus group fecal microbial communities from Wisconsin, USA - Cm1105 metagenome | ecosystem: Host-associated > Mammals > Digestive system > Large intestine > Fecal | place...
GCCTCGGCTTGCAGAGCTTCGTCTGGAAACCCACGGCTTTCATGAACATCTCATATTCGAGATTCCAGACTGGATGTGTCATTCATCATTCCTCCTTGAACCAGGTGTTTGGCAATTCCTAGTTTAAGGATTCTGATGAATCCTGGTAATGGCTGTTTTTTTGTTGGTTTCGTGGCTGTTTCTATCCGTTGCCGAGGGTGAGATTCAATCCGTTGCTAACAATGATTCTAGGATAATGCTTTTTCATATATGCTGGTAATGTTGAAGAAAAAGGAAGTGTGGAATGTTTCAACCATTGGCGGACAATTTGAATAAAACGGCGAAAGAACAAGCCATTTTGAATTCAACGGTAGCTAGCGGAATTCCTATAAGTGGAGTGACCCTGTCGTATCAAGAGAAATTGTATCTTATTCAGAAACACTTGCAGACCTTATATGGAAGAATGGCAGATTGGAGTAAGAACCTTGGAGTGTATCTTTCATCTCCTGAACACAATATGTGTACTCTGCATGTCAATGGTATTAAATCAGTAATGAAACTGCCATTGGAAGTTTTGTATGCTGCACTTGAAGCGGAACATGAAAATGATAGGCTCTTACAGCAAGTCTATCAATCTTTTGCCAAGTGGAGTCAAGACGGAAATGTCGAAGATCTGGCTGTTGCAGCGGAGATTTTGGGAGTACTCCCTTCCAAGGATGGCAGGTCTGGTATAAATGAATACTACGCTGTCTTTCCACGTTGCATCGAAGAGAGAGTTGAAATTAGAACTAAAGTTTTACGAGACAATGTTGGATTCTTGGGGCTAATTACAGGATTGATTATTAGTTTATACGAGGATGGCCAGTGTGTTACTTACCCTTTTGTTCAAACGGCAATTACACAGCCAAGGGGAAGAATATTTTGGCGAGGAGAAAATGCGTTTTACGGTTCTTCCAAGCCAAGTATAACACGGACCTTTAGAAAAGAGTCACCTCGTGTGGCATACGCTGTCAGTAAAATGAGACAAGATGAATGTGGGTTTTTCTTGGATCGTTTTGATGCTGTAAGAAAGTGGAATGCCTGCAATGTTAATTATCTTGCCCTTATGCAACATTATGGTATGCCAACGTACATGATTGATATTACAAGTGATTTAAAAACAGCCTTGTTTTTCGCTTGTACAAAGTGGGAGTGTAACGATGTATTCCAAGGTTGGAAACCTCTTGTGAAATCCGATATTGAGAAAAAGGATTCAAGAAAATTTATTTCAGACATGGGTGGTGATTCCAGATACGGCATGATTTATAAAGCACGGGCCGAGATCGAAGACCTCATTTGGTTAGTGATTGATCCAGGGAAAGGAGAGGAACGGAATCAAGAATATCTAGATGCTGAAAAACACGTGATTCCTGTTGGTTATCAGCCTTTTGCCCGAACGAAGGCTCAACATGCTTACATGGTAGTGGGAGTCAAAGATCTTTACCATGATGCTCGGTTTGATAAGGCTATCTTTAAACTGGATGAAGGTTTTTGTCGTTGGATTTATGAAGAGATGGATTGTGGGAACAAAATCTATCCCAACGCGGATGTTCCGGATATCAGTCGGTATATACAAAGGATAGCAAAAACTAGGGTATTCAACAAATCTTCATTTGATTTTTATTGTGATGGGATGGAATTGACCAAAGAGGGAAGGGCTTCTTTGAGTCATGAACTTCTTCAGTTTGGTTATATTGTCAGTGACCGACAAGTGGAGTTTGCCAGTCAAGAAGAAATTGAAAGAATCAACCAAGATTATGGGGTTGAAAAAGCAATGGAGTTTGCGGATGTAAAAGTCAAAAGTACTCCACTTATGGTGATGACATAAAATGCCGGTTTGCAGTTTTATCGTTTTGTACATCAAGTGAGCTGCTGAGGAAGGATGAAGAATTAATTGTTCCTTAAAACCTGGTTTACGTAGTTTTGTATTCCTTCACTCCTCTTAAAAGACCCTGGATTTGTTGTTTTGCTTCTGGCTAGTTCTTTTTGTTCTTTTACCATTTTGTTGCTTGGAGATAGTTTTCCGTTACTTATATGAATTCCATGTATTATGACTGATCCTTTCTTTTTGTTGCTAAACGTTTTGGAGTCAGAGGCCTTGTATCCATTTTTGAATAAGGTTTTTCTGATTGTTTGTTTAAAAGAAAAAGGTATGGTCTTTCTGCTTGAAAAAGCTAGATCATCAACGTATATGGTTGCTCTAATTCCTATCTCTTTATTTGTTTGTATGAGAGATTCGAACATATCTATGTTTGCTAAAAATGCAAGAAGTGTACTGCATGATGCTCCTGTAATTAAGTGGTTTTTACAGAACCCTTTTTCATCGATTAGTTCTTTGACTTCATGGTTTACGTGAATCTTCTCAATATTGACTGTTGTTATATCGGTTAGAAAATTTGCAACAGCAGAAGTTTGTTTGAGCTTTTCTTTGAAGAATCTATATACTTTATCTCTGTGAGTATTTGGATAGAATCCCTTGATGTCTGTTATAAAGAAGAAACTGTTGGGGGTATGGGCCTTGACTTCTTTGATGTGCGTCGTGCCTTTTTGAGAGAAAACATACGAGGGAATATCCAACTGCTCTAGGTGTCGTTTTATCTTTTCATGAACTTTTTTGGTTTCTTTTGATGGTTCCTCGATAAGACGCTTTTCATCTAAGACATAGCACCTTGGCTCAAAGCATATTGGTTTTTTGATTCGTATCTTGGACTTTTCCAAAGGGTTTTTGGCCAGGTGCATTCGTACTGGTTATTGCGATTTCGAGCCTGAGGTTTTAAGAACTGCCTTGGTCAAGACTTCCGAGTGGGTTGAAGAGGTGTGTGATGAGAATATTGGAGAGGAGAGAGATTCCGGATATCGGGTAGTTTTCCTTGTTTCATGATTGAAACATATTCTCTGGCAAAAGTATTTCAGGATAAATGATTATTTCTTTTTCTACATTTTGGCTCAGGACGATTTTCCTACAGAGATTGCGCATTGCGTAATAGCCTTGTTCTTCAATGCGTTGGCTTATTATGCAATCTGCAAGACCCTTCTTTACTGCAATCCTATTTTTAGGAACGGGATTGTATCCAACGATGATAGGTCTTTTCTTCAAATCTTCTAGGTTGTCCACCAATGAGTACATCTTGCTGCTTAGGATAATGATCCCATCGACATCGAAAAGAGCTTCTATGTCAATTTTCGAATAGTCTTGAATGAGCATGTGCGAGACATCTGCATTGTGGTTTCGTTTTGAGAAGAAGCCCACAACCCCTTCCAACCTCTTCCTGATTATCTCATTTTCAAACTCCTCTGTAGTGCATATTGATACAAAGCGGGTTCCGTTGGGGCATAGCAAAGAGAGCATTCTGGCACCAACGACACCGCTTTGGCGATGATTTTGCGTGATAATCGTCAGAGGAGCTGTTTCATCGATTCTACTTCCAATGTAGATATATGGAATCGTGAAACTCGAAATCAAAGGTGCAAAGCTTTGGTTGTTCCCCAAAGAAAGTATCAAACCTTTGACTTCTTTGGAAAGTAATGATGAATAAGCTGAATACAGAGACTCAATGTTTTGGCTGTCGAAGTATTCGTAGTACGTTTCGACAGCAAGGTTTGACAACTCATTGGCCGCCTTTTCAATGCCAGTTTCCGCCAAGGCCCAAAGACCTGAATCGTCATTCAAGGTTGGAAGGAGTATTCCAAGCTTGTTTTTGTTTGTCAGGCACAGGGATCTCGCTATTACATTTGGTTTGTAGCCTGTAGACTCAACGATTGAAAGTATCTTGTCTCTTGTTTGGTTGGATACTCTACCTCTGTCATGAAGTACTCGGTCAACCGTACCAATGGACACCCCCGCTAGTCTTGCAATTTCCTCAATAGTTACCATCAACCACAGATTATCATCAAACGAAAAAGAGTAGCAAGTGTAATTTTCAATCCAAGAAACAGTTGGCTTGCAATGCTTCAGATATGCGACAGCTTTATGATGACTTATTCCTTCCCTTCCTTTTTTCTTTTCTTGTCTAGCATTTTATTACGATAGCCGAGGCAGAGATCAAAAGATATCATTGCGAAGTTCAAAAAATAGAGATAAAGAACTACGTCTTTTGAGTATAGTAGCTTGTGTATGATTCCACTGACGTACCCTAAGAGAATGGCCCATTGAAAGATTAATGATCGCCCCGCTGCGGTTTTGCTTTTTATTGATTTGGCAATATTGATTGGCCATGCTGCTCCAAAGCAAACCAACATTCCAACTTCAAAAACACTCATTTGATGCCTCCTTCTTTTGGAAGTTTTCTGTTTTAAACTCCCAAGTTCTTGGATTCTCGAGAACAATTGCACAAAGTATTTGACAATGTGGGAAATGTATGTGAGAATCAAAATATAGATTGCGTTAACGTTACCGCAAGAAAAAGCAAAAGGTCAAGGTGAAAATGATTTCTACTGATAATGGATTGCAGCATCATCTGCATATTAAAAATGGAGACGTTGGTAAATATGTAATACTTCCAGGGGATCCCTTTCGAACAGATTTAATTGCTTCCTTTTTGGAAGAACCCGAATGCATTGCACATAATCGTGAACACAAGACATGGAGTGGGTATCTGCTTGGAGAGAGAGTTTCAGTCACCTCCACGGGAATGGGCTGCCCCTCAACCGCAATAGCGGTTGAGGAGTTGATTCGTTGTGGTGCAGACACTTTTATCCGGGTTGGAAATGCTGGGGCAGTTAGAGATTTCAAAGAACGAGAGGTTTTCGATGGGGTGATTGTCTCTGCTGCAGTCCGGGACGAGGGAACTACCAGACAATATGTTCCAATCGAATATCCTGCTATTGCCAACCGCTTTATAGTGGAAGCGTTGTCAAAATCCGCAAAGGAAGAGGGAAAAAGTTTTCTTGAGGGGATAGCCCATTGCAAAGACTCGTTCTACGGAGAAGTTGAACCAGAGAATGTTCCTTTGGAATACGTCCTCCGTCAACGATGGGAAGTTTGGAAACGAAGCAATGTTATTTGCTCTGAAATGGAGACATCGGCGCTGTTTGTAGTCTCTTCTCTTAGAGGGGTTAGAGCTGGTGCAATTATGAATTGGGGTGATATGGAAAGCACAATCAAAATTGCTTGCCGTGCGGTTGAGCATTTGATTGAAGAAGATAGAAAGTCTTGCAAGATACCAGACAGGAGGCAAAAATGAGGAAACTTTATACTATCGTTCTGGCGTTGTTTGTTTGTTGTACAATAGCATTTGCTTCAGGCGCAACAGAGAAAACCACATCCATCTCTGAAAAAGTAGATGGAATTAGAAGTGTTGTATTGGTCGTTCCAAGCAACCTTGGAGACAAGGGCTTTTCTGATTTGGCCTATTCTGGGCTTCTGCTTTCAGAACAAGAGCTGGGAATAAAGACCAGAGTTGTTGAACTTGCTGGTGATACAACGAAGCAAATACCAATTCTCCGTGAATTTGCAGAGGATCCTGATTGGGATTTGATTGTTTCAGGAACATATAGTATGAACGAAGCAATTTCCACTGTCGCTGCAGAGTATCCTGAAAAGAAGTTTTTAGTGTATGACACTGCAATAAACTATGCCGACGGAATCCATAAGAACTGTTTTTCATTTGAACATAGAGCCTATGAGTCATCCTTTCTGGCTGGAGCGTTGGCTGCAAGTCTTACGAATAAAGGACTGCCTAATGCAAATGCTGAAAAGATAGTAGGTTTTGTTGGTGGAATGGAGAATGCTTCCATAAGCGATTTCCTTATAGGCTATATTCAAGGTGTTCAGTACATGGATCCTGAATGCAAAGTTCTTGTTTCGTATGTTGGAAGCTTCACAGACACTGCAACTGCAAAGGAAATGACAATTGCACAATGCAATAAAGGAGCCGATATTGTTTTCGCTGTTGCAGGGGGGTCTAGTTTGGGAGTCCTTGATGGTGCTGCGGAAAAGAACGTCTATTCGATTGGAGTTGATCAGGATCAATACCTCGCTTTGGTTGACAACAACCCAAAGGTTGCTTCAAACATTGTTACCTCCGTCATAAAACGGCTTGATGTCACAATTGCAAGGATGATTGCAAAGGCATGCGAAGGAACCCTTGAATGGGGAACCCATGTAAAAGTCGGACTCGCAGAAGATTCTATTGGATTGGCAAACAACGAGCATTACTTAGAGATTGTCCCTGAAGAGGTTAGAAACAGCATTGATATCTTGGAGTCAAAGATAACTGATGGCAGCATAGTTGTTGAAACAGCCATTGGTATGACTACTGAGCAGATAAATGCCTATAAAACAAAGGTAGCTCTATAAACAACAGCAGGGTTGAGATGGAACCGAACATTTTGGAAATGAACCACATAACGAAAATATATCCCAATGGTTTCGTGGCGAACGACAATGTTACGCTAACGGCAAAAAAGGGTGAAATCCATGCGCTCATCGGAGAAAATGGTGCTGGAAAAACCACGCTGATGAAAGTTTTGTTTGGGATTGAGAAACCGGATAAAGGAGAGATCATCTTCAATGGAGAAAAGGTCGAAATCAAGAACCCTGCTGATGCAATTGCTCTTGGAATAGGGATGGTTCACCAGCATTTCATGCTTGCATCATCCCTAAGCGTTGCGGAAAACATCGTATTGGGATTGGATAATGGTTTCAAACGATTTGATTTGAAAAAAGCCATCGAAAAAACGAAATCCATGGCCAAGAAATATGGGATTGAAATTGACCCGGAAGAGAAGGTACAAAACCTATCTGTTGGAAACAAACAACGAGTTGAGATACTCAAGGCCCTGACAAGAGGTGCAAAGGTTCTGATTCTTGATGAACCAACTGCCGTTCTTACACCACAGGAAAGTGAGGATTTGTTTGTTCAACTTAAGCAAATCAAAGAGCAGGGGCATACAATAATCTTCATTTCTCACAAACTGAAGGAGATAACATCGTTCTGTGATCGTTTAACTGTTCTCAAAATGGGAAGAAGTTTGGGGGAAATGGATGTTGGCTGCATGTCTGAAAGGGAGATTTCTCATTTGATGGTTGGCAGAGAGGTTCTTTTAAATTACGAAAAACCAATCTCCATTCCAAAAGAGAAAGTTCTTGAGATAAAAAATTTGACATACATCAGGAACGGCAAGAAGGTTATTAACGATGTCTCCTTCTCGGTTCATGGTGGAGAGATTTTAGGAATTGCCGGAGTAGAAGGGAATGGTCAGCGAGAATTGGCTGAGCTTGTTTCTGGATTGTTGAAAAACTATGAGGGGACAATACTTGTATCTGGCAACGATATATCTCGGGACACTGTTAGGATGATTAGGGAGACGGGAGTCTCCCATATACCAGAGGATCGCATGACTTATGGTGTTGTGAAGAATGCTTCTATAATGGAAAACATCATTGCTGATAGATACTATAAGAAACCTTTCATAAAGAATGCATTGTTGGATATTCCTAAACTTAGGAGTTTAGCCAATAATCTTGTGGCTGAATACACCGTGAAGTGTGATGATATTGACCAGGAAATACGAATGCTCTCGGGTGGAAATATGCAAAAAGTTGTTGTTGCAAGAGAGCTGTCATCTTCTCCAAAACTAATTATCGCAAATCAGCCTACAAGAGGTGTTGATGTAGGTGCAAGCGAAATAATCAGGAACTCCTTGATAAATATGAGAACCAACGGTGCTGGGGTTTTGTTGGTTTCCGCTGATTTGAACGAAGTCCTTGATGTAAGTGATCGTTTGATTGTCATGTATGGGGGAGAAATCGTCGCTTCATTTCCATCAGCTAAAGCGGTTGATGAACATGAACTTGGTGAGTTCATGCTTGGAATCAAAAAACAGGATATGAAAGAGGGCCAAGCATGAGTGTACGAAAAATTGAAACTAGGTTTGATATACTAAGACTACTTCTTGCGGTCTTTTTGGCAATGGGTGTGGCCGTTGTCATTATACTTTTCTTAAGTGACGATCCTCAATTATCGTTGAAGTATTTACTTTTGGGACCTTTGACAACAAAAAGAAGGTTTGGAAATGTCATTGAATCAGTTATTCCCCTTCTGTTCACAGGTGTTGGTGTCTGCATAATGTACTCTGCCAATCAGACGAATATGGCAGCCGAAGGATCTTTCTTCCTTGGTGGTGTATTTGCGACGGCGATAGCCATTAGAACAATGCCTCCTGTAATTCATCCAATTTTATGCATTCTCTTTGGAGGAATTGCTGGCAGTTTTGTAACAATGATCCCTGCGCTTCTGTACACTCGTTTTGGAGCACGTCCTGTTGTGTCTTCGTTGATGATGAATCATATAGCCTCAAGTCTAGGTATCTTTATGATCAACTACCTTTTCTTCGATGCTTCCGCTGGTTTTACATGTTCCCTTCCTTTCCAGAAAACAGCAAAACTGCCCGTATTCGTTAGTAAGACATCTATCCACATTGGTATTTTCATTGGTGTTTTTGTTGTAATAATGGGGTGGTTCTATTTATACAGAAGCAAGAATGGGTACGAAATAAGAACTGTTGGAAAAAATGTTAGTTTTGCAAAATACATTGGGATATCGGTTCCTTCTGTAATCATATACTGTCAAGTGATTGGAGGATTTCTAGCGGGCATGGGAGGAGCTGTCGAGGTTCTTGGTATGTACAATAGATTTCAATATCAAGGACTAACGAACCATGGGTTCGATGGAATTCTGGTTGCAATCATTGCAAAATACAATCCTGCAATGGTTCCCTTTTCTGCTTTGTTCCTTTCTTATGTCCGAGTTGGAGCAGACATAATGTCAAGGATGACAGATGTTCCCGTGGAGATAGTTTACGTCGTCCAGTCTGTTATAATTTTGTTCGTTACTGCTGAGCGGTTCTTAGGTGGCTTGAAGCACAAAAGTATCGTAAGGGAGATTGAAAGAAGTATGGCGCAGGAGGAGAAGGCAAATGGCTGAAGTTTTGACGTTTTTCTCTCCTGATTTTTTGTTTTCGGTAATCAGGGTATCCACTCCTTTGTTGTTTGTGGCACTTGCTGCAATGATATCTAAGAGAGCAGGGATCATGCACATTGCCTTTGAAAGCATTATGCTTTGGGCAGCTCTTTGGGGGGTCATAGGAAGCGCTATGTCTCAAAGTGTAGTCGTTGGCTTGATTTCTGGAGTTGTGTTTGGGGTTTTCATTTCTGTTTCAATTGGTTTCTTTTCTATGAAGATGAAGACGGATCTTATCCTTGCCAGCATTGCATTCAATACTTTGGCAACAGGAGGAACCGTATTTGTTCTTTATCTTGTATGCAGGGACAAAGGAATATCATCTTCCTTGAAGAGTTTGGTTTGTCCTCAAATAAGCATCCCAATTCTCAGAAAGATTCCTTTTCTTGGGCAAGTCCTTTCAGGTCACAACATTCTGACATATTTGGCCTTTGTTTGTGTTCCATTATGCTATTTCCTTTTGTATAAAACGCAGATTGGATTGTCTTTGAGAGCCGTCGGAGAAAACCCAGATGCTGCTGAATCTGTAGGTATCAGTGTAACCAAAACAAGATACTTTGCCCTGATTGTCAGCGGGGTGCTTGCAGCTCTTGGAGGTTGTTTCATGTCTATGGGATATCTCCCATGGTTCACAAGAGCAATGACCGCTGGTAGAGGGTTCATAGGTATTGCAGCCCAAAACATAGGAGGGGGAGAACCTCTTGGAACCTTGCTTGCCACTTTGATTTTTGGGTTGGCGGACGCTATGAGCAATACAATCCAATCCGGGAAAATCCCAACAGAAATAATCCAGATGATCCCTTATGCTACGACTCTTCTAAGCATGGTTTTCTATTCTGGTAAAAAAATAACAAAAAGAAGGAAGGTAAAAAAATAATGAAAGTTTGTTTTGTAAAGCACAATCTTGAAACCAACAAAGATCACATCATATCCACTTGCGAGGATTTTCTTTCTAAACTGAGTGTTTCCTGTGGATTTCCAATAGAAATTGGAACAGTTGAGGATTTGCAAACACAGAAGCTTTCCTGCATTCTCGTTGGTTCTGGTGGAGCTGAGAGAAACTTCAAAGAGCTGTATAAAAAGCTTAAGGGTCCATTCTATCTGCTGACGATTCCAGCATTCAATTCTCTTGCAGCTTCTTTTGAAATCAAAGGTTTCTTGGAAAAAGAATCCCAATGCGTTGAAATTCTTCATGGAGAAATAGAGAGCATTGCGAAAAGGTTGAGTGTAATACAGAGAGCTTCGGATGCTATTTGTACTCTTAGAAAAGGCAGGATTGGTGCAATTGGAGATCCTACGAGTCTTATTGCAAGCAAGGTTGATCCTTCCAGACTCCAGGAGGGCTTCGGGTTGGAAGTAGTGAATCTGGAACTATCCGAATTGGTTGCGGAATACCACAAAGGCGGTTATCCGGAAAGCTCCCTAACTAAAGAGCTTCTCTCCAAAACTTTTGACAAAGAAGAGATCGTTAAGGCCTTGAATGTCTATGGTGCAATGAAAAGAATAATAGACAAGTATAGTCTTTCTGGCGTAACAGTCAGATGCTTCGATCTTCTTGAGCTTATTCGTACAACTGGTTGTTTGGCATTGGCACTTCTCAATGCAGAAGGGATTCCTGCTGCATGTGAAGGCGATTCAAAGACTCTCGTCAGTATGATGGTGATAA
>Ga0129317_1002434_pt1 | contig 10640 bp, 9 predicted proteins | sample Cm1ome_FD_94430 | JGI IMG/M metagenome (GOLD analysis project Ga0129317, IMG submission 94430) | Eastern black-and-white colobus group fecal microbial communities from Wisconsin, USA - Cm1105 metagenome | ecosystem: Host-associated > Mammals > Digestive system > Large intestine > Fecal | place...
AGGCGGCGGCCATGGTGTCCACCACCTGCGCGGTATCCTGTTTTTGAAACGGTCTGATCTCTGTCATATGTCTCTCCCAATCTTCCAAGCTCACCGTTCCAGCATCTTTTTCAGATACTGTCCCGTATAGCTTTCCGGGCAGGCCGCCACGGTCTCCGGGGTGCCGGTGACCACCACCGTGCCGCCGCCGTCGCCGCCCTCGGGGCCCAGGTCGATGAGCCAGTCGGCGCACTTGATGACATCCAGGTTGTGCTCGATGACCACCACGGTGTTGCCGGTATCCACCAGCCGCTGGAGGACCTCCAGGAGCTTGCGCACATCATCGGTGTGAAGGCCCGTGGTAGGCTCGTCCAGAATATAGATGGTCCTGCCGGTAGCCTGCTTGGAAAGCTCCGTGGCCAGCTTCACCCGCTGGGCCTCGCCGCCGGACAGCTCCGTGGAGGGCTGGCCCAGCTTCACATAGCCCAGGCCCACATCCTGCAGGGTTTGCAGCTTCTTCCGGATTTTCGGCAGGGCGGAGAAGAACTCCAGAGCCTCGTCCACCGTCATGTCCAGCACTTCCGCGATGTTTTTGCCCTTATAGTGGACCTCCAGGGTCTCCCGGTTATACCGCTTGCCCTTGCAGACCTCACAGGGGACGAAGATATCCGGCAGAAAGTGCATCTCGATTTTCAGCACGCCGTCGCCGGAGCAGGCCTCGCACCGTCCGCCCCGGACGTTGAAGCTGAACCGGCCCGGACCGTAGCCCCGGCTCTTGGCCTCCTGGGTGGAGGAAAACAGGTCCCGGATATCGTTGAACAGCCCCGTGTAGGTGGCCGGGTTGGACCGGGGGGTGCGGCCGATGGGGCTCTGGTCGATATTGACCACCTTATCCAGCTGGTGGATGCCCTCGATGGCGTCACATTTGCCGGGATGGACCTTCATGCGCATCAGGTCAGCCCCCAGTCGCTTGAACAGAATCTCATTTACCAGGGAACTTTTGCCGCTACCGGAGACGCCGGTGACCACGGTGAAGGTCCCCAGGGGGAAGTCCACGTCGATGTGCCGCAGGTTGTTCTCCGCCGCGCCGATCACTTTCAGAAACTTTCCGTTGCCGGGGCGGCGCTCCGTGGGGACGGGGATTTTCTTCTTGCCGGAGAGGTACTGCCCCGTCAGGGAGTCAGGGTTGGCCATGACCTCCTCCGGGGTGCCGGCGGCCACCACTTGTCCGCCGTGGATGCCCGCGCCGGGGCCGATGTCGATGAGGTAGTCGGCAGAGCGCATGGTGTCCTCGTCGTGCTCCACCACCAGCAACGTGTTACCCATGTCCCGCAGGCTGCAGAGAGTGGCAAGGAGCTTGTCGTTGTCCCGCTGGTGCAGGCCGATGGAGGGCTCGTCCAGGATATAGAGGACGCCCATGAGGCTGGAACCAATTTGCGTCGCCAGGCGGATGCGCTGGCTCTCGCCGCCGGAGAGGGTTCCGGCGGCCCGGCTCAGGGTCAGATATCCCAGACCCACGGCCTTCAAAAAGCCCAGACGGGATTTGATCTCCTTTAAAATGCGGTCGGCGATCAGGTGCTGCTGGTCCGTCAGCTCCAGCCGGTCCACCCAGTCCAGCTCGTCCAGCACGGACAGCCGGGTCAGGGCGTCGATGTCCTTGTCCCCCACCGTCACCGCCAGGGATTCCTTTTTCAGGCGGCGGCCCTTGCACTCCGGGCAGGGGCACTCCGCCATCATCTCCTCCAGTTCCCGCTTGCTGGCGTCGGACTGGGTCTCCGTATAGCGGCGCTCGATGTTGTTGCAGATGCCCTCGAAGGGCTGGTACAGGACGCCCTTGCCCCGGGGCTGGTCGTAGTGCAGCTCCAGCTTTTCGCCGCCGGTGCCGTAGAGGATGATGTTTTTCACCTCGTCGGTCAGGTCCTTCCACGGCTCCGTCAGGGAAAAGCGGTACTTCTTCGCCAGGGCGTCGAAGTACATCCGGGAGATGCCGTCAGACCGGATGTTGCCCCAGCCGCTGGCCTGGATGGCGCCGTCCAGGATGGACAGGCTCTCGTCCGGCACCACCAGGGCGGTGTCCACCTTCAGCTGGCTGCCCAGGCCCGTGCAGGTGGGGCAGGCGCCGTAGGGGTTATTGAAGGAGAACATGCGGGGGGTCAGCTCCTCGATGGAGATGCCGCAGTCCTCGCAGGCGTAATTCTGGGAGAACATCAGATCCTGCTCCTCCCGCAGGAGGTTCACCACCACCAGTCCCCCGGACAGGTTGGAGGCGGTCTCCACACTGTCCGTCAGCCGCTGCTGGATGTCGGGGCGGATGATCAGGCGGTCCACGATGATCTCGATGTTGTGCTTTTTATTTTTCTCCAGCTTGATCTCCTCGTCCAGCTCGTACAGGTTCCCGTCCACCCGGGCCCGGACGTAGCCGGAGCGCTTGGCGTCCTCCAGGACCTTGGCGTGCTCGCCCTTCTTTCCCCGGATGACGGGGGCCATGACCTGAATGCGGGTGCCCTCTGGCAGGGCCAGCACCTGGTCGATGATCTGGTCAATAGTCTGCTGGCGGATCTCCTTGCCGCACTTGGGGCAGTGGGGCGTGCCCACCCGGGCCCAGAGGAGGCGGAGGTAGTCGTAAATTTCGGTGACGGTGCCCACGGTGGACCGGGGGTTCTTGCTGGTGGTCTTCTGGTCGATGGAGATGGCGGGAGAAAGGCCCTCGATATAGTCCACGTCGGGCTTGTCCATCTGGCCCAGGAACATGCGGGCGTAGGAGGACAGGCTCTCCACATACCGCCGCTGGCCCTCGGCGTAAATGGTGTCGAAGGCCAGGGAGGACTTGCCGGAGCCGGACAGGCCCGTCATCACCACCAGCTTGTCCCGGGGGATGGTGACGTCGATATTTTTCAGGTTGTTGGCGCGGGCGCCTTTGACGATGATTTTGTCCTGCATGGGGTGATACTCCTTTTGCATGGGTTGTCCCCAGACTGGGGACGGGGAACGTGCGGCTCCGCCGCGGGGCCAGCCCCCCATTTTCTCTTCTTGCGAAGAAGAGAAAACGGGCCGCTAGGCGGTCCAAAAGAGAAGAGCCGAAGTTGTCGTGGCCGGTGCGGTGCAAGCTTGCGGGCTGGTGCCGGGTGCGCCGGACATAGGCAAAACAGGGATAGAACGCCGCCGCAAGCTGAGACTTCCGACATGCTTTCGGGGTGATAGACGGATGGGCCTGCGCTACTTTCCGCGCTCCCCGCTTCGCTCAGCGCTGGCCGGGCAGTTACGGTAGAACACCTCGGGGGTGTAGTCCAGAATAGGGGGCCCGCAGGCCCCCTGGTCTGTGTCGTTCAGGAGGGGGTGTGGGGGAACCCAATCGAAAGGGTTCCCCTGCGTCTCTCTTTGACCGGGCGCAGCCGTTTCTCTCTTCAAGAGAGAAATGGGGGCGCATTCCCGCGCCGCAAGGCGGCGCCGTCCCCGGTCCCCGCCCGCGGCGGAAAACATCTGTCACTGCTCCACCACGATATCTGCGGTTTCCGCCCCCAACAGGTCCAGTAACGCCTGGGGCGGCACCTCCACCTGGGCGCCGATCTTTCCGGCGGAGACGCAGATGGTGTCGAACAGCACCACGGTCTCATGGAACATGGTAGGGAACTGCTTCTTCATGCCCACGGGGCTGCAGCCGCCGTGGACGTAGCCGGTGAGGGGCAGCAGCTCCTTCTGGTGGATCATGGCGATGGACTTCTCCCCCACCGCCTTGGCGGCTTTCTTCAAGTCCAGGTTTTCCGCCACGGGGATATCAAATACATAGTATTCCCCGCTGGCACCCTTGGTCACCAGGGTTTTGAACACCTGCTCCACATCCTGGCCCAGATAGCCCGCCACGCTGACGCCGTCGATGGGGCCGTCGGGCGGGTAGGTGTGGGCGGTGTAGGGGATGTTTTTTTGCTCCAGCACCCGCATCACATTGGTTTTTTCCTCTTTTTTCTTTGCCATGCTTCTCACCTCAGAATGGCGACTCCCGCCAACACGCAGATGATACCGGCGACAGTGGCGGCGTTTACCGGCTCGCCAAAGGCCAGGATTCCCGCCAGAGCAGCCACCACAGGCTCCAGGCTGGCCATGATGGAGGCCTGCCCCGCCTCCACACGGCTCAGGCCCCTGGTGTAAAAGATGTAGGGCAGCACGGAGGAAAACACCACCAGCCCCGCCGCCGTCAGCCACATGTCCGGCCGGGCCAGGGCGGGCCCCAGGGTCCGGGAGCCGGGCGCCAGCACCAGAGACGCCGGACCCGCGAACACGAAGGTCCAGACCGTGACGGTCATGGAGTCGTAGTGGGCCAGGGCGTAACGGCCGAACACGCTGTACAGCGCGTAGAAAAATCCGGATCCCAGGCCCAGCAGGACGCCGGCCAGGGTGACGGTCAGACTGCCGGAGAACAGGCCGCACACCAGGGCGCAGCCCACTAGCGTCAGGGCCAGGGCCAGCAGCTTCCGCTTTGTCACCGGTTCCTTCCACAAAAGGGCCGACAGGAGCACCACAAAAGACGGCGCCGTATACAGCAAAACAGACGCCACCGCCAGAGAACACAGCTTCTGGCAGCTGAAGTAGCACACGGTGAACAGCAGCACGCTGATGACGCCGGTGCCGAAGAAGTATTTCAAATGCTCCCGCTTCACCCGGAACACAGAGCGGTCCTTCACGGCGAAGATGACGGCCAGCAGCACCATGCCGCCGAAGTTTCGCACCACCACGATGTCCGTGGGGGAAAAGCCCCCGGCCATCAGGCGGCGGTTCCACAGTCCGATGATGCCCCACAGGGCGGCGCTCAGCAGGATGCTGGCATAGGCACCGGCCAGGGTGCTTTTTGTTTTGGGGGATGTCTCAGGCATGGTCGTTGATCTCCCTTTGCACGTATTTGGGCAGCTTTTCCAGCACCAGACGGTGGGACTCCGCGCACAGGTCCCGTAACAGGTCCTCCGGCAGATTTCCGTCCAGAAGGCAGGCAATCCAGGTGCGCTTGTCGGAATAGAAGCCCGGTAAAATGTCAGGATATGCCGCCCGCAGCAGCTCGGACCGGGCGGGGTCGCATTTCAGGTTCACCAGGTCGTGGCCGCCGTAAAGCTTGTGCTCCGGGCCGGGAGAGCAGACGGCGGCGAACAGCTTGCCCCGGAGCATGTAGCGGAACCAGCCCCATTCGGGCTTGTAGTCCTTCTCCGCCCCAGGGAGGGACAGAAGGTATTCGACCAGCCAGGCGTAGTTCATCGGGCAGCCTCCGAGTCATAGCAGTCCTCCGCCCATTTGGCGGGATTGGTATCGATGTAGGTCCAGATGTCCAGATAATCTCTGTCATTTCGGACCACATGCTCAAAAAAGCCCTTTTGCCAAACCGGATAACCGGCAGCCTTGGAGACCGCCCGCTTCATCTGGCCGATCATCGTTGAAAGGGATTTTGTAGGGGCGGATAGTATCCGCCCGTCGTTTTCGATCCGCAGCAGCAGGTGGACATGGTTGGGCATCACCACCCAATTCTCCAGACCCACCTGCGGATAGTGAAACGGTATGTCCTGGATGGATTCCCCCACCATATGGCCCAGAGAAGACAGCGGAAGTGCATCCGGGCGGATACTATCCGCCCCTACGGGTCTCCAGAAAACATGCCTTCTGTCCGCTGCGCAGATGGTCACAAAATACGCGCCATTTTGGCTGTAATCATACTCCGGCAGGCGCAGACGCTTCCTTTTCGGCAGCTCCGTCATCACTTTTCTCCCCGCAGCTCGATGATGCGGTCACGCAGAACGGCGGCGTATTCGAATTCCAGCATCTTGGCCGCTTCCTTCATTTCCTTTTCCAGCTTGGCGATCTCGGCGGCCCGCTCCTGGTCGGAGAGCTTGCGCTTCTTGCCCTTGCCGCCGGTGCCGCCCTCGGCGGTCCTGGAGATCTCCAGCACCTCCCGGACACCCTTGATGATGGTCCTGGGGACGATGCCGTGTTCCTTGTTGAAGTTGTCCTGAATCGTCCGGCGGCGCTCCGTCTCGTCCATGGCCGCCCGCATGGAGGGGGTCACTTCATCAGCGTACATGATGACCAGGCCCTCGGCGTTTCGGGCGGCGCGGCCGATGGTCTGAATCAGGGAAGTCTCGGAGCGGAGGAAGCCCTCCTTGTCGGCGTCCAGGATGGCAACAAGGGACACCTCCGGCAGGTCCAGGCCCTCCCGCAGCAGGTTGATGCCCACCAAAACGTCGAACTCGCCCAGGCGCAGGTCCCGGATGATCTCCATGCGCTCGATAGTCTGGACATCCGAGTGCATATACCGCACCCGGATCCCGGCGTTTTTGAAGAACTCCGTCAGGTCCTCCGCCATTTTCTTGGTCAGGGTGGTCACCAGCACCCGCTCGTTTTTGGCGGCACGGGCGCGGATTTCGTCCATCAAATCGTCGATCTGGCCGGTGACGGGCCGGACCTCCACCCGGGGGTCCAGCAGGCCCGTGGGGCGGATGACCTGCTCCACCACCTGGTCCGCCCGCTCCCGCTCGTAGGGGCCGGGGGTGGCGGAGACGAACACGGCCTGGCCGATGCGCTCCTCAAACTCCTCGAATTTCAGGGGGCGGTTGTCGTAGGCGCAGGGCAGGCGGAAGCCATACTTGACTAAGCTGTCCTTCCGGGCGTGGTCCCCGTTGTACATGGCCCGCACCTGGGGCAGGGTCACATGGCTCTCGTCCACGAACAGCAGGAAATCGTCGGGGAAGAAGTCCAGCAGGGTCATGGGGGCCGACCCGGCGGGGCGTTCGGAGATAATGCGGGAGTAGTTCTCAATACCGGAGCAATAGCCCAGCTCCGCCATCATCTCCATGTCGTATTCGGTGCGCTGGCGGATGCGCTGGGCCTCCACCAGCTGGTCGTTGTCCGTAAAGACCTTGACCTGCTCCTCCATCTCCCGCCGAATCTCAGAAATGGCCCGGTCCATCTTGTCCTTGGTGGTGACGTAATGGCTGGCGGGATAGATGGCGATGTGGTTCAGCACCCGGTTCACGGAGCCGGTGATGGGGTTGAAGTCGGAAATGCGGTCGATCTCGTCCCCGAAGAACTCCACCCGGATGGCGTGGTCCTTGTAGTAGGCGGGGTAGAGCTCCACGGTGTCGCCCCGGACCCGGAACATATTCCGCTCGAAGGCGATGTCGTTGCGCTCATAGCGAATTTCCACCAGGCGGCGCAGCAGCTCGTCCCGGTCCCACTCCGCCCCCACCCGGAGGGATACCACCATCTTGGCGAAGTCGTCCGGCTCGCCCAGGCCGTAGATGCAGGAGACGGAGGACACCACAATCACGTCCCGCCGCTCCAGCAGGGCGCAGGTGGCACTGAGCCGCAGGCGGTCGATCTCCTCGTTGGTGGAGGCGTCCTTGGCGATATAGGTGTCGGTGTGGGGGATATAGGCCTCGGGCTGGTAGTAGTCGTAGTAGCTGACGAAGTATTCCACGGCGTTGTTGGGGAAGAACTCCTTGAACTCAGCGCAGAGCTGGGCCGCCAGGGTCTTGTTGTGGGCCAGCACCAGGGTGGGCCGCTGGACGGCCTCGATGACCTTGGCCATGGTGAAGGTCTTGCCGGAGCCGGTGACGCCCAGCAGCACCTGCTCCTTCAGGCCGTTCTCGATGCCCTCCGCCAGGGCCTCGATAGCCTCCGGCTGGTCGCCGGAGGGTGCGTATTCAGAAACAACTTCAAATTTCGGCATAGCTTAATTCTCCGCAATTCTTCCAAATTTCGTCCGGCGACCAGCCAGCGGGCCTGCGGCCCGCCGCCGCAGAAGCGCCGCCAAGCGTTTTGGCGCAGCCAAAACCTTGAAATGGGCGGGCTCCGCCTGCCCATTTGAGTCAAATCAAGGGGTCACCGCAAAAGCACAGCTTTTGTGGGGCTCGCCGCTGGGACTGTATTCGGATATGACTTCAAATTTCGGCATGGCACGCTCCAAATGTGAAATTCAGAATAGGATGATTCTATCACAAACGCCGCCCATTTGCAAACATTCGTTCTATGTCAGAGGCTCTTTTCCAGGTATCCGCTCTCCGCCAGGGACACGTAGTCCCCATCCGCCACGATGATGTGGTCGGCCAGGGCAACGCCGATGGTCTCCAGGGCGGCTCTGGACCGGTCCGTGGCGGCGTAGTCCTCCACGGAAGGACTAGCCACGCCGCTGGGATGGTTGTGGGCCAGCACCACGGAGCTGGCGGAGTGGAGGATGGCGTTTTCCACCAGCTTTCGGATGTCCAGCGCCGCCGAGGCGATGCTTCCCTCTCCCAGCTTCTTGCAGGCCAGCAGCTTTCCCTTCCGGTCCAGGCAGAGCTGATAGATGACCTCGCTGCGCTGGCCGTAAAATCGCTCCAGCAGGTAGGCCCCCGCCCGGGAGGCGGTGTTCAGGATCAACTCCTGCCGGTCGGCGTCCGCCAGGCGGGCCTTGCCGCAGAGGCGGGGCACCAGCTTCAGCAGGATGGCGGCGTTCTCGCCGATGCCCTCCACCTTCTGTAGGTCCTCCACCGGCGCCGCCAGCACGGCGGAGAGGGAGCCGTAGCGGTCCATCAACGCGTGGGCGATAGGGTTGGTGTCCCTGCGGGGGATGGCGTAGTACAGCAGCAGCTCCAGGGCCTCATGGTCCGCGAACTGCTCCAGTCCGCCGCTGAGAAAGCGGCGGCGCATCTTCTCTCTGTGCCCGTCGTGAATGCCCACCTGTTCCACCTCGTTTTCCTTGGGAAAGGGCCTGAAATCCCATTTTTTTGGAATATCATATTATATCACGCCGTCCTGTACACCACAAGAGGTTTTCCCTTTGCAAAATTCCCATGCGCATTTTCCAAGCCGGGTTGACACCATCATATTTTTGGCATAATATAAACATAAAAGTTGAATACTGTCTCCGGTAGGTAAGGCTACCACAGGGATATGGATCGCTGCCGCAAAATGATGGAGACATCATGAGAGGGTTTGAGCAGGCGATATCGAACACGAAGGTATCATCTAACGCGATTTCACCGCCTTGTGAGGCTAAAGCTTGAACGGTTGGGGAAACAGGGCTTGCTGTTTCCCGTCAGGGAGAATTCTCCAGTCGTGCCGGACAGGACGATTGGGGAGTTTTTATTTTTTTAATTCATTGGAATCAAGTATCCTGGGAAAGGAGGTCAGCGCGCTGTGTTAGAACTGGAAGAGGAGCGCCGGGAGCTGTTGGAAAAAATCGAGGAATACTTCGAGCGAAAACAGTACCCGCAACTGCGGGACCTCCTGCTGCCCCTGGAGGCGGCCGATATCGCCGCCATCTGCAACGATCTGGACGAGCGGGTGCCCGTCATGTTCCGGCTTCTGCCCAAGGAGCTGGCCGCCGAGGTGTTCGTGGAGCTGGACTCCGACGAGCAGGAGCTGCTGATCCAGGGCTTCTCCAACACGGAGCTGAAGGAAGTGCTGGATGAGCTGTATCTGGACGACACCGTGGACATCGTGGAGGAAATGCCCGCCAACGTGGTCAAGCGGATTCTGAAGCACTCCGACCCGGAGACCCGCAAGAGCATCAACGAGATTCTGAAATACCCCGAGGACTCCGCCGGCAGCATCATGACCACGGAGTTCGTGGACCTGAAAGAGCACATGACGGTGGAGGACGCCCTGAAGCGCATCCGCCGCACCGCCCCTGACAAGGAGACCATCAACGTCTGCTACGTCATCGACGACCGCCGCCACCTGATCGGCCTGCTGTCCATCCGGACGCTGCTGCTGGCGGAGGAGGACGATGTCATCGGCGATATCATGGAGCGGAACTTCATCTCCGTCCAGACCCTGGACGACCAGGAGACCACCGCCCAGGCCCTGAGCAAATACGATTTCCTGGCCCTGCCGGTGGTGGACACGGAGAACCGGCTGGTGGGCATCGTCACCGTGGACGACGCCATGGACGTTATCGAGGAAGAGACCACGGAGGATATCGAGCTGATGGCGGCTATGCTGCCCTCCGACAAGCCCTACCTCAAGACCGGCGTGTTCGAGACCTGGAAGGCCCGCACTCCCTGGCTGCTGATTCTGATGCTGTCGGCCACCTTCACCGGCATCATCCTGACCCACTTCGAGGACGCTCTTATGAGCTGCGCCATCCTGACCTCCTTCGTGCCCATGCTGTCGGGCACCGGAGGCAACAGCGGCACCCAGGCCTCCACTGCCGTGATCCGCGCCCTGTCCCTGGGCGAGGTCCGGTTCAGCGACTGCATCCAGGTGCTGTGGAAGGAGTTCCGGGTGTCCCTCTGCTGCGGCGTATGCCTGGCGGCGGCCAACTTCGTGAAGATGATGGTGGTGGACCGCTGGCTGATGCACAACCCGGACGTGACGGCCATGGTGGCCCTGGTGGTCTGCTCCACCCTGGTCTGTACCGTGGCCTGCGCCAAGCTGGTGGGCTGCACCCTGCCCATCCTGGCGGAAAAGCTGGGCTTCGACCCGGCGGTCATGGCCTCGCCCTTCATCTCCACCATCGTGGACTCCATCTCCCTGCTGATCTACTTCCAGTTTGCCACCATGCTGCTGGGAATCTGAGGCTCACTGTTTAAAATTTTCAAAAAGCAGAGCTGCCATGCGGCTCTGTTTTTTTGCATACTTTTCGCACCCCGGCGCACACTAGCTGCGGCGGAAAGCCAAATTCTTTCACGCAGGAGGAATAT
>Ga0129317_1002438_pt1 | contig 10634 bp, 7 predicted proteins | sample Cm1ome_FD_94430 | JGI IMG/M metagenome (GOLD analysis project Ga0129317, IMG submission 94430) | Eastern black-and-white colobus group fecal microbial communities from Wisconsin, USA - Cm1105 metagenome | ecosystem: Host-associated > Mammals > Digestive system > Large intestine > Fecal | place...
GTACATGCCGGTCAGAGCGGCGGCGGACAGGCCCATGACAGTGATGGTCATGAAGATGGCGTCACCGGTCTTGGGGTTGGAGGAGTCGGCAGTGCTGGAGGACTTCGCCTTGGCGTTGGTGATCATCACGTTGATGTGAACGTACTCTTCACCGGTGCGGACATCAACGTCCTTCAGCTTATCCATCTTGTTGCTGTCGGTAACGTAATCCTTCACCCAGTTGCCCTTGGCCAGGTACAGGCCATCGTAGCCGATGCCGTCGCTGTTCTTGGCGGTGTAGTAGCTGGGGATCAGGTTCTTCACTTCGCTCAGGGAAACGACACCGTCGGTAGCCAGAGTGTTGGTGATGTTGATGTTACGATCGGGCTCGCCGATGTTGTTGTTCAGGTAAACGTGCAGGTAAACCTTGTAGGGGAACTTGTTGGAGGAGGAGCCGTCGCTGCTGTTGTTGCCGGAAATGGCCTTCAGAGTAACGGTCAGGGTGTCGCCAGCCTCAATGCTGGTCTTCAGGCCCAGGCCGGAGCCCAGCTGGCTGCTCTTGGCGGAGACGAACTCGTAGGAGTCAGCCCAGTCGCTCTTCCAACGGGAGGAGAGGATGTTCTTAACCAGAGCGCTCTCGCCGTTGACAGGGGTGATCTGGAACTCGTTGGCAATGGCCTTGCCGCTGGTGTTCACGATTCTGACAGTGATGGCATCGGAAACTTCAGGAGCCTTGGTGTCGGTGGTAACGTACAGCTTCAGGAAATACTCGTCGGTAACCTTGTCATAGACAACGTTCTGGCCGGTAGCATCGCCGCTGTTGTAGTAGCCAACCCACTTGTCGAAGGTCTTGTCGGAGTGAACCAGGGACAGGCCCAGTTCCTTGGTCAGGGCAACCTTGCTGTCCACGGGAACGGTGATCTCGCCCTTGCGGACATATTCGCCGTCAACGTAAATCTCAACGGGAACGGTCTTGGCGGTCTTGGCGGGCTCGGTGGTTGCAGGAGGAGTGGTCTCCTTCTCTTCGGTGAAGTAGACGTTCAGGTAGTAGTCATCTTCAATTTTGGAGAAAGTGATCTTCTGACCGGTTGCTTCGTTGTCCGTCTTACCAGTCCACATGACGAAGGTACGGCCCTCGGGCTTGGTCAGCAGGGACATGGCCAGCTCCTCGTTCAGGACGAAGTCTCCGGTGGCATGGTAGGTGCGGGGGCTGGCAGCTTCACCATTGATGTACACATTGACGGGGACATCCTTGGCGTCTTCCGCGGCCAGTGCCTGGAAGGGAACTGCGGAAACCAGCAGTACAGCAACCAGCAGCAGGCCCATGATTTTCTTCATTGCGTTTTTCATTTTTGGAACCTCCTAAATGATTTTTGTTTGTTGTTAGAAATTTGCCGGCTCTCAAGATCTCCTTCATCAGCAGATCGGGGAGTGCTTCCGGGATTCTTTCGCCCCGGCATCTCTTTCATGGCCTCATTATAGCCCATACATCCCTGGTTGTCAAGAGGGAAATTACAAGAAATTACAAAGTATTTACATTTCTTAATAAACCCTTAAATTTCTTAAGAATTAATTGGGGCCTTTTTTCCCTGAGACTGAAATGGTTCTGAAATTTTCCGGGGAAAGAGTAACAAATTGTCACAGTTTGTCGAAACCTGAGGAAATTTGGGAACGAAGCGCGGGATATCAGGGCCGGAAGTCGGCCCGGAGGAAGGGCGGGTGCTTGTCCCGAGAGGTGAGCAGGGTGTACATCTCCGGCCGGCGGTAGGCGTTGCCGTGAACCTCCGTCTCCCGGTAGGCCCGGAGCTGGGCCATGTCCAGCGCTGCCAGGTAGATGCCCTCCGCCTCCGGAGCTTCCAGCAGGCACATGTCCCGGGAATCGGGCAGGTCGGGGAGATAGGCCACCCCGTCGAAGAGGGTGGAGTGGCCGTTGCAGTCCGGCTTCCCGGCGGGGTAGTTGCAGGTGGCAATGGCCAGCATATTCTCATAGGCCCGGCCCCGGAGCTGGCACAGTCGATTGATTTCCATGGGACAGGCGTTGGGCGTAAGAATCAGCTCGGCGCCCTTCAGCATGAGAATCCGGGCGCTTTCCGGAAATTCCCGGTCGTAGCAGATCATGGAGCCGACCTTGAGGGTGCCCTTTTCCGTGTCCAGGTCGGCCACGGGAAAGTTGGTGCCGGGGCTGAGCATATGCTCGTCCCCAAAGTCGCAGGTGTGCACCTTCCGGTAGTGGAGAACGGAATTTCCCTGACGGTCGAAGAGGCGCAGGGCGTTGAAGTTACCAGGTTTTTCCAGGAAGGAAATGGCAATGGCCATGCTCAGCTCCCTTGCCAGGGCGGCAAAGGCGGAGACGAAGGGGCCGTCCGCTTCCACGGCCAGAGCGTTCAGGGCATTTTCCTCCTGGGGAATTTCGTAGCCGCAGCTCCACATCTCGGGAAACAGGGCGATGTCCGCGCCCAGAGCCTTGGCCTGACGGCAGGCGTCCAGGCCTTTCGACAGCTGGCCGTCCAAGGTGCCGGTGGGGAGGAGCTGTAATAGAGCTATGGTTAAGTTCATGGGGTTCCTTCCTTATTATATATAGTAGGGGAGTCCTCTCAAGTGTGGGAAAAGCCCTCTCCGCCCCAGTGTGCGCACTGGCCCTCTCAGTCACGGAATAGCCCTCTCAGTCACAGTGCTTTGCACTGTGCCAGCTCCCCCTCTGGGGGAGCTGGCACGGCGTAAGCCGTGACTGAGAGGGCATTAACCGAGAGGGCATAACTGAGAGGGCTCACGCCGCAGCGGCGGTTGTCTCAGGCACCGTTTCGGCCACCGGCTGGGCAGCCGTCTCGGCGTACTTTCCGGGATTCATGGCCAGATCCAGATAGTAAGCATCCCGATCCTCCTGGCACTGCTCCAGCCACTCCTGGCACTTTTGGAGACCCTCGCCCACCAGATCCATGGTGCGGCTGTAGGAGCTTTGGGCCTTGCTCATGGTGGTATCGTTCAGGTCGAACATGGCCGGCCATTCCTCTTCCCGGGACTTGTCCAGAGGCAGAATATAGTAATTGTCCGTCAGATTCACCCAGGTGGGAATCAGATCCGTGGCCTGCACATACACAGAGCCGTCGGAATACTTGCAGAAGGTAACGCTGAACAGCACCCCGTCCTCCGTATGGGCGGTCTGAACCTGGGAGAGATTCCCCAGACGCTGGTTGGAAACGGCGTTGCCCATGGAGTAGAGAACGATGGACTTGTGCTCCGGGTCAACGGTGCTGGTCAGCAGATCCATGGGCTGGACAACGTGGGGATGGCCGCCCACAATCACGTCAATGCCCAAATCGCACAGCTTCTGGGCGATTTGCTGGTGCTTCTGGTTGGCGTAGAGCTCATATTCGTTGGGGCCCCAGTGGATGAACAGCATGGTGGCGTCCACCCCGGCCGCCTCCATTTCGCCCAGGTACTGCTCCACCTCGTCGTACATGGACTGGGGATTGGCAGGACGGTAGCAGTTGATGTTTTCGTAGGTCGCGTTGTACATGGGGTTGCCGTTGAGGGCCGGGCGGTTGGTGGAGCCGTCGGTGGTCTCGTAGGTGTAGCAGATCATGCCGATGCGGATGCCGTTAACCTCCTGGATGGTATATTTCGGCTCGGTGCCGTCCTTCATGGTGCCCAGGGTTTCCAGGCCGGCCTCTCTGGTTACGTCCAGGGTGCGGACGTAGCCGTCAAAGCCTGTATCAAAGGCGTGGTTATTGGCGGTGAGGAGCATGTCAAAGCCCGCGTCCTTACAGGCGGTGACAATTTCGTCGGGGCAGTTGAAGAAGGGGTTGCCCTGGTAGGGCTTGGCGGTGCCGGCCAGAGTGGTTTCCAGGTTGGCCAGGGCGTAGTCCGCCTGGGAGATATAATCGATGCTGTATTTGAAGATTGGGGAGAAATCCCAGGTGCCGTCGCTCTTGGCGTTTTTGTCGATGATGGGCTTGTGCATCAGCAGGTCGCCGGTGGACAGCACCGTAGCCGTGGAAACAACATGCTCCGGCTCCGGCATGGTGGTCTCCGGCGGAAGGGTGGTTTCCGGCGGCGTGGTGACAGAGACGGCGGCCGTGGGCAGGGTGATGACAGAGGTGCCGGTGTTCGGGGACTGGGGCGCCCGGTTGGCCAGGTCGATGCACAGGTAGATGAGCAGGCCCGTCACGGCGATCATAATGACCATCAGGGTAATGAGCACGGCGATGAGGCCGGAATGGCCGGATTTTTTCTTGCGGGACATGGAAAGCCTCCTTGATGTGTTTAAAGCAGATAATCCACGCGGCGGACGATCTCACCGCCGCTTAAGTAATTTCGGGGCACCCGGCGGCTGATGCCGCAGGCGAATTCATAGGGGAAGCTCCCGGCCTGGGCGGAAATTTCCTCCATGGTAATGGTTTCCTCTCCATCGGTGCCGATGAGGGTGACCTTGGTTCCCGGCACCACATCCGGGATGCCGGTCACGTCCACCATGAGCTGATCCATGCAGACCCGGCCCAGGATTGGGGCCTTGTGCCCGTTTATGAGGACGTGGAAGCGGTTGGACAGACTGCGGCAATAGCCGTCGGCGTAGCCTGCGGGAACGGTGGCCACTTTTGTGTCCCGGGTGGTTACAAAGGTAGCGCCGTAGCTGATCTCCCGGCCGGGCGGCAGGAGCTTGACGTGGGTCACATGGCTGTACCAGCTCAGAGCCGGGGTCAGGGCCAGGGCCTTCCGGTCTACTTCATCGCTGGGGTACAGGCCATAGGTGACAATGCCGGAGCGCACCATTTCGTACCGGCCGCCGAAGTTCATGATTCCGGCGGAGTTATTCAGGTGCCGGATGGGGATATTCACGCCCCGGGCCTTCAGCATCTGGTCGAAGCAACGGAACCGTTCTGCCTGACGATGGGTTCTTTCCAGGTCGGCGCTGTCAGCGGTGGCAAAGTGGCTGAACAGGCCCTCGGGCGTCAGTCCCGGCAGGACGGCGATTCTGGCGCAGACGTCTGCTGCCTCTTCACAGACCTGGAAGCCGATGCGGCTCATGCCCGTATCCACGGCGAAGTGGAAGGGCGCGTTGATGCCAAGCTTCACGGCTGCCCGGGACAGGGAAACGGCGTCCTCCCAGCGGAAGATGGCCGGGCGGATGCTCTGGGAAACCGCCAGCTCGAAGGCGTCCACGGGGGTGTGGCCCAGAATCAGGATGGGCTTATACAGGCCTGCCCGGCGCAGCTCCAGGGCCTCCTGAATGGAGCTGACTCCGAACATGGCGCATTGGGGCTGGAGGTGCTGGGCGATGGGCACGGCACCGTGGCCGTAGGCGTCGGCCTTGACAATGGCCATTACGGCCACCCCGGCTTTGCTGCGGACGGCCTCCAGGTTCCGGGATACGGCGTCCAGGTCGATGTTTACATAAGTATTATAAGTAGACACAATCATCAACTCGCAAAAGATCGGATTTTTAACATTCTACCACAATTGTTACCATTTGTAAACATCGAATGTGGGAAGAATTCCGGGTTGGTGATGCGGGGATTGCCCTCTCAGTCAAAAATCAAAGATTTTTGCCAGCTCTCCCGAAGGGAGAGCCAAGTGGGTTATCTGTGTTTCTCACCATTCTAAAAATTCAAGCCAAGTGGGTTTCATAAAGATTTGAGAGTCGTAAAGATATGGAACCACGCACTTGGCTCTCCCTTCGGGAGAGCTGGCACAGCGTAAGCTGTGACTGAGAGGGCTTACCCAGAGAGGGCCAGTGCTCCCAAAGGGCGACTGAGAGGGCTTACACAGTCATTTCTTCGGAAAGAATTCGAAAAAATTACATGAAACTGGTTCTTCGGGAAATACTAGCACCGAGAGAAACGTACAAGGCGGTGGAAGCATGGAAGCATTTTCCTGCAAGACAAGCATTCGATCCGGCCCGGGAGCGGCGGCTTCCCTGGAAGGCTTGGGAGCCAAGCGGCTGTTTCTGGTGACGGATCCCTATTTTTCGAAAAACGGCATGGCCCAAAAGGTGGCCCAGCTGTCCAAGGCCCCGGAAGTGGCCATTTTTGATAAGGTGGCCCCGGATCCGACCGTAGAGCTGGCAGCGGAGGGAACGGCGGCATTGAAGGACTTCGGGCCGGATCTGGTAGTGGCCCTGGGCGGCGGCAGCGCCATGGATTTGGGAAAGGCCATGGCCTATTTTGCCAAGGGAAGGTATACCCTGTGCGCCATTCCCACCACTTCCGGCTCCGGGTCGGAGGTGACAAATTTTGCCATTTTGACCCACAACAAGGTTAAGCATCCCCTCATCGACCAGCGGCTGACGCCGGACATTGCCATTCTGGACAGCGATTTTCTCATGGAGCTGCCCAAAAGCCTCATCGCCGAGACGGGCTTCGACGCCATTACCCACGCGGTGGAGAGCTACACGGCAAAAGGGGCCGGGGCCTTTTCGGACTTGCTGGCGAAGGAGGCCTTTTCGGCCCTCTATGCTGCCCTGCCCGCTTCCTACGCCGGACGGCAGGAGGTGCGGCTGAAGGTGCATACCGCTGCCACCATGGCGGGTATGGCCTTTACCCAGGCAGGGCTGGGGCTGTGCCACGCCATGGCCCACGCCATGGGCGGCCTGCTCCATGTGCCCCACGGGCGGCTCAATGCCATCCTGCTTCCCGCGGTGATCGGCTCCAACGCCGCATCCGCCGGGAAAAAGTACGCGGAGCTGGCAAGGGCCGCGGGAATCGGAGGCAGCGCGGACACCATTGGGGGGCGGAACCTGAAAAACAGCCTGGTAAGGCTCCGCCGGGAGCTGAACCTGCCGGAGACCCTGTGCCAGGCGGGAGTGGAGCCTGCCTCGGTGTGGCGCAGCGCCGGGGAGATCGTGAAGGCCACCCTGGCGGATCCCTGCTGCGGAGGTAACCCCATGGCAGTGGAGGATTTTCAGATCCGGCGGATACTGGAAGAGGTGACCGGCCGTGTATAGGGAAAGGCTGAAGAGCGTAGGCCTGGACATCGGAACCACCTCCACCCAGATGGTTCTTTCCGAGCTTCAGGTGGAGAACCGGGCCTCCTCCTTCGCAGTGCCGGAGCTGGAGATCAGCGACAGACGGATTCTCTACGAAAGTCCGGTGCATTTTACGCCCCTGCTCAGCGAAGACCGGATGGACGCTGCCGCTCTCCGGGAAATTGTGGAGGAAGAATACCGCCGGGCGGGCATCACCCGGGAGGACGTGGACACGGGAGCCATCATCATCACGGGAGAGACCAGCCGGAAGGAAAACGCCCAGGCGGTGACGGAGGCCCTCAGCGATCTGGCGGGAGACTTTGTGGTGGCCACAGCGGGGCCGGACCTGGAAAGTGTTCTGGCGGCGAAGGGCTCCGGGGCAGTGGACTATAGCCGGGACACGGGCTCGGCGGTACTGCACATGGACATCGGCGGCGGCACCAGCAACTTATGCCTCATTGAAAAAGGGAAGATCCTAAGAACGGGGTGCCTCAACGTAGGCGGGCGGCTGCTGAAGCTGACAAAGGACGGAGTCATTACCTATGTGTCTCCGGTGCTTCAGGAGCTGTGCGGGTTACAGGTAGGGCAGCAGGCGGAGGAAAACCAGCTGCGGCAGATCGGGGAGACCCTGGCCCAGGCTCTGGAAATGGCGGCAGGTCTGCGGGAGGTGACGCCTCTGCTGGAGGTGCTGAACACCAGGGAGACGGGCAGGGTCTGGGAGCCGCCCGGGGAAAGGGTGATTCCCTCCTTTTCCGGCGGCGTAGCGGACTGCATCCCCAGGGACTTCCCCGATTTGGCCTTTGGGGACATGGGGCCCATTCTGGGCCGGGCCATCCGGGAAAGCCGGCTCTGCCAGGGAGAGTACGTGCTGGGCAGGGAGACCATCCGGGCCACGGTGATCGGGGCCGGGTGCCACAGCGCCCAGCTGTCCGGCAGCACGGTGTTCTGCCAGAATGTGGCCCTGCCCCTGAAGAACGTTCCGGTGGCGGAGATTGGGGAGCTTTCTCAAATCGGGGAAGCTCTGCAACGCCAGGAAGGGCCGGCGGCCCTGGCCATACGGGGAAAGGATGCCCCGACCTACGCCGAGACGGTGGAAATGGCAGAGGGAATTTTGGCGCAGACCAGGGAAAACCTGCTGATCTGCCTGGAAGCGGATATGGCGAAGGCTCTGGGACAGGCTCTGGCGGCGCGGCTTCCCGGGGAGGCGGGGATTCTCTGCATTGATCGGGTGAAAGCGGGACAGGGCAGCTTCCTGGATATCGGGAAACCCATAGGCGGGGCCTTTCCGGTGGTGGTGAAGACATTGGTGTATGGGAAGCGTGAATAGTGAAGAGTGAATAGTGAAGAGTGAATAGTGAAGAAGTGAGGGTTCCCGCTGGGGAGGGCGGGCCCTCTCAGTCACGGCCTATGCAAGCCCTCTCCGCCCCAGTGTGCGCACTGGGGCACCTGAAGGTGAATTGCCCCGAAGGGGCAAGAGAAACTGCCCTGGGGCACTCCCGGAGGGAGAGGCAAGTGGGTTTTCTAAGGAATTTAGAGAGCTAAAGCTATAGAACAGGCACTTGGCTCTCCCTCCGGGAGAGCCGGCAAAAATCTTTGATTTTTGACTGAGAGGGCGCATCCCAGCAAACATGGAAGGTGAAGAATATGAATAAACAGGAAATTGCCGCTATGGTGGCGGAGATTTTGGGCGGTATGGGACAGGCCCCTGCGGTGAAGGGGACGGCCTATCCCGGAACCGGGACGGAACCTCAGCGGCCGGAGAAACATTGGAAAGACGGGGACTTTGTGCCGGATGTGACGGCCCTGGATTTACGCAGGCTCTATCTGGTGGACGATCCGGCAAACAGAGAGAAGTTCCTGCGGATGAAGGAGCGGACACCGGCCCGGCTTGGGTGCGGCCGGGCGGGGCCCCGGTATAAAACCCTGACCATGCTCCGGTTCCGGGCGGATCACGCCGCGGCCCAGGACGCGGTATTCTCTCAGGTGCCCGAGGATTACGCGAAAAACCACGGCATGGCGGAGGTACAGACCCGGTGTCACAGCAAGGACGAGTATCTCACCCGGCCTGACCTGGGGCGCACCTTTGACGAGGAAGCCCAAAGGAAAATCCGCTCTGCCATTCCCGGAACCCCCAGGGTGCAGCTGGTGATCGGAGACGGGCTCAGCTCCGCCGCCATTGTGGCCAACGCCATGGACTGCTTACAGGCCATCCGGGAGGGACTGAAAATCCGGAACATCGATCCGGGTACGCCCATTTTCGTCCGGTACTGCCGGGTGGGCGCGGGAGACGCCATCGGGGATGTGACGGGCTGCGAGCTAATTTGTATGCTGGTGGGTGAGCGGCCCGGTCTGGTGACGGACAAGAGCATGTCAGCCTATCTGACATATCAGCCCAGAACCGGGGTATCCGAGTCCAGCCGGACGGTGGTATCCAACATCCACGCCCAGGGCACGCCGGCGGTGGAGGCCGGGGCTCACATTGCGGGGCTCATTGAGACCATATTAAATAGGAAGGCGTCCGGGGTAGCCTTACAGCAGGAGGCAGCTCTATGATCCCGGTGAAGGTACTGGCAGTGAAGTTTCTGGCCAATGCCAGCGAGGCTCTGTGCCGGGAGCTGGGGGCGCCGGAAGGATACCCTTCCCTAGGCCTGATCACCACGGACTGCGACGATGCCACCTACATCGCCCTGGACGCGGCCACCAAGGCGGCGGAGGTGGAGGTTGCCTATGGGCGAAGCTTTTACGCCGGAGCGGGAAACGCCTCGACACCCTATGCCGGAGAGGTGATCGGAATTCTGGCAGGGCAGACCCCGGGGGCCGTGAGAAGCGGCATGGGAGCGGCTCTGGCGGAGCTGAACCGGGTGGGCTTTGCCGAAGTGAATGGAGTGCCGTTTTTGGCGCATACTGTAAGCAGCGTGGGCTCGTATCTTGCAAAGGAAGCCGGGGTCAGCCCGGGGACGGCCATTGCCTATCTCATCGCTCCGCCGCTGGAGGGGATGTACGCCATGGATGCCGCGCTGAAGGCGGCGGATGTGGAGCTGAGAAAGCTGTACGCCCCGCCCAGCGAGACGAACTTCGGCGGCGGGCTGCTCTCCGGAACCCAAAGCGCCTGCGACGCGGCCTGTGCCGCCTTTGGAGAGGCAGTGGCGGAGGTGGCCGGGAGGCCGAGGGAGGGCTTGTAAGCAGGTTGCGGGTTATCTGCACGGGCGAGCCCTCTCAGTCACGGCCCACAGGCCGTGCCAGCGTTTGCTGCGGCTTTCCCCGGTCGCGGCTCTGACACTCCACCGGAGTGTCATTCACTACCGCGACTGCGCTTCGCTTACCCGGAGGGAGAGCCAAGTGGGTAATTCCATGCCTATGCCGGTCGAGAAAGTCGAATTCCAGAATTGGTCAGATAATGGAGAAACCCACTTGGCTCCCCCTATGGGGGAGCTGGCAGCCGAAGGCTGACTGAGAGGGCATTAACATCAACGTAAAAAGGAAAGGAAGCAATCTATGGACACAAATTCTCTGGGTATGATCGAAACGAAGGGCCTTATCGGGGCCATTGAGGCGGCGGACGCCATGGTAAAATCCGCCAACGTTCAGCTGGTGGGAAAGGAACAGGTAGGCGGCGGCTTGGTGACCGTCATGGTTCGGGGCGACGTGGGAGCGGTGAAGGCAGCCACCGACGCGGGAGCCGCCGCGGCGGAGA
>Ga0129317_1002442_pt1 | contig 10619 bp, 10 predicted proteins | sample Cm1ome_FD_94430 | JGI IMG/M metagenome (GOLD analysis project Ga0129317, IMG submission 94430) | Eastern black-and-white colobus group fecal microbial communities from Wisconsin, USA - Cm1105 metagenome | ecosystem: Host-associated > Mammals > Digestive system > Large intestine > Fecal | place...
ATAGAAGTTTCTTGTCCTATGTCCTTGATTTAAAAAAACAATATAAAACGAAAGCGAAAACGAAAACGAAAATCAAAGAAATGTGTTATTTTCACTTGACAATCGTCATTTCATAACAGTTTTCTTAATTCTTCTCAAATTGTGTCTTTATCCCATACTTTATCTGATATTCTAATTAACTCCTTTACTCATACTATAAAGGAGTATTTTTATTCCCTATTTTTACTAAATTTTAAATAACTATTTGAAAACGAAACAAAATACTATATAATAAACTATTCGATAAAATATTCATCTCATTTAAACAATGAAACTTACAATTATCGGATGGTGGATGAAAGGAAACAATAGATATTATGTTATAATATGGTAAGCGCATACATTATTGAGGAGGGCACCTGATGTATAAGAAACTAAAAATAGAACTGGCTACAGATAAAATAGACTTTAGAAAATCTTCTTGTTTTCAAGGAGCACTATTTGAACTAATGGATACAAACTATGTATCTGTTCTTCACCAACAGAATAGACATCCTTATAGCCAATATATTTATAAAGACAAAGACAAAGTATATTGGACAATATGTACATGTGATGATAATTCATCACACTATATGATGAATCCAATACTGAATGATTCTATCCAGCAGATTACTTTAAATAAAGAAAAAGAACCCATTTCATTTGTTTCTAAACAGTTAAAGATGGTATCCCAGGAACAATTAATGGATCACTTCTACAATAAACCTGCAGAAAGATATCTAGAAATAAGAATACTTACACCTATGTCTTTTAAAAGCTATGGTAGATATATCAACTATCCTGATTTACGCTTAATTTATCAGAGTTTAATGAATAAATATGATTCTGTATTAAAAGAAGCCAGTATGTTTGATGAAGATACATTAGATATGCTTGTAGAAGGAAGTGAGATAGTAAAATATAATCTTCGCTCTTATTTATTCCCACTACAGGGAGTAAAGATTCCTTCTTTCTTTGGTACTATGACTATTAAAGTCACAAGTACTGATACAGCTGCAAAGTTTATAAGACTATTACTAGAATTTGGGGAATATTCTGGAGTAGGTATTAAAACAGGTTTAGGAATGGGTGCTATACAAATCGTAAGGAGGGACAATGAATGACAGATCATGAAACTAAAATCATCATAGGAAGCTTGCTTCATGATATAGGTAAAGTTGTTTATAGAAAAGGAATGGATGTTCGTAAACATAGTCAAAGTGGTTATGAATATCTCAAGAACTATACAGATGATAAAGATATTTTAAATGCAGTGAGATATCATCATGCTGATGCTTTACGTCAATCTTCTATTGAAGATGATTCTATTGCATATATTACTTATATTGCAGATAATATCGCTTCTGGTGCAGATAGAAGAAACAAAGAAATAGAAGACAAAGGATTTGAAATACATACAGCTTTACAACCTGTATTTAATCTCTTGAATGGGAATAAAGGGAATTTATATTATCATGCTGGAAGTTTAAAGGATAATATCAACTATCCTACCAATACAAAAACAGAATTCAATCCATCACAATACAGTGAAATATTGAGTAATATATCTTCTAACCTGAATGGATTAGATTTAAAAGATCATGCTTATATCAATTCACTACTAGAAGTATTAGAAGCCAATTTATCATTTGTGCCTTCTTCTACATCTAAGAAAGAAGTAGCTGATATATCACTATATGATCATGTAAAACTCACAGCTGCATTCGCAAGTGCCATCTATGCCTACTTAAAGGAACAGAATATTACTGATTACAAGACAGAATTATATAAGAATGCGTCTCTATTCTATGATAAGAAAGCATTCTTACTTGCTTCTTTAGATATCTCTGGAATACAGAAGTTTATTTACACTATTACAACTAAGAGTGCATTGAAATCTTTACGTTCACGTTCTTTCTATCTAGAAATCATGATGGAACATATTATTGATACACTATTAGATAAACTTCATCTTTCACGTGCCAATCTTATTTATAGTGGTGGTGGTCATTGTTATATGATTCTGCCTAATACAAAAGAAACACAAACAATATTTGATGAAGAAATCAAGAATGTGAATAAGTGGTTCTTAAAACTTTTCCAGACAGCTTTATTTATTGCAGGTGCTTATGTTCCTTGCAGTAGTAAAGATTTACAGAATGAACCAAACGGTTCTTATTCAGCACTTTATAGAGATCTCTCTACAAAGCTTTCATTAAACAAATCACATCGTTATACAGCTGCAGAAATCATCGCATTAAACAAGATACAGGCAGATGACTATGAAAGAGAGTGTAGAGTATGTAAGAGACTAGGAAAAGTGAATGAGAATGGAGAATGTTCTATCTGTGAATCTTTAATTGGATTCTCTAATAAGTTGATGAATAAAGATTTCTTCTCTATCACTCAACAAAAGAAACAAGGCTTACCATTACCTGGTGATTATTACCTTGTATCTGATAGTGAAGAAACCTTAAAAGAGAGAATGGTCCATGATGATACTTTTGTAAGAGCCTATTGTAAGAATAACCCTCATACAGGTAAGAGTATTTCTACAAAACTATGGGTAGGGGATTATCATTCTGAAGATGAATTTGTAAAGTTGGCTGAAAACTCAAAAGGTATCAAGAGAATTGCTGTACTTAGAGCAGACGTAGATAACTTAGGACATGCCTTTGTAGCTGGTTTCCCAGATAAGTATATGACACTCTCTCGTACAGCTACATTATCAAGACAGTTATCCTTATTCTTTAAGTACCACATCAAGAGTATTTTAGAAAAAGGATCTTATTATATTGACCACGAAGAAGGTCATCCACGTCATGCAGCTATTGTTTATTCAGGTGGAGATGACTTATTTATAGTTGGTGCATGGAATGATGTCATTGAACTTGCAGTTGATATTAAAGATGCTTTAAAGGCGTATACAGAAAATACACTCACTTTATCAGGTGGTATTGGTTTATATACATCTACTTATCCAATTAGTGTTATTGCCGATGAAGTAGCAGATATGGAAGATAAGTCTAAAGGTCATGAAGGCAAGAACTCAATCACACTATTTGAAGATGGTGAAGACCATAAAGAAGGTAAGGATGATCATATTAGTGATGGTACATATACTTGGGATGACTTTACAGAAAGAGTCATAAAAGAGAAATATGCAGTATTGGATCAGTTCTTTAGAAAGTCCATGAATGGTGATAAGTCTGATACAGAAAGAGGTAAAGCATTCTTATATCACTTATTAGAATTAATTAGAAAGAGAAATGAAGGAATCAACTTTGCAAGATTTGTTTACTTACTTGCAAGAATGGAACCCAATTCTAAAGCAACCACAGCTGAAAAAGAAGCATATAAAGAATTCTCAGATCATATGTATAAGTGGTATCGCAATGAGAAAGACTGTCGTGAATTAAAGACAGCTATTAATATATTTGTTTATTCTCTAAGAGAAAGGGAGGAGTAATTTATGAGTTTAGATCTAGATAAAGTAGAAAATACAATTATAGAATTAAAAACAAAAAAGAATCAGAGAGGAAAACCTATTGGATTATTGACAGTTTCACAAATTAGAAACTTATTGGCTATGTCTGCAGATATCCTCAATGAAGTATTAGAATATCCAGAAGAAAACTTATCTGAAGAATTATTAGATAGAGTAAGTTATCTCACAGTAAGATTCTATTATGAAGCAGGTCGAGATGAGAAAGTGAAAAGCTTTATTGAAACAGCTAAACTTCTTCCTTTCTTAAAAGGCATTAAAACAAGAAAACAATATATTCAGTATTATCAGTATATGGAAGCATTAGTCGCATTCCATAAATATCATGGTGGAAAGGATCAGTAGGACTATGTATACAAAAATTCAGATTACAGGAACAATTGAAGTATTAACAGGAATGCATATTGGAGGTTCATCAGCTTTCGCTGCAATTGGTGCAGTTGATTCTCCAGTTATTAAAGATGTGATTACAGGTTATCCAATGATTCCAGGAAGTTCATTAAAAGGTAAAATGCGTACACTTCTTGCGAAAGCATATAATGAATCAGTTGCGAATAAACCAGATCAGGATTGTGAAAGAATCAAAAGAGTATTTGGTAGTGCTGAAAAGGATAATGTGAAAAAGAGTAGAATCCAGATTTCTGATATGATTCTTTCTAATGATAAAGACTTAAGAAAGAAAGGTTTAAACAGCTTAACAGAAGTTAAGTTTGAAAATACCATTAACCGTGCTACTGCAGTTGCGAATCCAAGACAGATTGAAAGAGTTGTAAGAGGTTCAGAATTTGATTTAGATATCTTATATGAAGTAGATAATATGGATGACTTATATGAGGATATTGAACTCATTGCGGATGCTTTCAAGATGCTTCAGTATGATTATTTAGGCGGTAGTGGTTCTAGAGGATATGGTAAAGTGAAATTCACTGATTTATATGCAGAAACAGTAATCGGTCAGCTAGATAAGAGTGTAGAAGATAAAATAAACGATATTTTAGGTAAAGTATCTCAATAATGAAAGGTGGTAGGCACCATGAACTATAAGATTTATAAAATGATTTTTACACAGGGTGTACATTTTGGTGAACATTCCTTAGAAAAGTCGGAAATCACTTTTCAGGCAGATACTCTCTTTTCTGCTTTATGTATAGAAGCACTTAAGATTGATAAGTTAGAAGTATTAATAAAGAGTGTTAAAGAGAATCATTTAGTATTCTCTGATGCATTTCCTTATATGAATCAGGAGTTCTTTATTCCTAAACCAATGAAGAAGATTGAACAGGTGATTCAAAGTGAAGATATGACAATACGTAAGAAGTTTAAGAAACTAAAGTATGTTCAGGTTTCTTTATTAGATCAATATCTAAAAGGACAATATCCTATTGATAAAGGGTCAGATATTAAGCAATTAGGTGTACATACTTTAAAAACATCTGCATCAATTAGAGGAAATGAAGAAGCACTTCCTTATCGTGTAGGTATTTATCGCTTTAAAGAACACAATGGCTTATATCTAGTTGTAGGTTATGATTCTAAAGAAATACTTCACTTATTTGATGAATTGTTCACTATGTTAAGCTTATCAGGTATTGGTGGTAAGAAGAATTCTGGTTTAGGACACTTTAGATATAATACAGTAGAATTACCAAAAGAATTAAATAAACGTTTGAATACAAACGGTGAAGTCATGACTCTTTCTGTATCTCTTCCTACAGATAAAGAATTAGAAGATATCTTAGATGATTCACGTTATCTACTAGTAAAAAGAAGTGGTTTCATAGACTCATATACTTATTCTAAAGAACAGCGTAGAAAGAAAGATATTTACTTATTTAAAGCAGGTTCCTGCTTTAATAAGACTTACCAGGGAGATATTTATAACGTCTCTTCTGGTGGTAGTCATCCTGTATATAAGTATGCAAAACCATTATTTATGGGGGTAGAAGTATGAAGAACTATTTAAAGTCTTATCGTATACATTTAAAGGTAGTAGGCCCTGTATTTATTGGAAGTGGGAAAGAATTATCTAAGAAGGAATACTTGTTCTATAAGAATAATCAGATTGCGGTCATTGATATTGCAAAGTTTTATCTAGAACTAAAGAAGATTGAGAAGTTGGATTCTTTTGAAGCTTTTATGTTGGATGAACATGAACATCTAGGTTCTTGGATAAGAAAGAATAATGTTAATAATTCTATTGTTGATAGATGTATTAAATATACCTTGGATAAGGGAGACATCGAGGAAACGAAAAGAAGAAGTGTTATGTTAGAGTTTGTAAAGGATCCTTATGGAAATCCTTATGTTCCAGGTAGTTCTCTTAAAGGTATGTTTAGAACAATCTTTCTTGCAGATAGATTAATTAATCATTCAAAGGATTATTCTATTCAAAGAAAACAGTTCAAAGAGAAAGTTTTTGAAAGAGAAAACAATAAGAAGAGATATTTATCTAAAAATATCCAGGATATTGAAGCAAACACCTTTAGAACATTACATAGACCTGATACAAGGGGTGATGATGCAGTTAATGATATAATGTCTGGATTTATTGTGAGTGATAGTGAACCATTATCAGTAGAAAATCTTACTTTGGCTCAAAAAGTAGATGTACATGTCAAGAAGGGGGCAAAAAACTTACCTTCAGTAAGAGAGTGTTTAAAGCCTGGTACAGACATTGTATTTACAGTTACTGTTGATACAAGTATCTGTCCATATACTAAACAGGATATTATAGAATCCATTAACTACTTTGATGACAATTATAATAAGTACTTTGTTGAACCATTCACTGCAGTTGAGTACATAGATGATGGATCTGTATTTTTAGGTGGAGGAAGTGGATATGCAAGTAAAACAGCTGTTTATCCACTATTTGATGGAGAAGACAGTGAACAAACAGTACGTATAGTTCAGCAGATTATGGTTAACACAACAACGTTTGATAAGAAGACAAGACGTAATCTTCATAAACATGAAGATGATTTACGTCTTTATGGTATTTCTCCACATACAATCAAATGTACATATTATCATGATCAGTTACTACAAATGGGTTTATGTCAATTAGACAAAATAGAAGAACTTAACTGATACTTGGGAAACCAAGTATCAGCTTTCTCCTTCTCTTTTAAGGGACAATACAAGGAGGAAGCATTATGAGTATATTGTATATTGATAAAAATGATTGTGTGATAGGTAAGCAGGATAATAGAATAACAGTCAAGTATAAAGATGGAATGGTTCGTACTATTCCGGTAGAAAGTATTGATGGTATTACTCTATTAGGTCATGCACAAGTAACAACACAATGTATACAAGAGTGTTTAAAGAAAGGTATTTCTTTGTCTTATTTTTCTAAGGGTGGTCACTATTTTGGAAGGTTATCTTCAACAGGTCATATTAAAGCTTCTCTTCAAAGAAAACAGGCAGGTCTATATGATCAACTATTCGCATTAGAACTTTCTAAGAAGATTATCTATGCCAAGATACATAACCAGATTGTAGTATTGAAAAGATACTCTAGAAGCACAAATCATAATATAAGTGATATTGAATTACATATGAAAAGTGCTTTAAGAAAAGTGAATTATGTAAAGAGTATAGAAGAACTCATGGGATATGAAGGAAGTGCTGCAAGGTATTACTTTAAAGGCTTATCTATGTGTATTGATGAAGCATTTGAATTTGAAGGAAGAAGTAAAAGACCGCCTCGTGATGCGTTTAACTCTATGTTGAGTTTAGGCTATTCTATCTTGATGAATGAACTCTATGGAGAAATTGAGATAAAAGGTTTAAATGCATACTTTGGATTCCTTCATAGAGATGCAGAAAAACATCCAACGCTTGCAAGTGATATGATGGAAGAATGGAGAGCCGTTCTTATAGACTCTACAGTCATGAGTATGATCAATGGGCATGAAGTACATATTGATGAGTTTTATTCAGATGATGGAGAAGGGGTTTATATCTCTAAACAAGCATTGAATAAATTCATCAAGAAACTAGAAAATAAGTTTCAGATATGCCAGAAATACTTAGACTATATTGATTATCCAGTAAGTTTCAGAAGTGCAATATCTTTTCAAATAAGTTCATTAGTAGATGCAATTATACATGAAGATGTATCAATGTATTCTCCTATTATGATTAGGTGATCATTATGGAAAGAGAAGACTATTTCTTTGATGTTGATGAGAATAAATCAACCAGAAAAGTGTTTGTATTGATCATCTATGATATTGTGGATAATAGAAAGAGACAAAGATTTGCGAAATGGTTATTAGGCTATGGAGTAAGAGTACAGAAATCAGCTTTTGAAGCACATTTAAGAAAGAATAAATTTGATAAACTAGTTAAAGGTATACCTAAAAGAATAGGAACTCAAGACAGTGTAAGAATATATAAGATCAATGGAAAGGGGCAGATAATATCCTGGGGAAAAGATGAAAGTGAAGAGTCTGAGGATATTATTGTGATATAACATGGGTAAAAAGATTTTGTTTTCTCCTGTAGGAGGTACTGATCCAATATCTGAAAATAACTATAGAGATGGTTCTATGTTGCATATATGCAGACAGTATAAGCCAGATAAAGTTATTTTATATTTATCTAAGGAGATGGCTGAAAAGCATCATAAGTATAATCCATATGGGTACTGTATAGAGAAATTAGCTGAATTACAGAATAGACATATAGATGTGGAATATATAGAACGTAATGAATTAACTAAAGTACAAGAGTTTGATTACTTCTATAAGGATTTCAGAGATATATTAAAGGATATTATGGAAGACATGGATGAAGATGATGAATTCCTTCTTAATATCTCTTCTGGTACACCAGCAATGAAAAGTGGATTAGTTGTATTAAAGACATTAGGAGAATTCCCTTGTTGTACAATACAGGTTGTAACACCGACTGGTAAACTTAATGAACATTCTCATAAAGAAAATGATTATGAGACTTTATGGGAATTAGATGAGGATAATAATCTAGACTCTGCAAATAGATGTATAGAAGTAGAATGTCCTACATTAGCTATTATTAAGAAAGAAGAGATTATTAAGAAACATATAGAAGCTTATGATTATTCAGCAGCATTACAAGTAGCAAAGACCATTAAGAAGAGTGCTATGGATAAAGGTTATTATTCTTTGATTGAAATGGCTAAGTATAGAGAATCATTGGATTATAAGAAAGCATTAGAAATCTCTTTGAAGGAAAAGGTTTATTGTTTTCCTGTAACGGATGATAAAGGTATTAAACTATTTGAGTATGCATTAAATATTGATGTAAAGAGAAGAAGATATGAATATGCAGACTTCATTAGATCTATTACACCTTTATTTGTGGACTTGTTTGAATTGGTATTAAAACATGAAACAGGTATTGATATTAATAAGTATTGTAAAATAGTGAAGAAGAATAAGCATTCTGTGCGTGTATGGGATTTCGATAAACTAAATGGTAGTGATATTTTGAAATCATTGAATAATTACTATTTAAAGGGTTTTGAAAAAGAGGATATTTATTCTGAACCATTTGTTGTATTATTGAATGATTTTATACCTAGTAGTAGAAAAGAAGTAGCAGATTTAGTTTCAAGCTTGCGTTATGTAGAAAGAAATATACGTAATACTGCTGCACATGAAATGGTTAGTGTTACAGATGATGTAATAAAAAATATAACTAACTTCTCTTCTAATGCGATTATGAAAAAGATAGAGAAAGTATTTAGTTATACAGATTTAGATATTACAGATGAATACTGGAATAGTTATGATTTAATGAATCAGTTGATCATTGAAAGAATCGATTAACTAAAGTATGATAAGAGTGTTCTTAATGATATAGAACACTCTTATCGGTACTTTTTGCCACGCTACTGATAAATACTAGGAAAAATGAAGGTTTTGTAGGATATTTTAAGACTATTATTACGTGAAGTGGTTTTGCCACGCATTTTGGTTATTTTGAGTAGTGTTTATCAGGGTTTTATAGGTAAGGATTCATAATGGTTAACCCCTGTTGGGGACGGAAACATACATGATTTAAATTGATAAAAACGTTTTCATCTAATTCATAATGGTTAACCCCTGTTGGGGACGGAAACTCTATCATCGTGTAAGAATTTAGGGTTCATATCATAGAGATAATTCATAATGGTTAACCCCTGTTGGGGACGGAAACTGTATGTTAACAAGTTGTCATAATCTTTTTTGCTAAATTCATAATGGTTAACCCCTGTTGGGGACGGAAACGTTTCTGGTGTTATTGCTTTCTTTGTGCTTGTTTTCTTAGATTCATAATGGTTAACCCCTGTTGGGGACGGAAACTGCGTATACTGTAACGTGCCAATAGCTTTTGAGTCGTTCTTTATTCATAATGGTTAACCCCTGTTGGGGACGGAAACGATACTATCTGGATATGTCTCAAGTGCTTCTTTTTCTACCTATTCATAATGGTTAACCCCTGTTGGGGACGGAAACTCAGCTTGAAAAGCATTATAGCGTTCTGTAATGCTTTCCATGATTCATAATGGTTAACCCCTGTTGGGGACGGAAACCCTTTCACTGAAAACAGCCTAGAGAATGGTTTTGTAATTCATAATGGTTAACCCCTGTTGGGGACGGAAACATACTCTTTTCTAATTCCTTGTAACTTCTTTCAGAATTCATAATGGTTAACCCCTGTTGGGGACGGAAACACATACTTGTAAAGGACTTCTGCTGTCTTTCCAAAAGCAGATTCATAATTAGTAACCCCCTGTTGGGGACGGAAACATAAACGTTTCATATTTAAGAGTTCCACGGAAAAATCATTTATGATAATTAGCCCCTGTAGGGGACGGAAACCCTTCTCTTCTCGGTACGGCTATAACAACATTGTCAAATTCATGATGGTTAACCCCTGCTGGGGACGGAAACACTCGTTGAATGGCTTCAGTAAGTTCAGTGACATCAAATGTAAAATTCATAATAACCTCACATTCCTTTCCGCCTGCAGCTCCAAGGCACACATAGAAATGAATAATTCTTGTTTGTGCAGGCATCTTATTTTATATTTTAATTGAAGGAGTCTTACACTACAAAGC
>Ga0129317_1002444_pt1 | contig 10615 bp, 14 predicted proteins | sample Cm1ome_FD_94430 | JGI IMG/M metagenome (GOLD analysis project Ga0129317, IMG submission 94430) | Eastern black-and-white colobus group fecal microbial communities from Wisconsin, USA - Cm1105 metagenome | ecosystem: Host-associated > Mammals > Digestive system > Large intestine > Fecal | place...
ATAAACTTGCCATGACCTGACCGTAAACACTAACCTTCATTCCCTTTGTGCTCTCAAGTCCAAACTCCGAAAGAATAGTCTTGAGGATTTCGTTGGATTCCTCTTCACCAAAATGTTTTCGAGCAAGATCAAACAGGGCGTTTCGCTGTTCTTTGGTAATGGCGGGATCTTCCGTCGCCTGTTTCTCTTGGGGTTCTCCTTCAGAGAGCTTCGTTTTCTCTTGGGTTTCTGTAAACTCTACAGGGATGGCGCCGGATGCTACCATCTCATCCTCGGAATACAAGCCTTCATACTCGTTCGGGAAGGCATCTCGAAGGCACTGGCTAACCGCGACCTTTTCAATCATCGTGGCTGGCTTGCTTTTCCAGTTTGCCATGCCGCTGCTGTATTCCTCTAAGGCCACTTCCCGATAAATTTCCTCGATTGCATTTGATCCTGCCCTTTGCCGAAACACTCTGCACCATCCTCCGATCAATCTTTCGTTAAGGACGGTATAGACGCAGCATCCTTCCTTCTGGATAATCTGATTGTCTCTAAAAACGGTGATCCCGCTCTTTTTTCCTCGATAATCAGGATGTCGATCCGCCCTGCGATTGTATGCGTGTCTTCCAACAACCATCTGTGCCGGAGACTTGTCGTCGTACTTGATGAGGTAGATCTCCCCGTTTTCCAATGGGTCAAGTCGTTTCGCTTGACAGGTTCGAAGGAACAAAGCCACCTCCTGATCGCTGATTTTTCCATTTCCTCTTGTGCAGTAATTGACGACTGTTTCGGCATCCAACGCAACTTGAATGCCTGATGTGGATTCGTACTCAACCTTCAAAAGATCATTTGCCATCTTGTTACCTCCTGCTGAAGCTCATGCTTGTGGTTTCACGATAGGTTACACCGGGGATCTGAACAGATCCCTTGCTGGCTCGGATCAAACGGATAATAGCTTTTTCGTCAACTGGCCGCAGCGTAATCCCTGCCAATGAAATTGGGACGCTGTTCTCGTCCACTTTGACAATCTCCCAATCCTTCTTTGCGGAAACTCCTGACATTTTCGGAGTGGCCGGAGCGACATTTATGGTACTAGATACGGAATCGATCAAAGCGGCCTCTTCCGCAGCAACTTCGGCATCCTCCGTCTTACCCTGCTGCTCAAGAGCTATCGCTTCTTCCATACGCCTGCGAGCTTCTTCTTCCGCAGCCAGTCTGGCCGCTTTCTCCGCCTCACGACGCTGATGTTCCTTCTCTTCATAGTAGGCTGACATCGAATGCTTAATGATCCGTTCCGCCTTAGAGAGAGGAGCAAGCATTGTTTTTTCCCGGTCACATACCTCTTTGTGGGCTTTGTAGGCAGCGTCCTTCATGGGTTTGAAAAAAGAGGTAACTTCCCCTGCTTTCGCCTTGAGCATCTTTCCAAATTCTCCGGCTCGCTCATACTCCTCGTCGTTAGTAACAGGCAGTGCTTCTGCGACCTGCTCAAGCTCTGAAGTCTGCTTTTTCAGCTCCAATTCTTCGACTGCCGCAACTGTCTGAGGGACCTTGATAATCGATACAATACGTTCATTTACTGCTTCTGACATATCCATTCCTCCTATTTATACTTTTGAGCAAAACCGGAAACGATCAGCAGAGAAGTAAACACCTTCCAGCACTCGTGCCTCGGAGGAAAATCTGTGTACCGGCTGTAGGTTCCATCGCTTCTGAGCTGAACGATTACGGCATTGTCATACCTAATCTCGTGGCTTTCGTACCCCTTGCGATATGCTTCGAGTTGTACGCCACAAAGCATGGGAGAGATTGATGAGGCGGTTTTGAAATCGACAAGCGTGTTGATTCCCCTTTCCTCGCACCCCATATCTGCGGTTCCGGCATAGCGAAGTGTCTTGTGATAAAGCCTTGATTCTGATGCAAACGGCTTTACGTCATACTCTTTCATCCATGAGATTGCCGCCCTCAGATAGCCCTCGAACTCAGGCTCGATATCGATCACGCCATAGTTCGCATAGGTTTCGACTGCACTGTGGACATCTGTTCCGCGCTCGGCTGCCCGAAGCAGAACTTCATCGTCGATCCCTTTGTAATGGACTTCCGAGAGCGGCTTCATCAGTGTCGTTACACTCGGTATGACAAAGCCGTTGAGCTTATAGATGTGCGATTCTTCGTCAAAGGTCAACTGGGGGAACTTTTTAATCTCCAGCATATGCCACCCCAAACGAAGCGTCCGCGCACGGGTGAACCCCGAGCATTTCCAGCAGCTCCTTCCTTGTCATGCTTTCAATGCAGTCCCAGTGATAGAAGCTACTGTTGATTTCTGCGTATTCCTCCCCCGGCAGGATTCTTTCCCCACAGTGGAGGCATGTCTTTTGACCAAACATTTACACTCGTCTCCTTCCCTGAATCAGCAGGAAAACTCCGCACAACAGAATCGATATATCCCCCGGCAGATAGAGATGCGGACTAATCGCTGCAAGCACGATCACGCATATTCCTGCTGCGGTGTGGATCTGACGAAGTATTCTGATCTTTTTCTCCATAACCCGTAAAAACCTCCTTTCGGCGGGACAACTGTTTTGCCACTCGGCAGTGCGAACGGATCATCTCCGGACAGTTTCTCATACCAACCGCTGTCTTTGGAGCACGGATCCCATACTTTCTTCTCCACCGGTCTCAAATCACAGGCGGACCGCAGGGTGCGATCCTCTGGTCTGGAAATCGGTTCAACCTCGGTCGGATATCCATCCATCCCGAGAACAATGAGTGAATCGAATCGTGACAGATAGGCCCATTCAGCACCATTATGTTTCATGCGCTTTCCTCCTTCCTGATCGGCGTAGATGTAAATACAGAAATATCGATTGGCATAGTGTTTTGAATTGCCTCTAACAACTCTGTATAGCTGTTGATTCCATAGTCGTCTTTGAGGATTTCTCGCAGGATATTTAACCTTTCTTGTTTTTCCTTGAGATCCATACCTGTCACCTACTCAATGCTTCCGGTTTTCTCCGCCTTTTCCAAAACGGAAAGGATCTCGTCCATCCTTCTTCTGGCTTCCAGCAGGCCAGATCGCAGCATAGGAATTTCTGCTGCCTCCTGCTCGTCGATTATTCCGTCGTCCATGATTCGTTCCAAAGCCTTTGAGATATCGCTGACATCCTTGGTCGCGTTGATGAGGCGAATCAGAATGCGTTCAGGCGGTGCATCCGGGATTTCCCGTCGATCTCTTCCGAGTGGACATTCATTCGAGCAATACCATGCCCGCAACTCCGGCGCGTTGTATGCGTCCGCCATCAGCGCGACTACTATGTTCGGCGGTCTTGTGATATCAAGTTCGTACTTTTTCAGGCTGTCTTCTGTAACGCCCGGTATGTGATTCACTGCTGTCGAGCGTTTGGAAAAGTCGTCGTTGTACTTTGCCGCCCTTAAACGTGCTTGGCAATACCGATTAGATGCTGCTATGGTTACTTGCTTCGGCATTTATTTCACCTCTGCTTTTTTGTAAAATTATCACTAAAGAGAAATGTTACGTGGATTCATTTCGAAACGGTAATTTTCCGTCAAAAAAAATAGCGACCCACTCCTCTTTGCTCATGCCAAGTTCCCTGCCAAGGGTTGCAGCCTCTTCAAGTGTAACCGCTGCGTTCCCCCGTTCTCTTACGCACCATGCGTTATATGAAATCCCAAGTATTTTGGATATGTCTTTCTTGGTCATGTCACGCTTGATTCTCGCAATCATAAACTCTTTGCTATTCATCTTCCCACCTCCTTTTTGGAGTTCTTGACTTCATTATATATTTCCATTCTGAAATGTCAATATTAAAAATCTCCGAAATGAAATATTTCTTGTAAAGCAATCGTTTTTGCTATAAAATCAAACCATCGGAGGGATTTCAATGAAAATGGATGACGAAAAATACGCAAGGTCCATTCAGGACAAACTCCGCGAGTTAATCGAATCGCAAGGACTAACTTATGTCGATCTATCTGCTATAACCGATGTTCCACCTGCTACGTTGTTTCGCTATACCTCTGGCATCCACACTCCTAATATCAAATACGTGGCAAAAATCGCACATGCAATGGGCGTTTCTGTTGACTACCTGATCGGCCTGTCCCCCCATCGGAATCTTGGCGAACCTCTTTCCCCTGATATCATGGCACTTATCAATTCCTATAATCGAGCGGACGAACGCACAAAGAAGCTGGTCATGATGCAGCTTGAACCTAATATGACCGATTTCGAGAAGGAAGCCGTTTCAAAAAAGGATGAAATGACCGACTAAACCAAATGAGCCCTGCGCTTGCAGGGCTCTCTCTATACTCATTTGGAGGTCCGCCATGACTGCAAAACCAAATTTCAGCACACAAAAAGCGGCTATTTATGTCCGCGTTTCGACCCATTGGCAGGTCGATAAGGATTCCCTTCAGGTACAGCGCCGGGAACTGATTGCCTACGCGCAGATGGTGCTTGGGATTCAAGACTACGTTGTATTCGAGGATGCAGGCTACTCAGCGAAGAATACCGAGCGTCCAGATTACCAGAACATGATGACTCGGATGCGTACCGGTGAATTTTCGCATCTTCTTGTTTGGAAGATCGACCGCATCAGCCGGAACCTTCTGGACTTTGCCACAATGTACCAAGAGCTGAAAGACGCAGGCATTATCTTTATCAGTAAAAACGAACAGTTTGATACCTCTAACGCCATGGGCGAGGCTATGCTGAAGATCATTCTTGTGTTTGCGGAGTTGGAGCGCAACATGACCTCTGAGCGTGTCAGTTCTGTTATGCTGTCAAGAGCGAGCAACGGTCAATGGAATGGCGGAAGGATTCCTTATGGATATTCCTATGACAAAAACACAAAAGGTTTTTTGGTTAACGAGCAGGAAAGTCAAATTGTTCATAGGATTTTCAATCTATATGAGCAGTATCAATCAACCCTCTATGTTTCCACTTATATGAATAAATTGGGCTTGCGTTCGAAAACCGGATGCGAATGGAGTGCTACCTCTATTTATAAAATACTAACCAACCCATTTTATATCGGCGCTTATCGATACAATATACGAAAAGGCACAAAAGGCCATAAACGGGAAGAAGACGAATGGATTATGGTTGAAGATCATCACGAACCAATCATTAGTCGTCAGCAGTTTGATACAATACAATATCGTCTCAAACAGAGGCGTCGTGGCGGAGTACAGGAGGGAGAAACATACATTAGGAAGAACGTTCATATTTTCGGCGGTTTGCTCCGTTGCGGATACTGCGGATCAAACATGAGTGCAACAATCGACCGACGTAGATCCGACGGGTGGCGACCATCTATATACTGTTGCGGAAAGCACCGAAAATCAAAGAACGTTTGTCCAAACAAATATATATCCGATACTGTACTTGGTCCATTCATATTCAATTATGTTTCCAACATTATTCGCGCAAAGAACACTATAAAACCAACCACTAGCTTAGACGTACTGGAGCGAAAACTACTTCGTGGAGATGTTTTCTCGCAAGTGGAGCACATTGAGGCAGAAGGTCTCGTACAAATTTGCGATCTATTACTCAGCGGAACAACTGGAGTAGAATATCGTCCGTCTACTGAATCTGTTGATTCATCCTCAATGTCAAGCGAACGAACCAGACTGACAGATCAGCGAAGGAAAAAGGAGATTGCTCTAAACCGCCTCAAAAACCTCTATCTATATGGCGATGAATCTATCCCTGAAAAAGATTTTATAGTCGAACGTCAGAAAATCATGAGCGAGATCATCGGAATCGACAAACGATTGGAAGAGCTTTCCGATAAGAATGCAGCGAGTGAGGTTGATAGTGACGAGTTCATCGAGAGGGCCAGCTACTTTGTCATGATAGAAAATCTTCTCGATGAAAAAAACGTGGACTTTCGGAAATACATTTCCAAAATAGATCCGACCATACCACGTGCTTTTTTGGGAAACATCATTAACGAGATTGTTGTCAAAGACGGATTGGTATTGTCGATCAGGTTTAATAATGGAATGCTGCACTCATTCACATATAAGCCAAAATAAAGCGACCCCCGAACTCCAATTCCAAGGAGCATCGGGGGTCGCTTCTTTTTCAAAAAAAGTTGTAACTTTTTATAAACATAGGCTCATAACGGAAGGTATAGATTCAGGATTTTAAGATGTTTCACTACATCGATAACCAGAATTTTCGACCAAAAAGTGCCGTTTTAATGACAAAAACAGGCGTTTCTATCTATACATCGAATCCTTTAATCAATAAACATCGCATCCCCAAACGAGAAAAAGCGGTAGCGTTCCCTCACTGCTTCGGCATAGGCGGCAAGTACATGCTCTCGCCCGGCGAAGGCTGAAACCAGCATGATCAGTGTGCTCTCCGGAAGATGAAAATTAGTGATCAGGCCGTCAATAACGACAAATTTCTTTCCTGGGTACAGGAAGATATCGGTATAGCCTTCCCACGCGCCCAGAGGAAGCCCCATCTGCCCAACGGCCTCCAGTGTACGGCAGCTGGTGGTGCCGACAGCAATCACGCGGCCCCCCTCCTGCTTGGTTCGGTTGATTGCCTCAGCGGTTTCCTGTGTGAGAAAAATATGTTCCGAGTGCATTTTATGGTCATGGATGTCGTTTTCCTTTACCGGGCGAAATGTCCCCAAACCGACATGAAGGGTCACAAAAGCGGTTTTAACTCCCTTTGTACGCAGCTCATCAAGCATTTCGGTGGTGAAATGCAGTCCAGCAGTTGGTGCGGCGGCCGAGCCCAATTCTTTGGAGTAAACCGTTTGGTAGCGTTCCGGATTTTCGAGCTTTTCAGTAATATAGGGGGGCAGCGGCATCTGCCCTACCTGTTCGAGGGTGTGATAGAAGTTCCCCCCATGCTCAAACCGGACCAGACGATTGCCGCCCTCTAAAATTTCAAGGACCTCAGCGCGGAGCATCCCTTCCCCGAAGGAAAAGCGTGCGCCGATCTTCGCACGTTTTCCCGGACGCACCAGCACTTCCCAGACATCCTGACGTTTTTGCTCCAGCAGCAGAAACTCCATTGGCTTTTCTTGATTGTTCTCGAGAGTGCCAAGAATTCGGGCCGGGAGCACACGGGAATCGTTGAGCACCAGCAGGTCCCCGGGGCGCAGCAAAGTACCAAGATCGGTGAATCGACGGTGTCCCACCTCCCCTGTCTCACGGTCGAGAGTCATCAGACGGGAGGCATTGCGCGGTTCTACAGGAGTTTGTGCAATCAGTTCTTTCGGAAGGTCATAATAAAAATCCGATTTTAACATAGCGGCTCCAATCTCAGAAAAAATTTTTGATCATTCGGGAGAAAAATTTAAAAATATTTGACAATTACCGAAGGGGATGCTAGTATAAATAGAAATAAAGATAGAGGCGCGTTTTTTATCAGTACCGTCGGCGAGATTTGCCCAAATCGCTTGAGACGTCGGGAAAGGAAAAGACGCCGAAGGAGACGGTACGGCAGCCGTTGATCCTGGGTGCATCACCGAAAAGGGATGCAACTGTCACCACTGCAATTGGTGAAGGGCTATCGACATCTTTCCGGGCGGTCGGTCGGGTTTTCTGCAGATCCGCTCTTTAAGGTCAATGTCTCTATTATATTGCAGTGGATGCCGGTTTTCAACCGGTATTTTTCTTTATGGGACAAAGTCGTTGTGCAAAGATTGCAAAAAGGCAGGAAAAATCCTGTCAATGACACTGGGAGGTTTTTTAAATGAAGCAGTACAAGGTCGGAGTTATCGGAGCAACGGGTATGGTGGGGCAGCGTTTCCTGACCCTGCTTGACAATCATCCCTGGTTTCAGGTCAAAGCTCTTGCCGCCTCGGGCCGTTCGGCCGGAAAGCGATACGAGGACGCAGTGAAAGGACGCTGGGCGCTTACTATCCCGATGCCTAAATACGCAAAGGATATGGTCGTTTTCGATGCAGAAGCTGATGTTGAAAAGATCGCCGGCATGGTAGACTTCGTTTTTTGTGCTGTCGATATGAAAAAGGATGAAATCCGCGCTCTGGAAGAGCGTTACGCCAAGGCGGAATGCCCTGTCATGTCCAACAACTCCGCGCACCGCCATACTCCTGATGTCCCAATGATTGTTCCGGAGATCAATCCGGAGCACGCCGAGGTTGTGGCTGCCCAGCGAAAGCGGCTCGGCACCAAACGGGGATTCATTTCGGTGAAGTCCAATTGTTCGCTGCAGTCCTACGTCCCGGCTCTTCATCCGCTGCGCGATTTTGGCATCGAGAAGGTGCTCGTCTGCACTTATCAGGCGATTTCCGGTGCAGGCAAGAACTTTGAGCGTTGGCCCGAAATGGTTGACAATGTGATTCCCTATATTGGCGGCGAGGAGGAAAAGAGCGAGCAGGAGCCGCTCAAGCTCTTTGGCAAGGTTGTAGGCGATCACATCGAGGAAGCAGACGGTCCTTCCATCACCGCGCAGTGCCTGCGGGTTGCGGCCAGTGACGGCCACATGGCGGCGGTCTTTGTCTCCTTTAAAAATAAGCCCACCATCGAGCAGATCAAGGAACGCTGGGCCTCTTTCTCCGGCGAGCCGCAGGCGCTTGGCCTTCCCCTGGCCCCCAAGCAGTTCCTGCACTATTTTGAGGAGCCTGACCGTCCGCAGACCCGTCTCGACCGCGATCTTGAAAAAGGAATGGCGGTTTCGATTGGACGGCTTCGTCCCGACACCCAGTATGACTATAAATTTGTCTGCCTTTCCCATAATACCCTGCGCGGAGCCGCAGGCGGTGCGGTCCTGATGGCGGAGATGTATGCTGCAAAGGGCTACTTTGATTAACAGAGGAGGAACCGTATTATGAAGAGAACTATTTTTCGCGGTGCCGGTGTTGCTATTGCCACCCCGATGTTTGCTGATGGCAGCATTCATTATGAAGAGTTGGCGCGGCTGATTGACTGGCAGATTGAAAATCATACCGACGCCATTATCATCTGCGGAACGACCGGCGAATCCTCGACGATGACCGATGATGAGCACGCAGAGTGCATCCGTTTTGCGGTTGAGAAGGTAAACCATCGGGTTCCTGTGATCGCGGGAGCGGGCAGCAACGATACCGCCTATGCCGTCTGGCTGAGCAAGGAAGCCAAGGCGGCAGGCGCCGACGGCCTGCTGCATGTCACTCCTTATTACAACAAGGCTTCCCAAGCCGGGTTGGTCCGGCATTTCAGCACAATTGCCGATGCTACCGACCTGCCGGTGATCCTTTATAATGTCCCCTCTCGGACTGGCTGTGGGATCAAGCCTTCCACCTATGCGGAGCTTGCCAAGCATCCAAATATTGTTGCGATCAAGGAAGCAAACGGCGATATTGCCTCGGTCGCTTACACCCGTTCGCTCTGCGGCGATGAACTGGCGATCTATTCGGGCAACGACGACCAAATTGTGCCGATTCTTTCTCTCGGCGGTCTTGGCGTTATCTCGGTTCTTTCGAACGTCTGCCCACAGGAGACTCACGATATCTGCCAGCTCTATTTTGACGGCAAGGTGAAGGAGAGCTCTGATCTCCAGATTCGCTATATGGATTTGGTTGCCGCCCTTTTCTCAGATGTGAACCCGATCCCGGTCAAGCAGGCGCTTAACTATATGGGATTTGCAGCGGGAGCCTGCCGTCTGCCGCTCTGCGATATGAGCGAGCCGGCCAAGCAGCACCTTTATGATGTAATGAAGCGTTACGGCCTGATTAAGGCCTGAGGAGGAGCTTATGAACATCATCATTTCCGGCGCAATGGGCGCGATGGGCCAAGTCGTTGCATCTAATGCTGCGGCGCGGGGAATCACCGTCGTGGCCGGTGTTGACCGCGAGGCCAGCGACCGTTTCCCCTACCCTGTTTTCGGGAGTTTCGCTGACTGTGACCTTTCTGCCGATGCGATTCTTGACTTTTCCAATCCCGCCGCCCTCCCCGGCCTGCTGGCCTTTGCACAGGAGCGCAGAATTCCCTGTGTGATTGCAACCACTGGTATGGATGAGGCGCATCAGAAAATGATCGCAGACGCCTCCAAGGTCATTCCGATTTTCTTTACCTTCAATATGTCGCTGGGAGTCAACCTGCTCTGTGCCCTTGCACAGAAGGCAGCTCAGGTGCTGGGAGAAGGCTTTGATATTGAGATCATCGAGAAGCATCACAATAAAAAGATTGACGCGCCATCCGGCACCGCCATTATGCTGGCGAACGCCGTTTCGGAAAAGACCCCTTACACACCGGAGTACGTGTATGACCGTCATGCGGTCAGAAAGCGCCGCGAACCAAACGAGATCGGAATCCACTCGGTGCGCGGCGGTACGATTGTCGGCGAGCATGAGGTGATCTTCGCGGGAACCGATGAGGTGATTACCCTGTCCCACGGTGCGTACTCCAAGAGCGTTTTTGCGGTTGGCGCACTGAAAGCGGCTGGTTTTATCTCGGTGGTAGGCCGCTCACCCGGACTTTATAATATGAACGACATGATTTCGTTCTGATGAATTTTACAAATCAAAACCACCAGTTGAACTGGTGGTTTGCTCCAAGCCCTGGAAGGGCATATTACAGGCAGCCTCTTAAGAGGCATCGAAAGGTCTGCCAATCGCATTTTTTCTACAGGCCGCCCGTCCCC
>Ga0129317_1002445_pt1 | contig 10608 bp, 8 predicted proteins | sample Cm1ome_FD_94430 | JGI IMG/M metagenome (GOLD analysis project Ga0129317, IMG submission 94430) | Eastern black-and-white colobus group fecal microbial communities from Wisconsin, USA - Cm1105 metagenome | ecosystem: Host-associated > Mammals > Digestive system > Large intestine > Fecal | place...
GGGGGACATCGCGATCGGCAGCGATGTATGGATCGGTTATGAGGCGGTGATTCTGGCGGGAGTCACCATTGGGGACGGCTCAGTAATCGGAACCCGCGCCGTCGTCACAAGGAATGTGCCGCCCTACACCATCGTGGGCGGAACGCCTGCCCGGCCGATCCGCAGGCGCTTTCCGCAGGAGCGGGTCGACGCCCTGCTGGAGATGAAGTGGTGGGACTGGCCCGCCGGACGGATTTCCGCCGCCATTCCTCTGATTCAGTCGGGAAACTTTGAGGCGCTGAAAGCCATGTTCTGACGGTCATAGCCGCCCACCAGTCCCTCCGGCTTGCGCAGCAGCCGCCGGGCCTGCTGCCGGCAGGCGTTCCGGGACGCGGTTTGCTTCTGCCCGCTCGGGGCGTGATTTAATTTTGCCCGCGCCGCCCTGCCACGCGGCCCTCAAAGGAGCGAATGCCGCCCGGCCGCGGCTTTTTCTTCCTCGAGAGGGCGCTGCCGGCGGTCCGCCTGACCCGCCGCTCGCGGCGAAAGCGTTTTACGGGGCGTTTCCGCCGGCAGCGCCGGAGCTTTTCGGACCCATCCATCATCACTGCCGGCCAAGCTCCCGGCTTGCGCAGGCCCCTGAAAAAAGCCGGACCTCCCGGATGTGGACGGCCCGGCCTTTTTCAGGCTCGCCCCTCCCTGTATGGAGGGCCGGGGAAAGGGCAAAAATCATGGGGGGGAGGAGCCTCCTTTTTTGGCGGGATCATTGCGTTTTTCCCTCCCTTTCATGTATAATAAGAAAACAGCCGCCGCGGCGCCCGGCCGCGGGACGCATCTTCCATCAACCCGTCCGGAGGAGACGTATTTATGACCGAACAGCAGAAGCACATCCGCAATTTCTGTATCATCGCCCATATCGACCATGGGAAAAGCACTCTGGCTGACCGCATTCTGGAAAAGACCAACACCGTCGCGCTGCGGGATATGTCCGAGCAGCTCCTCGACAACATGGATATCGAGCGGGAACGGGGCATCACCATCAAATCGCGGGCGGTCAAGCTCCGCTATACCGCGAAAAACGGAGAGGCCTATGAGCTCAACCTCATCGATACCCCCGGACACGTTGACTTCAACTATGAGGTTTCGCGTTCCCTTGCCGCCTGCGAGGGAGCGGTTCTGGTGGTTGACGCATCCCAGGGCATCGAGGCTCAGACGCTGGCCAATACCTATCTCGCCATCGAGCACGATCTCGAGGTGGTGCCGGTCGTCAACAAAATCGACCTGCCCGCCGCCGATCCCGAGCGGGTCTGCCATGAAATTGAGGATGTGATCGGGCTGCCCGCCCTCGATGCGCCGCGAATTTCAGCCAAGCAGGGCATCGGCATCGAAGAGGTGCTCGAACGGGTGGTGTCCGATATCCCCGCTCCGGACGGCGACCCGGACGCACCCCTGAAGGCGCTGATTTTTGACTCCTGCTATGACAGCTACAAAGGGGTGATCGCTTATATCCGGATCATGCAGGGAAGCATCCGCCCCGGCATGAAGATTAAAATGATGGCCACCGGGGCGCAGTTTCAGATCGTCGAATGCGGCGTGATGGGACCGGTCAATCTTGTGCCCACCTCCGGGCTTTCATCCGGGGAGGTCGGCTATCTGACCGCCTCGATCAAGACGGTGCGCGACACCCGCGTGGGCGACACCGTCACCGGCGCGGAAAACCCCGCCTCGGAGCCGCTGCCCGGTTACCGAAAGGTCAACCCGATGGTGTTCTGCGGCATCTACCCCGCTGACGGCGCCAAATACCCCGACCTGCGCGATGCGCTTGAGAAGCTTCAGCTCAACGACGCGGCTCTCTCCTTTGAACCGGAAACCTCGGTTGCGCTCGGCTTCGGCTTCCGCTGCGGCTTTCTGGGGCTGTTGCACCTTGAGATCATCCAGGAGCGGCTCGAGCGGGAATACAACCTCGATCTTGTGACCACCGCCCCGTCGGTCGTCTACTACCTCAACCTCACCGACGGCACCCGCCTGCGGATCGACAACCCCTCCAACTACCCCGACCCGGCGACAATCGAATCCGCCGAGGAGCCGTTCATCAAGGCGAGCATCTTCACCCCCGCTTCCTACATCGGCGGGATCATGGAGCTCTGCCAGAACCGGCGCGGCGTCTATCTCGACACCAAATACCTCGACACCGACCGGGTCGAGCTGCACTACCGCCTGCCCCTGAACGAGGTCATCTACGATTTCTTCGACGCCCTCAAATCCCGCACGCGGGGCTACGCCTCCTTTGACTATGAGGTCTGCGGCTACGAGCCGTCGAAGCTTGTCAAGCTCGACATCCTTCTCAACGGCGAGGCAGTCGACGCGCTTTCCTTCATTGTCCACGCCGACGGGGCCTATCCGCGCGCGCGCAGGATGTGCGAAAAGCTCAAGGAAAGCATACCGCGCCAGCTCTTTGAGATCCCGATTCAGGGGGCGGTGGGCGGCAAGATCATCGCCCGCGAGACGATCAAGGCGCTGCGCAAGGATGTGCTTGCCAAATGCTACGGAGGCGACATCACCCGCAAGAAAAAGCTGCTTGAAAAGCAGAAGGAAGGTAAGAAGCGGATGCGTCAGGTGGGTACCGTCGAGGTCCCTCAGGAGGCGTTCATGTCGGTGCTCAAGCTCGATGAGTAAGGCGGTCGGGATTTATCTGCACGTTCCGTTCTGCGGCGGGAAATGCCCCTACTGCGATTTCTATTCCCGGCGGGGGAGCGGCGAGGATTATGACCGCTTCCTCGCCGCCGCCGTCCGTGCCATTGAGGCGGCTCCGGTTGCGGGGGAGGTTTCGGCGGACACCGTTTACTTCGGCGGCGGAACACCGGTCCTGCTCGGCGCGCGGCGCCTGAACCGCCTGCTCTCGGCGGTGCAAAAGCGGTTCGGCGCGGCACAGCGGGAAATTACCGTCGAGGCCAATCCCTGCGCGGTCGGGCCGGAGATGCTGGAAGAGCTGCGCGCGGGCGGGTTTACCCGGATCTCCTTCGGGGTGCAGTCGCTTTTTGAACCCACCCTGCAGACGCTGGGCAGAAAGCACGACGCCGCCCGGGCGATCGAGGCGCTCCGCGAGGCGGCGCGGGCGGGCTTTGCCCACATTTCGGCCGATCTGATGCTGGCGGTTCCGGGACAGACGGCGGAGGAGATCGAGCGCTCGGTCGATCTGCTGGCTGCGGAGCCGATTGACCATCTCTCGGCCTATCTTCTCAAGCTCGAGCCGGGAACCGCCTTTGCCGGACGCTTCGATGAGCCGGACGAGGATTTTGCCGCCGCGTGCTATCTTGCGATGGCACGGCGAAGCGAGTCGCACGGCTTTTCCCAGTACGAAATCTCCAATTTTGCGCGGAATTCCGCCGCACAGAGCCTGCACAACCTGCGCTACTGGCGCTGCGGGGAATATCTCGGAATCGGCCCGGCGGCCCATTCCTTCTGGAACGGCAGGCGTTTTTATTTTCCAAGGGACCTGCGCTCCTTTCTCGACGCGCCCGATGTGTGGCGGCTGACCGTCGGCGACGGCCCCGGCGGAGACGAGGAGGAACGGGTGATGCTTGGGCTGCGGCTTGCGGAGGGAATTGCTTTGGACAGCCTTTCGGACGAATGCCGCACAGCGGTGGAGCGGGCTGCCCGCCGTCTGGACGGATCGGGGCTGCTGCGCTGGGAAAAGGGGCGGATTGCGCTGACCCGGGAAGGTTTTCTCGTCTCGAACGCGGTGATTGCCGCGCTGCTTGGCTGAAACGCGCCCCGGCGTGCCGAAGCCGTCCCCGCAGCGCCGCTGATGCCGAAATCACGCTGAAGGAGGAGTTGGAATGAAGGATTCTGCCGAATGGATTGCGCTGAGCTACTCGGTACCGGCCAGCCCCTCCAAGGCGAGGGTATTCGTCTGGCGCAGGCTGCGGGCTCTCGGAGCAGTCACTCTGCGGCCCGGGCTTGCCGCGCTGCCCAACAGCGCGGAGGGGAAGCGCAGCTTTGCGCTGCTCGCAGGAAAGATCCGGGAACTAGGCGGAGAGCCGCTGGTGCTGGAGATGGACCTCGTGGACGAGACGGAAAGCGAACGCCTGCGCGCCCGTTTTGCCGATGCCGGACGTCGGGCTCTGCGCGAGGCGATGGAGGAGGTCGCACCGATCCTCGAGAAACTTGAGACGGCCGAGCCCGCCGAGCGGACGCAGCTTGAGCGCAGCCTGAACAAAAAGCTCGGGCGGCTTCAGAAGCAGAGCGGAAACCCGCTGCGCGATCAGATGGCGGAATTTGAACAGACGGCGGGCAGCCTGTTTGAGGCACTTCGGGGAATACCGGCGGAATTTTCGGCCATGCTGCGCGGCGGAGATCAGGGAGGGAACGGCGAATGAATCTGTTTGATCTGCCCGCGAGGATGCCCTGTGAGGCGTCCGGCCTGCTGCTGGAGCGGCCCGGCCTGCGAATTGAGAGGATCGTCTCCTGGGGACAGCGCTCGCCCGAAGGCTTTTGGTACGACCAGGAGGAGGACGAGTGGGTTTGTCTGGTTCGGGGAAGCGCTCTGCTTTCCTTTGAACGGTTCGACGTTCTGCTCACATGCGGGGATCATCTGCTGATACCGGCCCGGCTGCGCCACAGGGTTGCAGCCGCCTCCGAAAACCCGCCGGCCGTATGGCTCTGCGCCTTCGGCCATTTTGACTCTGGGAGAGAAACCGTATGAAACGTCTGCCTGCTCTCATTGCCGCCATGCTGATGCTCGGCTCCTGTGCGCTGCCTGTCCTGCCCGCCGGGGAGGATTCCTCGCAGGAAACCTCCTATCGCGCGGGGGAGTACCGCGGCGTGGCTCAGGGATACGCCGGGGAGCTTACGGCCTTTGTCACGCTGACCGACAGCCATATCGACGCGATCCGGGTGCCCGACTGCCCCGAAACCGAAGGGATCGGTTCGGTGGCGGTCGAACAGCTTCCCGGTCTGATCGTCGCAAACCAGACCTTCGCGGTGGATGTGGTGGCAGGCGCAACAGCCACCAGCCGGGCGCTGATCGAGGCGGCAAAGCAGGCGGTTTCCGCCTCGGGCGCCGATCCTGCCCCGCTGCTGGAGCCGCCTGCCCAGCCGGTCCGGCCGTCTCTGCGGGCCGAGGTGCATGAGGCGGACCTGATTGTTGTCGGCGCAGGCGGCGCAGGGCTGACCGCGGCCCTCGCGGCGGCCCAGTCCGGGCCGGAGCTGCGGATCGTGCTGCTGGAAAAAAACGCCGCGCCCGGCGGAAACACGCTGCTTGCCGGCGGTGGAATCAACGCCGCCGCTTCAGCCGTGCAGCAGAAGGCCGGCGTCGAGGACGGATTTGAGGAAATGCTCTCGGACAGCCTTGCCGTATCCGGCGCGCAGGAGGGAGGGCTGCTCGAGACGCTGGCGGGGGATTCCGCCGCTGTAATCGACTGGCTTGCGGAGGCCGGGATGCCGCTGGAACAGCTGGCGCAGCTTCCGGGCAGCTCGGCCGAGCGCGCCCATCTTCCCGAAAACGCGGAGCCGGTGGGAAAATTCCTCATTGACGGGCTGACCGGCGCGGTGCGCAGGGCCGGGGTGGAAATCCTTTGCGGCACCCGCGCCTCCGAGCTGCTGACCGATGAGGAAGGCCGGATCAGCGGGGTGATCGCGGAATCTCCCGGGGTTCGGCACCTGTATACCGGCGGCGCGGTGATTCTCGCCACCGGGGGCTTTGCCGCCAACGACAAGCTCTGCGGAAGCTACCACACTCTGCTGCGGGGCCTCGATACCGTAAGCTCCGCCGCGGCGCAGGGCGACGGCATTGCGATGGCGCAGGAGCTGGGGGCCGCCACTGCCGATATGGCCGAAATCGTCATCGAGCCGACCGTCCACCGGGGAAGCGGGCTGATCGTTCCGCGCGCGCTGCGGGAGGGCGGGGCGCTGCTCGTCAACCGCTCCGGAGAGCGGTTTGCCGATGAATTGGCAGATGACGCAAAGCTTTCGGAAGCCCTGCTCGCCCAGCCGGGGCGCTGCGGCTGGCTGATCTTTGGAGAGGGGCTGCTGCATCTGCTGCCCTCGGCGCTTGAGGAAAGGGTTCTTTCGGGCGCCGGCCCGGAAAAGCTTTCCCGCGCGGCCGGTCTCCCGGCGGAGACGCTGGAGGAAACTATCTCGGACCGCAACGCCGAGCTGCCCGAAGCGGCCGATGAGGACGGCAACGAGCCGCATCCGGCCCGCCTGGAGGGAGAGCTTTACGCCCTTGAGGTGGCTCCGGGGGTCAAAACCACCCTCGGCGGCCTTGCGATCACCCCCGAGGCGGAGGTGCTGGGCGCTGCCGGTGAGCCGATTCCGGGGCTTTATGCCGCCGGGGAGGTGACCGGCGGGGTTCACGGCGCCGCGGCGCTGCCGGGCAATGAGCTTACCGGACTTTTGGTATTTGGCAGACGGGCGGGGCAGAACGCCGCCGGCTGGCTCTCCGCGCAGGAGGAAAGACAGGAAAACAGCGATGTATAAAAATGATAGACAACATTATGAAATTCTCCTTCCGGCGCCGATGGGTCCGCCGAAGTGCGGACGGCGGCAAGAAAGAAGCTCCTATTTCCAAATGTGAAACAAAATTGGTCAAAATCTTGTGGATTGGTGAATATTGGCGAAAAAATATGCGGAATTTTTTAAATAATTGCCAAAACACACAGTTGACTTTTGGGAACAAAGCGTTTATAGTAAGAACAATCACAATTTTAAAATCAAGGAAATGCGGAGACGGGAAAAGTAGCTTGTTCAATTCCAACAGACAGAGAGCCGCCGGGCGGTGCAAGGCGGTGTTGGAGGGCAAGGGAAGGTCATCCCCGAGCAGCCGACCGAAAGGGGAATTCCTCAGTAGGCTCGGACGGTATGGTCACCGTTACCCGACCCGGACCGGATGCAGGCTGTGAAGGCCGCACCGTTCCCCGAGCGGCCGCCGAGAGCGGCAAAAAGAGTGGTACCGCAGAAGCGAACTTCGCCTTTGTCTCTTTCCCAAGGAAAGGGCAGGGGCGCGTTTTTTTATCTGCAAAAATTTTTCGCCGCGGCGCTGTGCCGCAGAGGATAGAAGAGGAGGAGCAGCAATGCTGATGACAGGTTCGCAGATCGTTCTCGAAGTGCTGGCCGAGGAGAAGGTTGACACCGTATTCGGATATCCGGGCGGGACTATCCTGAACGTATACGACGCTCTCTATGACAACCAGCTTGGAATCCGCCACTTCATCACCGCCCACGAGCAGGGCGCAGCCCACGCGGCCGACGGATATGCCCGGGCCACCGGCAAAACGGGGGTTGTCTTTGCCACCTCCGGGCCGGGAAGCACCAACCTCGTGACCGGAATCGCCACCGCCTACATGGATTCCATCCCGATGGTGGCGATTACCGCCAACGTCCCCAACGCACAGATCGGCTCGGACAGCTTCCAGGAGGTTTATATCACCGGCATCACGATGCCGATTACCAAGCACAATTTCGTTGTGCGCAGGGTCGAGGATCTGGCCGATACGATCCGTCAGGCGTTTTCCATCGCCAATTCCGGCAGGCCCGGCCCGGTGCTGGTCGATATTCCCAAGGATGTGACCGCCGCCTCCTGCGAGTTTCTTCCCGCTCCCGCCCCGGCGGCGCCCGAACGTCCCGCCGAGATTGATCCGGCGGTGATCGCCGAGGTCGCCGCGCTGATCAACGCGGCCGAACGTCCGGTGATCCACTTCGGCGGCGGGGTGATCGGTTCCGGTGCATCGCCGCTCATTTATGAACTGGCTCACCGTGCGTCGATTCCGGCATGTCATACCATCATGGGCACCGGTGTGCTTTCCTACAATGATCCGCTCAACATGGGGATGGTCGGGATGCACGGCAACATCTCCGCCGGACTCGCGATCAACGGCGCGGACCTGCTGCTGGTCATCGGGGCGCGCTTCTCCGACCGGGTGGCCACCAAGCCGTCGGACTTTGCCAGGCGCGCCCGGATCGTGCAGATCGATATCGACCGCTCTGAGATCAACAAGAACATCCATATCGATTACAGTATCGTCGGAGATGTCGGCCGGGTGCTCGAAGCGGTGCTTCCGCTGATCGAGCGCAAGGAACACCCCGCGTGGCAGGCTCAGATTGACGCATGGAGGTCCGACGATGTCGTTCCTCCCGCAAGCGCCCTCGACGGGAAGCTGCACCCCTACGACATTATCCACGCCGTCGCCGAGCTGGCAGGCGAGGATGCCATCATCGTTACCGATGTCGGACAGCACCAGATGTGGGCCGCTCAATACTGCGGCCGTACCCAGCCCCGCTCCTTCCTCACCTCGGGCGGACTCGGGACGATGGGCTTCGGCTACGGGGCGGCGATCGGCGCGCAGGTTGCTTTTCCGAAGCGCCGGGTCATCCACATCACCGGAGACGGCTGCTTCCATATGAACCTCAACGAGCTGTGCACCAGCGTTTCCTATAATCTGCCGGTGATCACCGTTGTGCTCAACAATGGGGTTCTCGGAATGGTGCGCCAGTGGCAGACCCTGTTCTATGACCACCGCTACTCCTCGACCAGCCTGCACCGCAAAACCGATTTTGCCAAGGTGGCTGAGGCGTTCGGCGCCAAAGGGTTCCACGCCGATACTGCGGAGGAATTCCGGGAGAAGTTTTCCAAGGCGCTCGGCTCGGGAGCCCCCTGCGTGATCGAGTGCCGCATCGACGAGGACGAGATGGTTATGCCGATGATTCCCGGCGGCTCGACCGTCAAGGAAGCCTACCGTTCGGCCCCGGTTGTCAGTGAGCTCTAAGGAGGGAAAACGGATGCAGGATAAACACGTCATCACCGTAAAGGTCAAAAACAATGCAGGCGTCCTCGCGCGGGTGGCAAGTCTGTTCGGACGCCGCGGCTACAATATCGAGTCGCTGACCGTTTCGGCCACCAATGATCCGAGCATTTCCCGCATGACCGTCGTGGTCAAAGGAGACGAGGACATCCTCGCCCAGATCATCCACCAGACCGCGAAGCTCGAGGAAAGCCTTGCCGTCTATGCGCTCGATCCGGCCCGGTCGCTCTACCGGGAGCTGCTGCTCATTAAGCTCTCCTGCGGCGACGCGACCCGCGCGCCGCTGCGCGAAATCTGCGATATCTACGGCGCCAAGATCATCGATCTGTCGGCCTCTGCAATGGTGGTGGAGCTGACCGGCACGCCGCATAAGATCGACGCCTTTATTGAAATTCTCTCGCAGTACCCCATTCTCGAGATGTGCCGCACCGGAGCCACGGCGATGGAACGCGGAGATCATAAAGCAAACGCACAATAAGCTGTAATAAAGGAAGGAAGATGTAACATGGTCAAAATGTACTACGATGCCGACTGCAACCTCTCTCTGCTGGACGGAAAGACCGTTGCGATTATGGGATATGGCAGCCAGGGCCACGCCCATGCCCTCAACCTCAAGGAGAGCGGTGTGAAGGTCGTTGTCGGACTGCGCCCCGAAAGCTCCTCCTGCGCCCGTGCCCGCGAAGCCGGACTCACCGTGATGAGCGTGGCGGAGGCCGCCAAGGCAGGTGACTTCATCATGATGCTTGTCCCCGATGAGAAACAGGCCGACATCTACGCCGAGGAAATCGCCCCCAACCTCGCCGAGGGCAACGTGCTGATGTTCGCGCATGGCTTCAACATTCACTTCAAGCAGATCGTCCCGCCCAAGGGCGTCGATGTCATCATGGTGGCTCCCAAGGGTCCCGGCCACACCGTCCGCAGCCAGTACCAGGAGGGCAAGGGCGTTCCGTCGCTCATCGCCATCGAGCAGGACGCTTCCGGCAAGGCCAAGGAATACGCGCTGGCCTATGCCTGCGGCATCGGCGCCGGACGCGCCGGCATCATCGAGACCACCTTCAAGGATGAGACCGAGACCGACCTCTTCGGCGAGCAGGCTGTTCTCTGCGGCGGCGTGACCGAGCTGATGAAGGCCGGCTTCGATACTCTCGTCGAGGCGGGATACGCCCCTGAGATGGCCTACTTCGAGTGCGTCCATGAGATGAAGCTGATCGTGGACCTCATCAATTCCGGCGGCTTCGCCGCGATGCGCTACTCGATCTCCGATACCGCCGAGTATGGCGATTACCGCACCGGCACCCGCATCATCACCGAGGACACCCGCAAGGAGATGAAGAAGGTTCTGCACGAGATTCAGAACGGCACCTTCGCCTCCGAGTGGATCGCCGAGAACCGCGCCGGACGCCGCGCCAAGTTCCTCGCCTCCCGCGCGATGGAAGCCGCCCATCCCGTCGAGAAGGTCGGCGCACAGCTTCGCAAGATGATGAGCTGGCTCAAGAAGTAAGAAACCGAAAACGGAAAGCACGACAGGCAGAAGGGCGGCCCTCCTTACGGAGGCCGCCCTTCTCTGTTTTGTGCCCTTAATAGCCATCATAATTTCACCGGGAAGCAGCCACCTTTTGGCGGAATCAAACCGGTCTATCAAATGCCTTCCGCCGCTGGCCGATGCGCACCTTTGAACGGCGGTCTGGCCTGATATTGATCGCTGCGCGGGAATCAGGCTGCACCGGCGGTATTCATTACCCGAAGCGCAAGCGGCGCCGCGATCTCCGGCCAGACACGCAGAGCCTGCGGCGGCAGAGCTTTTAGTCCGGCATTCCTGCATCTGAAAAAA
>Ga0129317_1002447_pt1 | contig 10597 bp, 10 predicted proteins | sample Cm1ome_FD_94430 | JGI IMG/M metagenome (GOLD analysis project Ga0129317, IMG submission 94430) | Eastern black-and-white colobus group fecal microbial communities from Wisconsin, USA - Cm1105 metagenome | ecosystem: Host-associated > Mammals > Digestive system > Large intestine > Fecal | place...
ACGACTTGTCACGGAGGGTGCTCTGGGACCTTTTTCTTTCTGTAAACTAATGACAGTATACAGATCATTCCAGAGACAGGCAAGCAGATCAGTATTATGCTAATTTAGGGAGTCAACAACATCTTAGAACAAATTGCTTTGAGAGTTGGGGCCTTTCTTTATGCCTTCTTACACAGCCGGGGGTCCCTGCAGTCAACATATGAGAGATTATTGGAGATGGTTTATTAGCTTCTGGTCCATTGGACCAGAAGTGGGTGATGTCTAAGTGATATCATTTGCTATACTCTGCACTGTTTTTTCAAAGAATGAGCGCCTTAATGCAATCTTAATACAGCACACCGGATCATTACACCGTTTTTTTATATTTCATAATATACTCTTTGTAAACAAACAAAAACAGGAGAAGTATATATGCCTGAAATTACACATAGAAAAAAGCGACTGTCATCCTTTAAGCTGATCGTTTTGGGCTTTGCCGGGGTTATTCTGCTCGGAGCACTGATATTGATGCTGCCGTTTTCATCGACTGCCAGAGTTGTTACGCCGTTTCACGAGGCGCTGTTCACATCGACCTCGGCCGTTTGCGTTACGGGGCTGGTTGTGCAGGATACGGGCAGTTATTGGTCCGCTTTCGGGCAGACGGTAATACTGCTGATGATCCAGATAGGCGGGCTCGGTGTTGTGACAGTTGCGGCATTTTTCGCTATACTGTCCGGCAGAAAAATATCGCTGATGCAGCGCAGTACCATGCAGGACGCCATCTCTGCCCCGAAGGTCGGCGGGATCGTCCGCCTGACCCGCTTTATTGTACGGGGAACTTTTTTGATCGAGCTTATCGGAATGATCGTCATGCTGCCGACATTTTGCGGAAACTTCGGTATCAAGGGAATTTGGATGGCGGCATTTCATTCGATTTCCGCCTTTTGCAACGCCGGCTTTGACATACTCGGCACCGCAGAAAACAAATACCCGTCTCTTACGGGATACATCGGAGAGTCTACAATAAACATTGCAATTATGCTTTTAATTATTGTGGGCGGTATTGGATTTTTGACCTGGGACGATATTTACACAAACAAGTGGCATTTCAAAAAATACCGTATGCAAAGTAAGGTCATATTGGTAACAACGGCAATCCTCATTATCGCTCCCGCAGTATTCTTTTTCTTCTGTGATTTTACGGGGCTGCCGCTCGCCGAAAGGATTCTTGCGTCGCTTTTTCAGTCTGTAACACCGAGAACCGCCGGTTTCAATACCGCTGATCTTCCCGCTATGACCGGTTCCTCTAAGGCAATTATGATTCTGCTGATGCTTGTCGGCGGATCGCCCGGCTCCACGGCAGGCGGTATGAAAACGACCACGCTTGCCGTTCTGATTCTGAGTGCATTCTCCGTCTGTCGCAAAAAGGACGATGCCGAAGTCTACGGCAGGCGCATTGACGGTTCGGCAGTGAAAAACGCCGCAGCCGTTGCCGTAATGTATTTCCTGCTGTTTTTTGTCGGCGGCATTGTTATCAGCACGGCAGAAGGTCTGCCGCTTAGCACCTGCCTTTACGAAACGGCGTCCGCTGTCGGAACGGTCGGGCTTACCCTTGGGATCACACCGTAGCTCGGTGTTCTTTCTCAGCTTATTTTGATCGTCTTGATGTATCTCGGCAGAGTCGGCGGACTTACCCTGATTTACGCGGCGATTTCCAACAAAAATCAGAGCGGAGCAAAGCTGCCGCTCGAAAAAATCACAGTCGGATAAAGGAGTTACTATATTATGAAAAACATATTGTTAATAGGTCTCGGCAGATTCGGTAGGCATATTGCTTTGCAGCTGAATAAGCTCGGACACGAGGTAATGGCGGTAGACAGTAACGAAGAAAGAGTCAATGAGATTCTGCCGATCGTCACCAACGTGCAGATCGGCGACAGCACAAACACGGAGTTTTTAAAGTCGCTCGGCATCGGAAACTTTGATGTGTGCATCGTCACCATCGGCGAAAATTTTCAAAACTCGCTGGAAACCACTTCTTTGCTGAAAGAACTCGGCGCAAAATTAGTTGTGTCCCGCGCCGAGCGTGATGTGCAGGCAAAATTTCTTCTGCGCAACGGAGCGGACGAGGTCGTTTACCCGGAAAAACAGGTAGCAAATTGGGCTGCTATTCGGTACACCGCCGATCATATTCGGGATTACATTGAGGTTGATGATGCTCATGCCATTTTTGAAGTAGAGGTGCCGGAGGAATGGATCGGCAAAACCGTCGGAGAACTTGATATCCGCAGAAAATACAGCATCAATATTATGGCAACCAAGGAGAACGGAAAGATAAATATGGCAGTTTCACCGGAAACCGTTCTTACGGACAATATCACTCTTTTGGTTCTCGGTGCTTACAAAGAACTGCAAAAGTGTTTTCGCATTTAACAGAGGTGAATGAGGATGGCTGAGCTATTGCTGATTGTCAGTCTGCTTGGCATATTTGCTTTCGGATTTTATATCATGTGCAGGCTGGATCGATTTCTTGAAGAAAACAGAAAAGCACTGTTAAAGGAAAACGAATCCCTTGAGCCTTCCGAAATTCTGTTGCCGCAGGGAATGTCCGAAAGTGAAATATTATGTGCGATCCGCCGTTTTCGTGAAACGCACGGAAATGTCGATATTATTCTTTCCGACGGGAAAGAAGATGAGTATTAGTTTGCGGTATATTATTTCACGATTTTGATGTATAATAAAACAAAAGGACGGTGAACCGGATGAGAACACAAACCGAGCAGTCAAAAAAAGGCGCAGACGAGCATATCCTTGTCTGCCTATCCTCTTCGCCGTCCAATGCAAGGATCATACACACCGCCGCAAAGATGGCTAAGGTCCTTCATGCAAGATTAACCGCCATCTATGTGCAGACGGATACGGTCATAAATGATGAGGATCAGTCCCGACTTTCGCAGAACATACAGCTCGCACAAAGGCTCGGCGCCGAGATCGTTATGACGCACGGCGAGGATGTACCGCTGCAGATCTCGGAATATGTCCGACTTTCCGATGTCACAAAAATCGTGATCGGGCAAAGCAGTGCCAGACGCAGAGGGCTGTTCGGAAGACCGACTCTCACCGAAAAGCTGATCGCCTCCGCCCCTGATGTTGACATTCATATTATTCCCGATGCGCTGAACTATACAAAGCCGCACAGACGCCGTTTGTTCCTTAGTGCAGAGATACCGTCGCTGCGGGATATTGCCATAACCGTCCTGGCGCTTGCCGTATGCACGGCGATCGGGTTTCTGTTCGATCATCTCGGCTTTCCCGATACCAATATCGTTACGGTATACATCCTCGGTGTGCTGATGATCTCCGTTTTGACCAAAGGATACCTTTGCAGTATGGCAGGCTCACTTCTAAGTGTTGTATTGTTCGGATTTTTCCTTACCGAACCCAGGTTGTCCTTTCAGACCTATGCCGTAGGCTATCCCGTTACCTTTGCAGTCATGCTGGCGTCTTCCGTTCTCACCGGCACGCTTGCCTCGAAGCTGAAAGATCATGCAAGGCTCTCGGCTCGCTCCGCGTTTCGTGTGCAGGTGCTGTTTGACACTGACCGTCTGCTGCAAAAAGCAAAAAGCAACGATGATGTTTTAAGCGTGACCTGTATGCAGATCTCGCGGTTGCTTGACCGCAGTATTGTTGCCTATACGAAAGGCGAAAACGGAATGTTGTCCGGGCGGCTGTATGCCGAAAAAAAGGATACACACGCTGAAAAGCTGCTAAGCGATGCAGAGCGGCAGACCGCAGAATGGGTGCTTCAAAACGGCCGCCGTGCAGGAGCAACGACAGCACAGTTTGGCAAATCCGAATGTCTTTATCTTGCGATCCGTGCAGGCGGCAGAGTATACGGTGTAATCGGGATACCGATGAGACCCGAAAAGCCCGATTCGTTTGAGAGCAGCATCGTGCTGTCGGTCGTGAACGAATGTGCGTTGGCAATGGATAATGCTCACAACGCCGCCGAAAAGGAACGGGCGGCAGATCTTGCAAAAAGCGAGCAGCTGCGCGCCGACCTTTTGCGGTCGATCTCACACGATCTGCGCACGCCGCTTTGCTCCGTTTCGGGTAATGCGGACACGCTTTTGCATAACGGGGGCTGCCTGGACGAAGCAACCAAGCAGCAGATCTATAAAGATATCTATGATGATTCCGAATGGCTGATCGGCGTGGTGGAAAATCTGCTGTATGTTACACGGCTGAATGACGGACGCCTGAAGCTGGAGCTTACCGACCAACTTGTAGACGAAGTGGTCAACGAAGCCGTTTCGCATTTGAAGAAAAAATCCGTCGGACACAAGGTGACGGTAAGGTGCGACGATTTGATCCTTGCCCGTATGGACGCACAGCTTATCGTGCAGGTCATTGTCAACCTTATTGATAATGCTTTGAAATATACCGAACAAGGCTCCGAGATCTGCGTAAGTGCCGAAAAACAGGGCGGGGATGCCGTGATCCGAGTCACCGATAACGGAAACGGAATTGCAGACGATATGAAACCGCATATTTTTGAAATGTTTTACACCGGGAAAAATACCGTCGCAGACAGCCGCAGAAGCTTCGGGATCGGGCTTACCCTGTGTAAATCTATCGTAGAGCTGCACGGCGGAACGCTGACGCTTACGGATAACGTACCGCACGGCTGCATATTTACCTTTACTTTACCGCTCAGCGAGGTGACTCTGAATGAATAAACCCCTTGTACTCGTCGTGGAGGACGACCGTCCCGTCCGCAATCTGATCGTAACAACATTAAAGGCGCACGATTACCGCTACCTGACCGCGGAGAACGGACACGGTGCCATTATGGAGGCAACCTCCCATAATCCGGATATCGTTCTGTTGGATCTGGGTCTGCCGGATATCGAAGGCACGCAGGTAATCGAAAATATTCGCTCATGGTCAAATATGCCCATTATTGTGATCAGTGCGCGCAGCGAGGATAAAGACAAAATCACGGCGCTGGATGCCGGGGCGGACGACTATCTGACAAAGCCCTTTTCCGTAGAGGAACTTTTGGCACGCCTTCGGGTCACGCAAAGACGGCTGCTGCTTCTTCAGGCAAGCGGCGACGCCGACTCACCCGTTTTCCAAAACGGCAAGCTTAAAATTGATTATGCCGCCGGCTGCGCTTATCTAAATGGGGAGGAATTGCACCTGACCCCGATTGAATACAAGCTTTTGTGTCTGCTCTCTCATAATGTCGGAAAGGTGCTGACGCACACCTATATCACGCAGCAGATTTGGGGCAGCAGCTGGGAAAACGATATTGCTTCTCTGCGGGTGTTTATGGCGACCCTGCGCAAAAAGCTGGAGCCGCAAAAGGACAGTCCGCAATACATTCAGACGCATATCGGCGTCGGTTACCGTATGCTGCGGGTAGACTGAGAAAAGCGAGAAAACAAGGAATTGAACCGATATGCAATAGAAAATCTTTTCGGAATTGAAGGGCTGAATATCGCTTGGTACGGAATCATTATCACCTGCGGTATGGTGCTTGGCTTTGCTTTGGCGATATACCGATGCAGAAAAACCGGCATCAACAAGGAGCATATATACGATCTTGCTCTTTGGCTGATCCCCGTATGCATTATTTGTGCAAGAGCCTACTATGTGATTTTCGAATGGGATAATTACAAAAACGACCTGCTTTCTGTTTTTGAAATTAACCGATGGGGTCTTGCCATTTACGGCGGAGTGCTCGGAGGTGTCGCAGTCGCATTGATTTACTGTAAAGTAAAACGGATTTCCTTTTGGTCACTTGCCGATACCCTGATGCCGAGCCTTGTGCTTTGGCAAGCTATGGGGCGTTGGGGGAATTTTATCAATCAAGAGGCATATGGAAACCAAATTACAAATCCTTCGCTCTGCTTTTTCCCTTACGGCGTTTACATAGAAGAAATCGGCCAATGGCGGCAGGCAACCTTTTTCTACGAATCCGCATTAAATTTAGCTTTACTCACCGCCATGCTGATATGCTGCCCGCATTTCAGGCGAAAAGGCTATCTTCTTCCGTTTTATATGATCGGGTACGGAACGATACGGCTTTTTGTGGAGGGGCTGCGCTCCGACAGCCTTTATCTCCTTCCGGGTATCCGTGTATCACAGGTGCTGTCCGGCTGCCTGATTATTCTCGGTATCGTTATACTTTTTATCATCCGTAAAAGACAGGCGGTGCGGCAATGAGAAAAGAGTGGACTTTGTTTCTCACCTTTCTTAAAATCGGCGCCTTTCCTTCGGCGGCGGATACGGAATGGTTTCCCTTGTAAGAGAAACAGTCATTTCAAACGGCTAGCTAACGGAAAGCGAATTCTTAAATTTCATTGCCGTTTCGGAATCGACACCCGGTCCGCTTGCTCCGGATCCTAAATCCATTTTGGTCTTTGCCATTCTGTGGCTGACACATTTCGGATATAAAAGAATCAAAAAAACTGCACCGTCGCCGATTATAATGATACTCTTTTCTGCCGCACTCGGCATGTTGCTTTGGGGAGTATAAAACACAGCCTGTGCCAATTAGCCGTCCGAAACCGGGCGGCTTTGCTGTTTTTACGTAAATATACTGCTCACTATTCCAGACTGACGGACGCCGCCATTGTAGAATAAATCACTTTGCAGTAACTGTTACGCCCGCAACCTTAATCAAAAATCAAAATTTTTTCTAATCATTTTCCTGTTAGCTATAAAAAAGCACAACGCCAAGGAGTTTTAAATCTCTGTGGCGTTGTGCTGCTCTCAATCGGTCACTTTTTAAAAGTATCCTTATGTGAGCCTGCCTTTATGCGGGCTTCCGGCATTTGTTTTATCAAATGGCTCTAGTTTGGCTCTATTTGTGTGCGGAGTAATGTATAAATATGATATGTATTTCAAGGTAATGATTGGTAGGTGGTTAAATGGATATTTTATTTAAAAATGATGATTATGCTATTATTGGCGGACATGTTGCGGCTATGGAGACAAGTATGGATTATGGGACTAATACAGAAGCTTATCGTTTGTTGAAAAAGATGTCTGATAAGGGTAGGATTAAGCTTGTTGGAAATGGACGGTCAGCACATTATGAATTGATTTAATAAACGCACAATAAACGCACGCGTGCGTTTATTGTGCATCATGTTCGATAAGTAGATGTTTTTCAAAGAAAAATATTGTATAACGGTAAAACAATTTAACGTCTAATTATTTATACCATTTCATCAATATTGCTTCATAGCAAATATCCAGCACATTATCATTTTGATCCATACTGAAGGATAAATTGAAAAAGACTTCAGGGTAGCGTTCATCAATATAGGAATAGCACAAATTATACTGGCTTTCCAGACCATCATGATTATAGGCCTTAGATTTATATACAACCTCATTTCGGGACTCTCCATAAGCAGCAATTACCTGTTCCCTGGAGTCGCCTAATTTTATACCACGTGAGGTCGTCGTGTCGGATGACATTTGCGCGGGGTATTCAGTATATGCCGTACAATTTGTAGCCATAATAGCAATACGTTCTACATCTTCATAGCCATTTCCGGCTCCATATAAGTCCACGTAATTACTATAGCCAAATCCATTGATATTGAAATCCTCATAGGAAAGAGGAGAAATGATGTTATTCTCTGCTTCTTTAGAGACTTCCGCTGTTGCGGGAGTCTCTGTGGAGTCTTTGGTTATCACCTCTGTGGTTTCGGTGATTTCGTTTTCAGTGGTTGTTTCATTCTGCCCAGCTTCTGCTTCTGTGGCGGTAGATGTGTTTTCTGCTTCGACAGTGGTGGATATTTCTTCTGCTTCGGCAGCGGTGGACGTTGTTTCTGCTTCCGTAATATTGGGAATGGTTTCGGATTCCCCTGCATTGTTTGATCCGCAGGCCAGTAGGCTCAAAGAAATTGTTGCTGTCATTAATACGGGAAGAATTGTTTTTCTCATTTGTGTTATCCTCATTTTTTACATTGGTATAATCATAATATATCATGATTCGCACCTCCGGTGCTTAACGTTGCTTCGCAACTATTATGATCAAATTGTAGCAGAAAATGGAGATATGGCAACTGGATTTTTCTAAGATATTTCCCATGCATGAAGTATCAAGAGTTGTAATCAGTACATTATTAGGATTTAGATGAAAAATAGGATTTACTATGATATGATTAGTTAAGAATTATATTTAATACGAAAGAGGAATGACACATTATTATGGAATTTTTCAGTTTGTTTTCAACAGTATTTTTTAATATAGCAATTACCTTTGGCCTGTTATTACTTATATACGTGTTTTTCTTTTCGGGCATTAGAGCACGTAAGGACCTGAAACCGGTTAAGTACATTTCCTACAAAAAGGATCATTTTCAGGAGAATTTTGAATTTACCTGTGAGTTTTGCGGATCCAAGGTATCTTCTGCGGATGAAAAATGTCCAACCTGTGGCGGTAATTTTGGAAAGAACAAGGAGTATCAGTTAAAGAAACGGGCCATGCATCAAAGGTATTTAGAGTATATGAAATTCCAGGAAGAAGCCATTACACAGGAAACGGAATATATAAGTACTACAATGCAGGCAATTCAAAAATATAAGCTGATACGTCATAAATACTACAATTTTGAAATCGGCGAGCCTCCGGTTTATAAACCTGCAAGTGATTATGAATTTACCTGTGAATACTGTGATAATAAGATAAGGGGAAAAAGCACAGACGAAAAGGGGTGTAGTAATTGTGGGGCTTCTTATAAAGAAAACCTGGAATTATTGGTACGCGAAGAGGAAGACCGTCTGGAAAAACGCCATTATGACGAATATATGAAACTGAAGGATCTGGAGTGGGAGCAGAATATCAGGAATGAGCGAAGAGATGCAAACATTGATGAAAAGTATGGGACACCTATCCGATTTATGGAGAAAAATGCAAAGGTTATTGCGCTGGTCATTTTGCTTGGGCTTATGATGATTTCCGTGGGAATAACCGTTTTGATTTTAAAGTTTAGGTAAAACAGGATGAGTATATCTGACGTGAAGGGAGATCACATGGACATTCTATTTAAAAACGATGATTTTGTATTTTCCTACAGGGTTGGCGGTATATTGATCCATAATGAAAAGATCCTGTTGCAACGTCCTAAAAATGATGACTATGCGATCATCGGCGGGCATGTTGCTGCTATGGAGACCAGCATGGAAACGCTGAAACGGGAGTTTGAAGAAGAACTTCACGCTGAGATAGAGGTAGATAATCTGCTGGCTATAGGCGAAATTTATTTTCTATGGGGAAAGAGACCCTGCCACCAGATCTGCTTATATTATAATGTTCATTTACTGGACGATAGTATTCCTATGGATGGGGTGTTTCATGGATATGATGAATTGGATCATGAGAGAATCAATCTGGATTTCTGTTGGATTCCGCTGGAGGAACTAAGGAAGGACACGAAGGTATATCCATTGGAACTGATACCTTACATACTTGAGCAAAGAAAAGAAACGGTACATTTTGTTTCAAGGCAGATTTAATTGAGAGGGCAAGGAAAGAAAATGCTGGAAGTAAAATTTTATGACTCAGTGGATGATTCCTTGTTGAAGTTTGCGGTGATCGTCTCACAGAGCAATGGCAAATGGGTATTTTGCAAGCATAAAGAAAGAGACACCTATGAAGTTCCGGGTGGACATAGAGAAGCCGGTGAAAGCATTCTTGAAACGGCGAAAAGAGAATTGCAGGAAGAAACCGGTGCAATCAGGTTCGATATGAAGCCCCTGTGTGTATACTCTGTAACCGGGAAGACCAGAGTAAATGATACGGGAGAAGAATCCTTTGGGCTGCTTTGCTATGCGGAGATAACAGAATTTGCAACAGAACTGCATAGCGAGATGGAGAAGATAGTACTCTTGGACGAACTGCCGGAGGAGTGGACGTATCCGTTGATACAGCCGAAATTGATAGAGAAGTATTTGCAGATGAAAAATACTATTGATTTTCGCCTGCGTGCTTGATAGAATGTAGGGGTAATGAAAGTTTACCGCTGACCGATATGCGGGATATAAATGGTTGGGTCGAAAGTGTAGTCCTTCGCCGTGAGGCGGGGGACTTTTTATATTGAAGTATATAAAGAAATTCCTGTTAAAGTTATACCTTGAATTAAGATAATCAAGTGAATTATAATGATTTTAGTTAAAAAATAAATTTTGCTACATTTAGGAGGTCCCCATGCTATTTATAGAATACCCCAAATGTTCCACCTGTCAAAAGGCAAAAAAGTGGCTGGAGGAACATAATATCACCTATACAGATCGTCACATTGTAGAGGACAACCCCACCTACGAAGAATTAAAAGAATGGCAGAGCAGAAGTGGGCTGCCGTTAAAGAAATTCTTCAATACCAGTGGGTTGTTATATAAGAACATGCAGTTGAAGGACAAGCTTCCGAACATGACGGAAGAGGAACAACTTCGGCTGCTGGCCACGGACGGAATGCTGGTAAAGCGGCCGATTGTCGTGGACGGGGATCTGGTGTTGACCGGATTCCGGGAAGCAGAATGGAAGGAAAAATTAATTTAGAACAAGGAGGACGAATATGAGCAGAGTAAACTTTGG
>Ga0129317_1002452_pt1 | contig 10563 bp, 4 predicted proteins | sample Cm1ome_FD_94430 | JGI IMG/M metagenome (GOLD analysis project Ga0129317, IMG submission 94430) | Eastern black-and-white colobus group fecal microbial communities from Wisconsin, USA - Cm1105 metagenome | ecosystem: Host-associated > Mammals > Digestive system > Large intestine > Fecal | place...
AAAGAACCGATGTCTGCGAACTTGTCGAAGCCACCGATGCCGGACGTGAAGGAGAGTTGATATTCCGTTTGGTGATGAGGTATATCGGATGCAGCAAACCTTTCAGAAGGCTATGGGTCTCATCGCTTGAACCCAAGGCTCTGGCCGAGGGTTTCGAGAATCTCAAACCCTCATCGAAATACGATTCGCTCTATGCTGCGGCGTTGGCCAGATCCAGAGCGGACTGGTTGTATGGAATGAACGGCACGAGATACTACACCCTACTCTCTTCCGAACGTGGTGCGAAGTCCGTCGGAAGGGTCCAGACCCCTACGCTTGCGATGGTCGTGAAACGACAGGAGGAGATAGAGAACTTCAAGGTCACGAAACGTTGGGCCGTCGAAAAGGACTTCGATGGATGGACCCTCTGCACAGACAACTTCCTTGTCCGAAAGGAAGCCGAAGAATGCGCAAAGACAACCGATGGACAGGATGTCTTGATAACGTCCGTGACGCACGAGAAGAGGAAGGGCAACCCTCCTCTTCTGCACTCGCTCTCCACTCTTCAGCAGGAAGCCAATAGAAGATTCGGAATGACGGCGAAGGAGACCCTGGATGTAATGCAGGCACTGTATGACCGCAGGGTCCTGACATACCCGCGAACGGATTCAAACTACATAACGACGGACATGAAGCATACGATGGAGAGGATAGTATCCAACCTGTCAAGGGTTCTTGCATCCAAGCTTCCGGATTTCAAAAGCACCGGCGTGGACAGACTCATCGCAGACGACAAGGTGACAGACCACCATGCAGTCCTCATCACCGAGGACTTTTCAAAGAGACCGGATGCAAGGAACTTCACTGAAAGCGAAAGACGCATAGTGAGACTGGTGGAGATACGCATTCTTGAAACGGTCTCCCCTGCATTTGCATACGAGGAAACAGAGGTCGAAGGAGACTGCTGCGGCTATGCTTTCTCAGGCTTCGGCAGAACCGTGGAAGATGAAGGTTGGAGAGGTGTGGCGAAGGCTCTCCTTGACCTGAAGGAATCCGAAGGGAACGTATTTCCATCAGACATCGAAAAGGGAAGAAAGTACGCTTCGAAGACCACGCAGATAGTAGACAGAGACACCGTTCCTCCAAGGTTCTATACGGACGAAACGCTCCTTAGTGCAATGGAGCGCGCAGGTGCGAAGGATATGGACAAGGAAGTCGAACGCAAAGGTCTTGGAACCAGTGCGACAAGAGCGGAGACCATAGAGAAACTGATACGAAGGAACTACATCACAAGGAAGAAAAAGTATCTGAAGGCCACACAGTCGGGAAGGGATCTGATCGCCAGAGTCGATGCAGGCTTCAAGGACGTGGGCACTACCGTCGATTGGGAGAACAGACTTCTTGCGATGGAAAGAGGCGAAGGCGAATCCATGCAGCAGTTCTGCTCTTCCGTAGAGGCTCGTATAAGGGAGCTGCTTGAGAACGGGCCGAAGGAAACAGCACAGAAGCACGGACGGATTGTCGGAAGATGCCCTCTTTGCGGAAACGATGTCGAGACGTTCTACACGGACCTCAAATGCAAGGGGTGCGGGATGAAGATGTATCTCACACACCTTGGCGACGACGGGGGAAGAACCCGGCTGTTCACTCCGAATCAGGCATCATCGATGCTTGCCGGGAAGGAGGTGTCTGCAAAGAGGACGTCCAGAAATGGCAAGCCATACGAGGAGATTGTCTCCATCGATCTGGACGCATCCAGGAAGAACATGGAGAACGGGAAAAGGAACTTCGTTCTGAAAAGAAGGTTCAAGGACAAAAGGAAGGGAAAAGCCCTTTCATAGGTTTTGGAATGGAAGCGGCAGGGACTACATTTTCTTCCAGGAGGGAATCTGATGGAAAAGGAAGGATTTCAGAGAAGACACTACGGCAACGCACCCATCGAAAGACTTGACGATGTGGACATATTCAGACGGGACAAGCTCTCCTATGCGCGTTTCCTCAAGAAGCTCCCAAAGATGGTGGAGGACAGCTTTCCAATAGAATCCACCGTCGATGGGCATACCTATAGGCTTGAAATCGGCCAGGTAGAGGTATGCGCGAATCTGAAGGGAAGCCCTTCGACGGGGCCTTGGATAGACGAGAAGGCATATGCATCGACAAAGAGAGAATGCATTGAGAGCGGAGACACCCTCTCCTATTACCTCGACGGCGACGTGAGGATATTCAAGGACAATGTGCTGAAGGGAGCCTGCCATAGACATCTCTTCAAGTTCCCTGCGATGACTTCGACATGCTCCCTGATCCTGAACGGAGAGGAGCAGTTCCTCAAGCTCGAACGGTCTCTGAACGGAGAGACGTACAGGGCGTGCGGAGAGGTGCTTGAGGACATTTTCTCCACCTGCGACTTCTCAGGACCCTTGGAGGGAAAGCTCAAGCTGATAGCCGACGGCCGTATTATAGGCGTGGACGATTTCGAGTTCAGAACCGCAGCGAAGAAAGTGCTCCAGTTCGCGGAGTCTCCCATGCTGATTCCAGTAAGCGGGATAAACCCTTTTGCGGAGATCGGAAGCAAGACTTCGATAACAGCCATCGGCGCAGACGAAGGACTGGGGAACTTTCCTCCTGAAGAAAGGGCGGGATTCGGCGAGAACGGTTTGGATCTACGCGATGACGGATACAATATGGTCGACATCCTCTTCCACTCGATAACCGAGAAGAAGGAAGGGGCGAAGCTGGTCGAAAACGCCAACGCCACGACGTACTTGGAAGTCAACGAAGACAGAAAGGCCGTCGTTCCCATGCATCCGGTTGAGGACGGGATGGTCAAGGACGAGATAGTCTATGTCGGAACCGAAGACCTTTTGGAAAGAGGGAAGAAGATCGGAAGCCACTGTCCTCCCGGCACCAAGGTTCCGATGGATGCATCGGTCATGTCCTTCGCCTTGAAGAAGGAGCCTGTATTCGGAAAGGAGAAGGAACTGTACGGAGACGAAAGAGGCGTCGTCGAGTCGGACGCGGGAACCGTCTCGGAAAAAGGAATGCCTGACTACGTTCCGATAAGCCGCCGTTCCTACATGAGCGTGAATGAAAGCGTCAACATGTTCGCCCTCTGCTGCAACGGCACGAGGGACGCCATGGGAATCGGCCACGCAAAGCAGGCTATGGCGTTGGATATGAAGGCTGTCCCGAGGATAACCAACGGAACCGACGATGCCGTCGTCAAATCTACGGAGGCCGCCCTCTTCGCGAAGGAGTCTGGGACGGTTGTGGAAGCGGACCCGCACAAGGTCGTTGTCGAAGGCGAATATGGAACGGTCGAATATGAGCTTGACGAGACCATCGTCCGCAACAGTCCTACGGACATGAGGTACACCGCCAACGTGAAGGTCGGAGACAAGGTCGTCGAAGGGCAGTGCATAGCCGATGGACCCTTCACCAGAAATGGAATGCTTTGCCTCGGAGCGACGGACCTCGTAGGAGCCCTCATACCATTCACGGCGATCGATTCGGTAGGAAGCAAAGGATTGGAGGATGCAGACGGTGCGAAGGGCGGCACGAACAACAACGATGCGCTGATTCTGGGAGAAAGCGCCGCCAAGAAGTTCAGACATCACGAAATCCTGAAGTTCTCCGTTCCCATACAACGGAAGGGCTGGGGTACAACGACTTTCAGCGTCCCTTCAAGGAGAGGTGTTCCGGACGAAAGGTTCAATCCAAAGACAGGGCTTCCGAAGATAGGAAGCAGATTCGGAAAGAACGACATCGTACTGCTCGCAAAGGTTCCGAACTCCTATGGAAGGTTCTCGGTGGTCGAGGCTCTGGCGTCCGAGAACAACGTCTTCGGAAGAAGGGACGACAAGCAGCGTCTCAAGTCGTTTGTCGAGGGAACCGTAGTGGATGTGAGGGTGACGGATGAGAAGGTCAATGTATACCTTTCATATACGCGTGAAATCGAACCAGGGGACAAGATAACCATAGGATATGGACAGAAGGCCACCGTCACTGCAATCGTACCGGACGAAAGCATGCCGAAGCTGGAAATGGGAGGCAGGACGATCTCGATGGACATCATCCCCGACTCCATTTCATTCGTGAAGAGAGGCGCTCCTATCGGAATCGAGGGTCTGCTGCGCTTCGCCCTTATGGAAGTCGATGGGTACGCCGAAATCGGGATAGGAGAGACGAGACTGGTGGAGATAGCCGCAAACGCCGCTCTGGATGCAGGTCTCCCCGTGGATGGAATGGGACAGCTCTACATCCCCCAAAAGGGGGATGGGGACTTCCTTCCGAGGAACCACTGTCCTGGAAAGGCCAGGATATGTGCATTCGATGCATGTCTGAACAAGGAAGGGGTCGAACAGAGGATAAAGAACCTCTCGAAAGGCGTGTCTTTGGATAGGATGGGCTCCACCCTTCTCCATCAGATCGGAACCGACGATTCGGTGTACGACGGCGTTTCCAACGCACAGGATGGAGGTTATGCTGGAAAGGCGGACTACCTTACCAGAGAGGCTTCCTCCAAGTTCAAAGCCTCTGGTTTCAGACGTCTGAAGACCCCAAAAGGACTGGAAAGATGACAATCTTCCTGAAAACTCGGCCGAAAAGACGCCATCGTGCTATAATGCATGCATGAAAGACAAAATGTTCTACTCGTATGAAGCGATATCCAGACTCTACAGAACCCACAGAAACGACGGCGATGGAAACGAAGAGAACAAGCTTCTGAAGAGTTCTCCTCTTGTATCGAGGGATGGCTTTCGCTACACCGCTGACGACACCTGGGAAAGTTGGATCGGTAGAATGAACACCTATGAGTTCACGAAGATAAGTTTCCTGTTCAACGGAGAGATGGAAAGAAGGGTCTTTCCCAACAGCACTCCTGGAATATTCGTCGTTAACGCCTTCACTCAGGCGCAGGCCATAAGGATACTCCTTACGAACATCAGATGCAAAGGAAGCGAAAGCCGTGTCAAAGAGCTGCCTTCGAACGTCGAGGGGATATCATTCGAAACAGGCAGAACATGGATGGGGTTCGATACGGGAAACAGCCACGAATATAGCGACTGCGACCCGAGGACGTGGAGGATGGACCTGGATTTCGGAGGCAACGGATGGGAACACAACGAACTGGAGTTCTACAACGTCGCTGCACGCTACAAGCTTGCAATCGAAAGGGATCTGTACCCATATACGGAGAAGAAGAACAAGGACCCAAGAGGGTACGTCAGCCTTGTCCATGAAAGTAGGATAACGTAAAGGAAAGACACCTCACGGGTTTGGTCGGAAAATCCCTTGGAGCTAGAATATTCCCAGGGGGTTTTTCAATGCCTGAAGACAAAGACGACAAGATCACCGAAAAGACGATGCAGCAGGAAGAGGCGGCACCTTCCGGAGAAAGCCAAGAGCATAAGGAAACGAATGGGCACTTGGTGCAGACTACAGACAAGGACAACGAAGAAAAGAGGATTTCGGAGGACGCAGGCTCCGTCCATGCTGTCATCCGAGGTGAGTATGAGCCACCCGTCGAATACGACAGCGGTGCGAACATTGTCACAATCCATCCAGGAGCGTCATTGGAGGACCTCAAAGGGATCTCGGACCTCATATCGGACGGATGCACTGTAGCGCTCGATTCCAGAGGGGCGACTAATGCAGCCCCTCGCACAATCGCCGTGTCCCCTTCCCTGCTCTCCTGCATAGGAGACAAGGCAACGGAACTGACCATTGGCAGAGGTGTTTCGGTCGAGTACATGGAAACTGGAGACGGCGATATCTGGAACAGTCTCCCGCAACTGAGACGGGTGTCGATATACAACAACATCGGAGTTCCTGCGAATGCGGATGGAACGGGAGCGTTCCAAGAGCACGGAAACCTCAGGTGCGTGGACATGGCCTTGGACGCTGAAGGAACCATATCCAAAGGTTTTTGCAGAGGTACGGCGCTTTCGACCCTTATGGTCCATTCGGCTGTACCCGGTTCCGAATACGGACTGGTTGCAGAGGACGATGTTCTGTTCGGTTCGACATTGAAGTCGGAAAAGGGGCTGTCATATAGGGACTGGAACCGAATCCATGGAAGGCAGATGGCATCCACGCACAGGGACGACAGCTATCTCGAATCGATTGGAAGTCTGACAGGGATGATGGACCAGATTGCAACGAACCTTGAGACGGACGGCTTCGAGGCGATGAAGGCAGTTCCTTACCTAATGCCTCTTGCAGAGGAGGCTGCACGCAGAATACGGCCGAAGAAGGATGTGGTGAAATACGATGCGAAGATCGACTGCATCCTCCACGATGCGGAAGGCGTCTTCGACCCCAAAACCCTTGAGGCTCTGAAACTCGACATACTGTCCAAGGTTCGTGACATCGTGGACGAAATGAAGGCCTCCTTTTCAAAGGATCCTGTCGGGACGTACATCGAAATGGGCTTTTCGAGGGAATGCATCGATTCGTTGATGGAAGAGGACTCCTTCCAACACAGAAAGGACTTCAAGGAGTCCGTCGAGACAGCCCTTTTCAGGCAAAAGGTACGGCTCGACGAAGCGGAAAGGGACTATTCCTGCTCCCAGTCCCTTCTGGACAGACTGTCAGGAACGGCGAAACGCTTCGAAAGGCTGATGGAGGAGAAGACGGCTGATACGGAAAGGAACGAAAGCAACAAGGCCTTGGTCGTGTCCAAGCTCAACGCAATGGACAGGGCCCGCTCCTGGGACATAGTGATCCACCCTGACAAGGACACGGATCCAAGGGTCTATGCCGATGCCGTAAAGGATATGGGAAAGGCCATCGGCGAAAGCGGATTGGACGATGTTGCGGCGAAGAAGGCGATGAGGGACCTCAAGGACATGGCTGATTCGTTTGGAGCCTCCTTCAGTGCCAAGGTGCGCGGAGATGCATTCTCCCGCATTGCAACGGACCATTCCATGTCGGACGGAACCTATGTCGAACTGCCATCGGCGCTTTCCGTTGGAGACAACTTCCTTTCGTGCAGACGACTTGACATCCATTCGGCGACCGACCCGGAGAACAGGACCTTCACGAAGGAGGTCGGAGACTTCGCCCAAAAGACCGTCGACTCAATCTATGCCAGATGCCTTGAAATCGAGAACGAGTTCGTCCGTATAGGAATCAGGGAGGCGTTGAGGGTAGAAAACGGTCGTGCAGTGGCGAAATCGACCAGGAACTACAAGTCCATTATGGCGCAGCCCGACCCTATTTCAGCGTTCAATTCCGCTTTCCCGAAAACGAAGATCGACAGGGAGAGCTGCCTTGAAGGAGGCCGCGAAAGATATGTCAGAAAAGTAAGAAAGGACTACGAAGGACTTCGCCCAGCACAGATAAACAGCCAGCTGAAGGCCTTTTTGGACTTCGTGTCGAAGACAAGCAGGGAGAAACCTTCGAAGGAAAGGATCGGAGAGATCGCAAGGGAGATGGACGAAGCCTTTTCAAGGATCGCCACGATGGGGGATGCAGCGTTCTCAGAACTGAGAAAGGCTTTTCCAAGCATCGAAATGGACGCGAAAGGACATGTCCTCGATCTACAGCAGGCAATGCTGATGGACGACTCGAAGAACGTGCTTGTACTCAACGAAGGTTCGAAGATGGGCGACAACTGCCTTTGCTTCACGGATTGCAGAGGCGTTGCGGTCGGACGCATGAAGAACGAATACAGGCATTTCCGAAGCTGGGCCGAGAACAGATACGTCGAAGCGAAGGAAAAGGCGGACAGGATGAAGAAGACCCTTCTCAAGGTCGAAGCTGGAAGTCCTGACGACAGGGATGTCGGAAACTGCGGGGCCTATGCGAACGACATAGAAGACCAGATCTCCAGGCTGGAGGCGAAGGCTCGTGGCCAAAAGTCGCTTACCGAAGAGGACAGAAGGCTTGGGAAAACGGACTGGTCGGAGGTTCTTTCGCAGTGGAAGGTCTTTCGGAGGTCCTACATGGAGTATTCCGAAGCCAGGGCCGTCTGGGAGGCCAACGACACGGAAGAGAAATGGCGGGCCAACCGCAGCTATGCATTGAAGGACGTCGATGGAAGGATAGCCGAGTTCGAAAGGATCCATGCCAACAGCAAGACGAAGGACCTGAGGACGAAGAAGGATGTCATGACGATGGTCTACGACCAGCTTTCCGCCGAAAACAAAAAGGCCTACGATGCACTCGTCGAAGAAAGGAACGAAATTCTGAAGGATCCGTCCAAAGTGAAGACCGGAATGCACTTCCTTTCCGAAGGCAAGGACATGGGGACGGATTGTATTCTACTTGCAGGATCTGGAATCGATGCAGGAAGGGGCTCGTTCGCGAACAATCCCCTTACGCTTGAAGTCCATGGACTGAAACCCGAGACGGAGATAGGCGTCGATGTCGTCGAAAAGGATCTATATGAAAGGAGCGACATCTTCAGAGGAAGGATGCTCATGGGAAAGCAGCACCTGTCAAAGGTGTTCGATACACGCAACTTCCGATTCATGAGGTTGGAGGAGGCTCTTCTGGATATGGTCGTGAACATCTTCAAGACGCTTTTCAACCTCACCTCCGCATTCGTCGAAGAAGCCGAGCGCAGAGCAAGGAGGTATATGACGGAGAAAGGCATATACCAGCAAAGGGAGGACGAGGCGAGAAGTCTCCTTCTGATGTGCCAAGGCAAGGAAGGAGAGGTTTTTCTGGAGAAGCTGATGGACAAGGACTCCCCTTCCTCCGAATACAACGCAGCGGCACGTGTAATAGGAAGGTTGAAGCTCGAAAGCCTTGCAGTGAAGGACGAATCGAAGCTTGAAAAGATCGCAAGGCTCAGAAGCTATGCGGAGAGAAGCCTAGCGAAGGCCAGGATGCAGAAGGATATGGCTCACGAACGCAACAGAGCGGACCAAGAGGCGAAGAAGCAGAGGGAGGACTTGTACAGAACAATTGGAAGGATGTCCCGGTCCGTAGGAGTGGCAAGGGCATCGAAAGAGCTTGGCGCGGCCAAGGCCCAGGCGGACTGGCGCTTGAACAGGGGGATGTAGTATATGGCGAAAAAGAGAAAGGAAGAGGGATGGAGGAAGTACGGCTATTCGTTCTGGGTGTCGTTCTCGGTCGTGGCGGTGTCACTTGGAACCCTTGGAACCGTGTTTGCAGGCTTTTCGGCCTACACCATAGTATTCGGAAAAGGAGGATGGTTCTGGTTGGCGCTGTTGGTGTTCGGTCTTGTATCCCTTGCAGCATCGGTGTTCTGCATGAGGCTTCTACCCGATTGGGCCGAGACGGTCAGGACCTTCAGACTTCTCGAACAGAGGTTCAAAGGTGCTATGGGGGCCTCCAGCGTATCGCAGTACATACAGGCCGATGCAGAGAGGAACAGAGCCCTCATGGACAGTATAGAGCTCAAGCAGGATTCGATCGGACACGCTTTGGCGAAGAAGATAGACAGACTCCAGATCGAAAGCATGGCACAGACGCAGAGGGTCGACGAGAATCTTGCGAAGCTTACGGAGAGCATGGTCCAACTCCAGAAAAAGCTTGCATCGATGTCGGATCCCCTTGAAGTCCAAAGGTTCAGGACGGAGGCGAAGGCGCTCATGGAAAAGGTCGAGAAGGCGAAGGGTGTGTCTTTCCATCAGATGGAGGATGCAGAGGTTTTGAGGTCGGAAGAGGACGTCGCAGGGGATGTCGAAGACAAAGGAAACGATGAGTCGACCTCTGAAGTCGGGAAAACCGGCCAGCTCAAAGAGGCTCCTGTAGCGAAGGCGACGGAACCGTTGGACTCAAGCGAGTACTTCTGATGTTCGATGACTCTTTTCGAAAAGGCCCTTCGGGGTCTTTTTTGTTTTTCAGGACTCTTCCTTTGGGGAAAAACTGCCTTGGATCTAGAATTTCAAATGCAGGGCTTGGTTTCTGCAAAAAAAACATTATAAGGAGCAGCGAAGAAAAGATGACCAGAAGAATCGTTGTTGAAATGCTTCTCGTCTGCATGCTTACGGCATCGCTTTTCGTTTCATGTGCAAGTGCGAAAAGCACCGACGAAGAGATGCAGGTCGTTTCAGTCGAACCGGAACCTGTCGCAGAGAAGCAGCAGGAGACGGAGGATGTAGAGCTTGACGGAGAAGGATGGCTTACGGCCCTTGGTTCCATCAAGGGACTCGACATCAAAGGCTACAGGCTCAGAGGAGAAGGTCCTGATGGAGCTTCGTTCGATTGGATCGATGTCACAGGTACGAAGGTTGCGCTTTCCGACATCAGACGCGGACAGTGGACGCTCTATGCAGAAGCGATTGGAGAAAACGGAGATGTCCTTGCGACAGGGAAGCTCGAAACGTTCCTTTCCAATTCAAGTCCAATGGGAGCGCTCTTCATGGACTCAGAAGCCGGAAACGGAAATGCAAGATGCTCTTTCGCTTGGAATACCTTCCAGGTCCTCTACCCTTCCATAGAGATCTATGTCAAGAAGGGCAATGGAGAGTACGTAGCGCGTGACGCATCCGAGATATCCATCGGAGACGGCGTTGCAGTATGGAATGCAAGGAACATCGGAGCGGGTTCATACATAGTGCGCGCAATCCTCAAGGACGAAGGAGAGGTCGTCGCTGGCGTTGCGGCTGC
>Ga0129317_1002455_pt1 | contig 10554 bp, 5 predicted proteins | sample Cm1ome_FD_94430 | JGI IMG/M metagenome (GOLD analysis project Ga0129317, IMG submission 94430) | Eastern black-and-white colobus group fecal microbial communities from Wisconsin, USA - Cm1105 metagenome | ecosystem: Host-associated > Mammals > Digestive system > Large intestine > Fecal | place...
CAGCGACTTCGATAACATCATCGAGTTCAGCGAAAGCTATCTCGGGTTCAACGTGCCAGAACTCAGCAAGGTGCTTGGGTGTGTTGGAGTTCTCAGCCCTGAACGAAGGACCGAAAGTATATATCTTGCCCATAGCGGTAGCCGCCATCTCGCCTTCCAGCTGACCCGACACCGACAGACCTGCGCGTCTGCCGAAGAAATCAGCGGCATCGTAATCGTCCTCAGTCTTGTAATCCTGCGAAAAACCGATGGTGGTGACTCTGAACATCTCGCCTGCGCCCTCGCAGTCAGAACCTGTTATCAGTGGAGTATTCACATAGATGAAATTCCTGTCCTGATAGTAGCTGTGAATAGCCTGTGCCAGCACCGAGCGAACTCTCATAACAGCGTTGAAAGTGTTCGTCCTGCCTCTCAGGTGGGGCATGGTGCGCAGGAATTCCAGCGTATGACCTTTCTTCTGGAGAGGGTAATCCTGCGGGCAGTCGCCCAGAACAGTGATATCGGCGGGTGTTACATTTATCTCAGCGGCATTTCTGCCCTCTACCAGCTTGCCCTCAACCTTAAGGGAAGTTCCCACGCGGGGGATATCCTTATAATCGGGGTCATCAGCCTTATCTATAACGACCTGCACATTTTTCAGCGAAGTGCCGTCATTCAGTTCTACGAAAGCCACATTCTTCGAGTTTCTTGAAGTTCTTACCCAGCCGCAAACAGTCACGGTCTGTCCGATGAGTTCCTTATTCTGCAATACTTCTTTAATATCAATATGTTTCATTTTTTTACTCCTATTCTGAATGGGGGCTGACTCGCCCCCATACCCCCACGCTCAGCCGCGCCCGGAGGGTTATCGCTTCGTTCCCAAAATGTCCCTACGGGTCATTTTGCTCTCTCCCGCGATAACGGGGCGCGGGTCGCTCTTTGGCATGGGTGATGGCTTTGTTCGCCCGCATTATTATGTTTTGATTTTTTAGGGGAATGGTTCGCCCCCATGCCCCAAACATCAGCTTTGCTGATGTTGTGCTCCGCCGCACCCGAAGGGTCATCGCTTCGTTCACACGCGACTGCGTCGGCGTTGTTCACCTCCCGCGATAACGGGGCGCGGGTCGCTCTTTGGCATGGGTAATGGCTTTGTTCGCCCGCATTATTTCGTTTTGATTTTTTTAGGGGAATGACATCTGCATTTTTCATAAATGCGCAATACTTGCGTTCATGTCAATAATTATGAATTATGAATTGTGAATTACAAAAGCCCGCATTATTTTGTTTTGATTTTTTAGGGGAATGGTTCGCCCCCATGCCCTAAACATCAGCTTTCACATGGCTTCTTTGCCATGCTTTCGGGGAATTGTGTTTGTGTCTGCATAGATCTGCGTATGTGCCTGTAATGCTTTGTGCATACCCTTTGGCGGGAATTATGCCGACACAGCCGCATACGCCACGCCCTGCAATGACATCTGCATTTTTCATAAATGCGCAATACTTGCGTTCATGTCAATAATTATGAATTATGAATTATAAAAGCGCTTTATATTTTCATTATCCGTATTATCCATACCGCTCCCCTTTCCGAGCACACAGCTGCACCGATTTTTGGCAATAAAAAAAGCCCTCGTCCCCAAAAACAGGACGAAAGCTGAAAGCCATCGCGGTACCACCTGAATTACAAATCGCTCAAAAGCATTATCCGAGCGTTGTCACTCTTATCCTCATAACGTGAGGAACACGTCTTTCCTACTGAGCTTCCGCCGTTCGGTCTGCCGCTCGCGGGTGTTATTCGCAAAGGCTCTGCTGCGCGGCTCACACCTTTTCCGCGCTCTCTGTGAGTGAAATACCTGTGTTACTTCTCCCGGTCATAGCGTTTGAAAAATATTGTATATATTATAACACCTTTTTCCCGATTTGTCAAGGGGTGAGTGCTGTCTTTTTTCAGGAAAATGCCGGAATACATCAGATACGCGCCTTGATTTTTCAATATTACTATGGTATAATAGAAATCGGTTTTGTGGTCATCCCGCTGACACACCACAAAAACAGCGGCTCTACAGAACTTAAGGTTCTTGGCGTATATCCTTTTGTTTACCGCATTTTTAGTTGGTGTACCAAAGGGATAGTCATGATCGGTTTTATAGTTCATGATCCATAATTGTTGGCAGGAACGGCAGTGTGCATTTGCAGGCGGGGGCAAGCCCTCACCCTACAAACATCAGAAGCCGTTCCAAATCGCTGACATTAGCGGAAGTGTGCCGATATATCTAGCATTTAGCGGTGGAAATTGTTGCGTGAATGATGGCATTTCCCGTGAAAAGAGGGAGAAAACGGACTTTCGGACGTGCAGGCGAGTCCCCATTCAGGCGCAAAAGGCTCGCGTGGGGGCTTGCGGGCTTCGCCCCAATTTAAGATAATCGGGCAAAACAAGACTCTCGTACATGCCAAAGAGCGAGGAGCTAACGGTCGACGCAGTCACCGTTAGCGCCTTGACCGTAGTGAGCAAGTGAGGTACGAACGAGTGAACGAAGCGTCAAGCCCAAGTGCGCAAAAGTCGAGCACAACATCAGCAAAGCTGATGTTTGGGGCATGGGGGCTTCGACCCAATTTAAGATAATCGGACAAAACAAGACTCTCGTACATGCCAAAGAGCGAGGAGCTCACGGTCGACGCAGTCACCGTTAGCGCCTTTAAAGTTTTTTGTGCCCGTAGGGAGGTACGACCGAAGGGTGCAAAAAAATCTTTAAGTTTCTCAGGCGCAAAAGTCTGAGCGCGGGGGTATGGGGGCTTCGCCCCCATTTAGATAGGAGTAAAAATGAGTGCATTTGTTGAATTTAAGAACGTAAAGAAAACTTACAAGACAGGTGAAGTCGAGATACATGCGCTGAAAGATGCCACTTTTGAGATAGGCAAGGGCGAATTCTGCGTTATTGTCGGCGCTTCGGGCGCGGGCAAAACGACTATACTGAATATTCTCGGCGGAATGGATACGCTGACTTCGGGCAGTGTAAAGCTGGACGGCCGCGAGATATCAAAGCTGGGCAAAAAGGAACTTACCGCTTACAGGCGGTATGATATCGGGTTCGTTTTCCAGTTCTATAATCTGGTGCAGAACCTCACCGCTAAGGAAAATGTGGAACTGGCGGCGCAGATATGCAAAGACCCGCTCGATGCGGAAGAAGTGCTCAGACAGGTAGGTCTTGGGGAGCGAATGAAGAACTTCCCCGCACAGCTTTCGGGCGGTGAACAACAGCGTGTGGCTATCGCGAGGGCGCTCGCCAAAAACCCGAAACTTCTGCTGTGCGATGAGCCTACGGGTGCGCTGGACTACAACACGGGCAAGGCGGTGCTTAAACTGTTGCAGGACACCTGCCGCAAAAAGGGCATGACTGTCGTGGTGATAACCCACAACTCGGCGCTGGCGGCTATGGCAGACAGGATAATCACTGTCAAGAGCGGTATGGTGGAAAGCATGCGGCTGAATACCGATATCGTTGATGTTGAAGACATCGAGTGGTGATGCACATGCGTTCAAAACTGAGAGTTTCTTCGCTCAGGGAGATAAAGAGCACTTTCGGGCGGTTCGCGGCGATACTTGCCATAATCGCGCTGGGTGTGGGTTTTTTCTCGGGCGTAAAAATAACCACGCCCGCTATGGTCAACACGGTGGGCGGCTTTATGACCGATCACGAGTTGTTCGATTACCGCATAGTTTCCACGCTGGGGTGGGAGGAAGATGACGTTGCGGCGCTGAAAGGGCGTGAAGATGTCCGCGCGGCTGAGGGTGCATACGCCCTCGACCTGCTGGTGCATGATGAAAAGGACAACGAACTGGTATTCAAGACCCACTCGCTGACTGACGGGGTGAATGTCCCCGAAATGCTGGAGGGCAGGATGCCCGAAAATGACGGCGAAGTACTGATAGACGGCAAGACCTCTTTTAAGGTGGGCGACAAATTCACGGTGGGCGAGGGCAACAGCGAGGACACGCTGGACAGTTTCAAGCCCCGTGAACTGACGGTGGTCGGGCGGATATACGCGCCTGCTTACGTACATTTTGAGCGCGGCACTACCACACTCGGAAGCGGTTCTGTGAACGGGTATATCTATCTTGACAAATCGGCTTTTGACATGGAAGTTTATACCGAACTTTATGTTAAGCTGGACCACGAACTTGATGTGTATTCGGACGACTACAAGGACTATATGGCTGACCGCGAGGACAGCTGGGAGAAAGCTGCCGAAGAACAGGCTGAACAGCGCTATGACAGGATAGTTTCGGAAGCTGAGGACAAGCTGGCTGACGGCAGGCAGGAACTTGAAGATGCACGCGAAGAAGGTCAGCAAAAGCTGGACGATGCGCGTGCGGAACTTGATGATGCTAAGGCGGAACTTGACGATGCGGCGCAGAAACTCACCGATGCCGAAAAGGAGATAGCTGACGGTGAAAAAGAGATAGCCGACAATGAGAAGAAGCTGAAAGATGCCAAAAAGACCCTCGATGACACTGCGGGTACACTCGTGAGCGGCAAGGCACAGCTTGACAGCGCGGCGGCGACCCTCGCGGCAAGCAAGGCGCAGTTAGATGCGGGCGAAAAACAACTCCGTGAGGGCGAAGCGGCTTTGGCGGCGGCACAGGCACAGCTTGATGACGGCGCGGCGCAGATAGAAGCAGGTCAGGCTGAGATAGATGCAAACACTGCGGCGCTGAATATGCAGTATGCGCAGTTCATGGAACAGTACGGCGAATACCTCGATATGGCGGACATGCTGCCGCCCGAAGAGTCAGCCGCGATAATGGCGGGCAAGGCACAGCTTGACGGCGGCTTTGAACAGCTTTCGGCGGCACAGGCTGAACTTGATGCGAAAAAGGCAGAACTTTCGGCGGGGCAGGCTGAACTTTCGGCACAGCGGGAAGTCCTTGAACAGAGCCGCGCTCAGCTGGAAGCAGGCAGGGCGCAGTATCAGCAAGGCCGGGCACAGTACTCGGCTTCGCTGGCACAGTATCAGTCGGGCAAGGCACAGTACGACAAGGGCTTGCGTGATTATGAGAACGGCAAAAAAAAGCTGGAGGACGGCAAAGCTGAACTGGAAAAAGGCAGACAGGAATATGAGGACGGCAAGGCTGAGTACGAAGATGGTCTTGAAAAGTATGAGGACGGCGAGGCTGAGTATCAGGACGGTGTGACCTCTTTTGATGAGGAGATAGCTAAGGCTGAGCAAGAACTGGCAGACGGCGAAAAAGAACTTCGTGACCTGAAAAAGCCCGATGTTTTCCTGCTTGACCGCAACACTAACATCGGCTATGCGTGCTTTGAGAACGACTCGGAGATAGTCGAGCAGGTGGCGAGGGTATTCCCGATATTTTTCATACTGGTGGCGGCACTGGTCTGCATGACGACAATGAGCCGCATGGTGGAAGAGCGCCGCACGCAGATAGGCACGCTGAAAGCGCTGGGATATTCCGAGCGGGCGATAATGGGCAAGTTCACGTTCTATGCTGGCAGTGCGGCGGTGCTGGGCTGTGTGCTGGGCTACGGCGTTGGTACGGTGCTTTTCCCGAAAGTCATATGGATGACCTACAAGCTGATGTACATAGAACTTGACATAAAGTACCTGTTCGATGTGAAGCTGGCAGCGATAGCGGGTGCGGTCGCGATAGCATGTTCAGTGGGTGCGGCTTGGCTGTCGTGCAGGTATGAACTGAGCGAAACTGCGGCGGGGCTTATGCGCCCCAAAGCACCCAAAGCGGGCAAGCGGGTACTGCTGGAGAGATTTCCGTTCATATGGAACAGAATGAAATTCCTGCACAAGGTAACGATACGCAACATTTTCCGCTACAAGAAACGTTTCTTCATGATGATAGTCGGCATAAGCGGCTGTACGGCTCTGCTGTTGACGGGCTTCGGGCTGAAAGACTCGGTATCGGGCTTTGCGGAAGTTCAGTACGAAGAGATAGTGACGGCTGATGCTTCGGTGGACTTCAAGGCGGGCGAAGACGGCGGCATGCCGCAGTCGCTTTCTGAAAAGCTGGACGAAATGGGTGCGGAGTATGGCTGCATCTACACGGGGGCATGGGATCTTGTCAAAAAAGATCTGACAAAGAGCATGACCCTGATGGCTCCTGCTGATTTTGATGAACTGAAAGGCAGTATGAATTTCATCGACACTGAGGGTGAAGCGGTCGAGCCGCCCACAGGTGATGAAGCGCTGGTAAGCATAAGTGTGGCAGAGCGCTACAAGGTCAAAGCGGGCGATGAGATAACTCTGCGTGATGAAAACATGCGGGTGATGAAGTTCAAGGTAAAGGCGATATTTGACAACCACGTTTACAACTACATTTTCGTTCCGCACGAAGCGGTCGAACGTCAGCTGGGCGAGCAGACAGATATGAACGAAGCGTATGTGAGGTTCAAGGCGGGCGAAGATGTCCACAAGGCACAGACCGCCATCGGCAAGCTGGACGATGTGGTAAACGTGACCCTTTACGAGGACTTGAAGAAGCGTCTTACCGATTCGATGAGCAGTCTTGACTACGTGGTACTGCTGGTCATAGTCAGCGCGGCGGGACTGGCGTTCATAGTGCTGTACAATCTGACAAACATCAACATAACCGAGCGTGAGCGCGAGATAGCTACCATCAAGGTGCTGGGCTTTTTCCGCAATGAAACGGCGGCATACGTACTGCGCGAGAACATTTTCCTGACGGCGCTGGGCATAGCGGTCGGGCTTGGGCTGGGCGTACTCCTGCACCGTTTTGTGATGGCGCAGATAGTGGTCGATATGGTCAGCTTCAAGGTGCGCATACTTCCTATGAGTTTTGTTTACAGCATCGCGCTGACATTCCTGTTCAACATCGCCGTGAACGCGGTCATGAGCAGTAAGCTGGAAAAGATAAACATGGCAGAGAGCCTGAAATCTGTTGAATAATGAAAAAAGGTCTTCACGGGGGTGAAGACCTTTTTTGGCGGGTTATTCTGCCTCGAATTTCTCGCAGAGCGGGCAATCGTTCGGAGCATCATCGATGATGCTCTTAAGCAATTCATCGCATTCCTCGCGAGTGAACTTACCAGCCATCTCTGCCGCGAATCTGTCCTGAGCCCTGCTCAGTCCTGAGTCGTCCCAGTTGTCGGTGACTATCTCCTCGTGGTGTTCACAACGGCTGAGAACACACTCTTCGATCAGAATTTCGGTGCCGCGGTCGCGAGCATCGTCAAATTCTTCCTGTCTTCTTTTGGCACTGCCCATAAAAATTCTCCTTTCGTTTTCCTTGCGGATAATCTATATTATGACTATCCCTTTAGCACACCAGCTGAAAATGCGGTAAACAAAAGGATAATTGAGCACCATACGCCAACCGCCTTAAGTTCTGTAAAACCACCGTTTTGGTGGTGTGTCAGCGGGATAACCACGATTTATATTATAATTATAGCATAGTTTTCCCGAGAAGTCAAGCAGCATGATTATCCATTATACACAAATCAGCAAGTAAATCATCGCATTAACATTTTGTTCACTTTTTGAGTTGAGCATTACACAAGTGAGGTAGTCGTGACTTTTTCGGAGGTGGGAAGAACAGATCTTGATTTGTAATATTTTCATGAATTAATAAAACTCTCCGCAGATTTGCGAAGAGCTTTATTTTGTATCATGTCCTTACTCGGCTTTTTCGGCGGCACAGCACGCTTTCGCCCATGCCAATAATTATGAATTATGAATTGTGAATTAAACAACGCTTCCTGTCATTCCGCTGCCGTTGGCGAATAATTGTGCCCAGTACAAAGTGCCGCTGCTGCTGCGGTATACGCCTATCCCCATATAAGTCTTGGTGGCATCGAGCATGCTGTTACGGTGATGCTCAGAACTCATAAAGTCATTGAACGCCGCCTGCGCAGAACTCTGACCGTATGCTATGTTCTCAGCCACAGCCGTCCAGTTGATGCCGAGATCGTCATATATGGAAAAACAGCTTCTTCCGTCAGGGCGGGTATGGTCAAACTTAGTGTAGAGTTCTTTAGCCCTTATCATAGCCGCTTTATTCAGTTCGGTGGAATAAACATAAGGTGTAAGACCACGCGCTCTGCGTTCATTATTCACCAGTTTCGCCAGCTGAAGCGCATAATCGTCAGCGGTGGGTGTTTTTGATGCCGAACTGTCCCCGCCGCCCTTGACATGGTTTGCCAGCATCGAGATATCTGTTACGTTCACCTTGCCGTCGCTGTTCACATCTGCCCTTGTAAGTGATGTGCCGCTAAGTGACTTCACACCCTTTACATGCGCCGCCAGTTTCGACACATCAGTGACATTGAGCCTGCCGTCATTGTTAAGGTCGCCTTTATTGCTGTCTGCATACGCCGTTATGCAGCCTGCCGCCATAGTCACAGTTATCGCCAGTGAAATTATCCTCTTTAACATTTTTATATCCTCCGTATCCCTAAAATAACCCTTTCACTTATATGCCCCTCTATATCTGCCGATGTTTTCCCTTTTGCATCTACCGCCTTTCGCAATGAAACAGACTAACAGCACGAACTGTTCGCTATTTTTATAGCGATCCAACTATTTAAATTCACAAAATCCGGTCGCTAAAGCTCGGATTTATGGGTTTTGTGACCGGATTTTGTCTGAATTTTAAGGCGGATCGCTATATTTTACTGCATATATTTTGCAGTGTCCTCTCGTCATAATGCAGACCGTCATCTATGAAACCGATACTGCCGCCTGCCATTTCTTCAAGGCTGACATAGCAGTCAAACCCCGACTGCGCCGCCGCGTACTGCAAAGCGCTGTTGTAGTCAGCCATGTATCTGTTGAATTCATTCGGGTCGATATACCCGAACAGCAGGTTATTCGGGTCACAGCCCGCATTGCCGACTATCACTACGCGAGGACTGTACTGCACGCCGTCTTTTATGACAGTCATCGCTCTTATGCTTTCAGCCGCCGCGATAGTTGCCGATATGTTGCCGCTGTTATTGCCGTTTGAGTAGTCATAGTCGTTGACCGATGAAAACAGGTACACAGTCGAACTGCCGCAGTGTTCTGTCTGTTTTTCGATGCAGGCGCGGATATCTGCCCGCAGGTCGGAAGTAAATATCTGCCCCGCATAATTTGAGTAATGCCCGCCCCACAGTGCGAACACCGCTGTGTCGCTTTTATTGCGGTGCTGTTCATATATGCCTATCTGACAAGACCTGCTGTCGCCTATGACTATCCTGCCCGAATCATAACCCGCCTGTGACGGCAGAGTGCGATATGTATCCCCGTTGATGCCGTCAGCGCCGCCCGCGACAAGACTGCCGCTGTCATAGCCCGTTCCCTGCGCCCATGCGAGGTAGGTGCTGAAATCCACGAAATGCGGCGGCTGTGTGTCTTCTGACTTCCCGCCATTGACATATGATGCCAGTGCGGAAATATCGGTAACATTTATTTTGCCGTCACAGTTTATGTCAGCCTGTGAAAGGTCGCCCAGCGGCTTTACGCCTTTGATATGCGCCGCCAGTTTTGACAGGTCGGTGACATTTATCCTGCCGTCACCGTTAAGGTCGCCGCCCGATATCTTTTCTGCAAAAACGCCGGCCGACATCATCGCCGCGCAGACCAGCGCTGTTATAAAAGGTATCTTCTTCATATCGCCCCCACAGTCTACTCGCGCCGTCTTTCACGGCAGAGTTTTTTCTGCTCGTACATCGCGTTGTCGGCACGTTCAAAAACGTCCTGCATACGCAGGTCTTTGCCCTTTACGTATTCCGATTTGCCCGCAGCCGCCGTCACCAGTCCCGCACTGCCGTTAGCTTTCATCTTTTCATAAAGCTGTTCTATGAGCATTTCGCGCTCTTCAAAGTCACTGCCTTTCATTATTACAGCGAATTCGTCACCGCCTATCCTGAAAACAGGGCTGTGCTTGAAAGTAGTGCATATGACCTTGCATGCCGCCTTGATATACTCATCGCCCGCATGGTGACCCAGCGTATCATTGACCTGTTTCAGCCCGTTCACATCAGCCACCAGCACCGCAAAGTCATAACACTTATCCTCAGCTATCAGCTGGTCTATCTCCATCTCTGACTGCACGTAGGCGTGCTTGTTCTTGACACCTGTCAGCGCATCGCGGTTCGCCATATCCATAGCACTGCCGAGCGCCTGCTTATAAGCCATCTCGCGGCGTTTTGCGCTGTCAACGTTTGCAACTGCGATTATTATATGTTCGGAGTCTTCCTTCGGCTTAAGGGCGAAAAGCGTCACGTAGGTGGGCTTGCCGTCCAGCATCAGCCTGTAATTCAGGGTGATGGAACCTGTTTCCTCCATACTTTTCAACAGGTTCTCTTTTTTCATCGCCTCTTCCATCATCTGATGGTCTTCGGTACAGATGAGGCTGCGCATATTGTGCTGTGTATCTCCGAAGAAATCTGTGCCTGTGGTGCTTATCGTCAGCTTTGTGTACTTGTCACTGTGGCTGTACTCACGGTACTCATCAGTGACTATGTTCACATAGTAGATGACTTCATACATCTGCGCCATCGTCATGACTATCTCTCCGACAGCTTCATTTTCACGCGCCATCGACTG
>Ga0129317_1002459_pt1 | contig 10521 bp, 7 predicted proteins | sample Cm1ome_FD_94430 | JGI IMG/M metagenome (GOLD analysis project Ga0129317, IMG submission 94430) | Eastern black-and-white colobus group fecal microbial communities from Wisconsin, USA - Cm1105 metagenome | ecosystem: Host-associated > Mammals > Digestive system > Large intestine > Fecal | place...
ACCATCCGGAACCTGATCACATAATCGCCAATTGAAATATCCGACAAATGGCAAAACTTGCTGTAAAGCGTCGTACGGCTCATAGCCATCCCTGAAGCAATAAAAGCTACATTCAAATCCGGATTAGTCAGATTCTCACGAATCAACGTATTCAATTTTTGCATAAACTGTTCATCCGCATTACTTACAGCATCCTCTTTAGGAGAGAACAGACAACCGGACTCCCGATAACGTGCACGAAGCTGATCGCGTTGTTTCAATATATTCTGCAAAATTACTAACAAAGAATCTACATCAAACGGCTTTGCCAGGTATATATCCGCACCAGACTTATACCCTTCGAGCGAACTCGCCTGATCTGCTCGGGCTGTAAGTAAAACGACAGGTATATGACTAACTGTCACATCGTTTTTGATCCGGCGACACAGTTCATAGCCATCTGTCCGAGGCATCATCACATCACTCACTATAATATCCGGCTGATATTGCCCCAAAAGTTCCCATGCTTCTTCTCCGTCTGCTGCCACATAAACTTCTTTAAACTCAGCCTGCAAAACACCGGACAGATAGTTGCGTAAATCTGTTTCATCTTCGGCCACTAGTAAGGTGTATTTCGCAAGCGAAATATCGGCTTGCCCTACCCCAGCATTCTCTGCCGTCACACCGGCATTCTCCAGACCAAAACCGACTACCTCACTCGAATCTCCCGAGACAGAGGCCTGTTTCAGCGGCAAATCGAAATAGAAAGTCGCACCACCGTCTTCATTACTATAAGCTCCAATATTACCTCCATGCAACTCCACTAATTTACGAGCATAAGCCAATCCGATTCCACTACCTTTACGATCATGGTCACCTTGATAAAAACGGGAAAAAAGACGGTCCATATCTACATGTTCCAATCCAATACCTTGGTCAGCAAGAGAAATACGCACATTTGTTCCTATGCGTTCTGTACAAATAACTAACAGAGTATTCGGTTCGCTGAACTTCATCGCGTTTATCAATAAGTTAGATAAAACGACACGACATTTAGAAGCATCGAAGGGGACTTTCTCCACTGAAGTATCCAACTTGAATTCCAGGCAAATTCCACGAGCTTCAAATTCCGGAATGAAATCATCCGTTACCGACCGTATCCAATCATTGAGATTGTAAAAACAGATATCCATGACATCACCGTTCGTGTCCGATTTTTGGGCATCGAGCACCATATCTACTATTTCCCGCATCCGGCTGGTCTGCAACAACAAGCCGTTCAATTGGCGATACACATCTTCATCCGTCACTTTTCCGGATTTCAACAAACGTTTAAGTGGGGCATAAATCAAGGTCAGTGGCGTACGCAGTTCATGACTGATATTAACCATGAAGCGAACTTTCTCCTCATAGAACTTATGTTCATGTTCTTTCATCGCCCAAGCAAGTTCGCGCTCCTTCTTCTCCATTATCAAACGGATACCCCATCCGGTTATTATCAGAACTACGACAATCATTAATGCTATAAACCATACCCGCTGCCACAAAGGAGGGACCACATTAACGGTTAATAATTTCAATGGTACACTCCAATCTCCGTTCCTCTTCCCATACGAAACCCATAATTCATAATTACCAGGAGTAAGAGCCGGAAACGAAAATGCATGGCTGGAAGTCTCCAATAGTTCCTCACGATCCCCCTTAATGGCAAAACGGAACAATTTTTTCCGCATCAAATCCTTCTCTTTTACGATGACACTCAGTCCCAGAGAAGCATAATCCCATGGGATGGAAATGACTTGTTCTCCAAATATGCCGTCCGGATGAATTGGCGAACCATCCAAAGCCAGATTGATCAAACTGACGGAAAAATCTTCTTCCTTTTGGAATTCCTGATCTGGTCGTATTCTTACAACTCCATCCACACCTGCAATATAAATATCTCCGGAAGAGGTTTTTAAAGCCGGCTGCGGTAAAAACTCACGTGTAAAAACACCATCGGATTCTCCGAAAACGATCACACGTTCCTCCTGAGAAACATACGCATATAACCCTTCATGAGTACTCACCCAAAGACGATCATGAGTATCGAAAGCTAAAGACGTAATCCCGATAAAACGCTTCGTATCAACAGTATCTATCTTTTGTGTAGTGCGATCATATACATATAATCCGGAAGAAGTCCCCAACCAGAAACGTTTATTTTTATCTTGTTTTACCGAAATAATTGTTCCGAATTCTTCCTTTGTCACGAATAGCGGACGTAACTGTTTATGCGGAAAGTCCAATACATATATAGCCTTAGAAGAACTTATGTAACACGAATCGCCAGAAACAAAACAAGGAGCTAAAAAATTATGAGGTACCATATCTTCCGGCAAAGATTCAAATTGTTGTTTTTTTGTGTCATACACACAAAAATAATTATCTGTTAAAAGGTAAAAACGGTTTTCATCCACACGATACAAACGAACCGCATTCCCTAGCAGAAATAAATCATTTCGAACATTCCCCCAATTTAACCGGAACTCCCGGCATTCTCCGGTCGTTTTATTAAAAAGACAAAGGCCGACACCAAATAAAGACAACAACAATTCCGAGTCACTATAGGGCATAATGGAAACAATTTTCATATCCGATGTTTTAGGATATTTCTGAAACATTTCCTTTACCGGATCAAATAAATTAAGACCACCACCATCTGTTCCCATCCAAATTTTCCCGTCCGTATCTTCATACATGGAAGTAACCGACTGGAAACTTAATCCATAAGATACCCCGGGAGGAGCATCCCGATAGGTAGTCATAAAAACGGGTTTGATTCCTATCAGTCCCCCCCGGATACTACCAGCCCATATGTTATCTTCATCATCAATGTAAAGACTGGCAAAAGAATTTACCGGAAGAGAGTGATGATCGCCAGGCAGATGCATGATAGCTTTCACAGACTTATTCTTGTAATTATAAATATTGATACCTCCTCCATCTGTCGCCAGCCAAAGTTCACCATCTTTTTCCCGCATATCCTGTACGATATTATGAGTCAACCTGTCTGGTGCTTCCAGATGTTCCAATAGCTCTCCGTCATAACTATAGCAATATACACCTTTATTATAAACTGCCACCCAAATCCTCTGCTGTGAATCCAGATACATGGAAGAAATATTCTTTTCTTGAATAAACGAGACCTGCTCTATCTCTCCGGTATCCAGATAATACCACCAAAGCCCACTTCCCAAAGAAGAAAACAAAACCTTCCTATCCTCTTTATTATACAAAAAAGCATAATTGGGTAATAAATCAGGTAACTGCCCCTTTTCCGGACATTTAAAAATCCTTTTTTCTGCATAGGAATAACAAAATCCCCCTTTCTTTCCTAAAAAATAGATTCCATCCGGCATAAGAAAACAACAAGTTACAACCACCGGTTCACCATCTATTTTCTGACGTATAAATTTTTGGGTATCACGATCGAAATAAGCGAGTCCGCGACTGGTTCCAACCCAAATATGTCTTTCCGCATCTTCTTCCAGAAAAACGATGTCATTATAAGGGAGAGAATGCGGATTGTCTTTTTCCTCCTGATAAACCGTTACCTTTTCCCTGTCAAAACGATTTAACCCGAAGCGGGTACCGATCCATATAACGCCCCTGTCATCTACCAATACACACTTTACAGAAGACTGCGATAATCCGTCCTGTAAAGAAATCTGTTTAAAATAATATTTGGGGGTTGCACAAAGCCCCCCCGTTAAGAATATAAAAAACAATAATAGATTTAATTGTGAATACTTCCCTAATATTTGCATAACTATATATCACCCATTGTTCGACAAAAATACAAAATCGTCCGAAATACAATACCTGTATAGCATAAAAAAACGATTCCTGAATTTTCCTGAACGATATCGAACATAGGGAAATACCCCAAAAGCATAGATTTGCAACAGGTAAAATTAAACAAAAAGTGTACTATTAAAAGTTTTTTATGTTACTCAGAGTTGGTATATATTCTATTTTTTTGATTATGATGCTCGTTAAATGCATCTTACCGGACGAAAAGCCGGAAATCATTCCTTTACCTCAACAGAGTGTATTAGATAAGGGGGATTTTATATTCGATCCAACAACCCTTATTAGTGTCGAAAATGAAAAACAGGCTATGATTGCCCAAGAATTGACCGATATATTTAATCAAGCAGCCGGATTCAGTCCTCAAATAGCGATACAAGAAAAACAGGCTGATATCATATTCCGTACAGACATGAGTTTGTCGGCAGAACATTATAAACTAAACATCAGTCCATCCTGTATTCTGGTAGAAGCTTCAGGAAACAAAGGATTTTTTTACGCGATACAAACTTTGCGCTTTCTGCTTCCTCCGGCAATAAACAGCCAAACACCGGTAAAAAACATTCAATGGAATGTTCCGGGAATGACTATACATGACGGTCCCCGATATAACAATCGGACAATAGTACTACACACACCTTTCAATCTCATCCCAAAGAATAATCTCGAACAATTAATCGATTGTATGGCCATGTTAAAAATAAACCGACTTCATTTTATACAAGAACCTTACGATAGAACACCAGAAATACAGCAGGGATTAGAAAACATGACTTCATATGCCCATTCTAAAAAGATTACGATTTCAAGCGGGATGACGCGATCAGATGGCATTATATCCAATCTTCCTTTCTATCTGGAACAAATCATCCGAAAATCCAATATCAGCGATTCCAAGGACGACAGAAAACTATTATTTAAACATTTAGCCTCTATTGCCGAAAAAAGCTGGTCAAATCCTCTAGAAGCAGAAGGCAATAAAAATTCCAAAAGAGTGGAAATGCTCGCTTTATATAGGAAGCAAGACTTTATAACGGTAGAAAAAAAATAATAGTAACACGTAACTTATTTATCCTTATCATATCTATTTGCCTATGTAGCAGTGCTGATGAGAAAAATTGTCAAGCGTCTCACCAGCTTTCAGGTCGTGCCCTTTTTTAAAACGTCCAAACAGTGTTCACGCGAAACCTGTTAAACATTCACAAATATCCCTATCGATTTTAACACAAAATATCCTCGTCTTACCTCCGTATTAGCTCCGTTGAACCTCCGTTAAAGGTCCGTTTAACCTCCACTCCTTACGATTGGGGGTAAAAGGGAGGTAATTCTTTAACAAATGGGCCGTTTTTCGGCAGTCTATGTTAATGCGATTTTAACACGATTTTTTTCGCGGTTGTTATAAGGAGTGAAGAGGTGGTGTGTATAAGAAGATGGTTTCACTCACAATATTAAAAAAACACAAGAAATATTTGCACATAAAAAAACAATCATGATATTTGCAATATCAAAATGAAACAAATAAATTTTTTCATAGTTAAGGTTTTGGTTAATTTGTAAAGGTCTCATTTGTGAAAATGGGCCTTTATTTTTTATCTGCGAATTAAAATCTTATGCCGTTCGATGACAGCATTATCTTTCAATATAACCAGATAATAAATACCTTTATCCAAAGAAGAGATGTCGATATTTGTATCATTCGTTGCAGAAAGTATTGTCGAGAATTTCAAAGAAGTATCGCTATAGATATGCACCTTTACAGTCGATGAATAGAGGGTTGAAAATAGGGATGGTAGAATTTCACTTTCCATATCTTGTATTTGCGGTGTAAAAGTCAACTGCGTACAAGCCGGATTCATATAAACCGAATAATAATTACCTGTAACGGTTATCGTTTTGGAATTCATGCCGCTTGTCACAGAACCATCGCGTACATACATTTCGATGCGGTAAGTACCCGGTTCTGTGAACCTGAAAGCCGGTTGCATATCAACAAAAGAAGCGTTATTATAAGTATTTACCCGAATCCATTCTCCGGCTTGCCCGGTAGAGCTAAGTTTCGAATATCCCCAATCGTACGTAAGTCTGTTGTTTGCCAAAATCCCATCTCCCCATTGCGGATCGGCAAAGAAGTTATAGGTAGTTCCTACCCGGTAATTCTCCATTAACGATTGTTGCAAACAGGAGATATCGAAAGGGGGAAGACCGATAAGAATGTCGCGTGTCAATGTAATAGGGATACCAAAATTATTTATTACGGAAGTCAGTTTGACCTGTCCAGAAGCTGTACCTTGACGAATTACCCGTCCGGAAGAATTAATCGTTGCAATACCTCTATTGGAAATATTCCAGCTAGCATTTATTGACGGACAAAATAATCCGGAAAAACCATAATTCCCTTCTGTATGAATAATATCATTTCCAGTAATGGTAGGCATACCGATCCCTGTTTGTTGACGAATCCATTCACGATAATAACCGACATTGGCATAACCACTGGGGTGACTTTGCTGATCCGTTTTAGCACTGAAACTCACTACTCCAGCAAGAATTCTTCCGTACTTTTCAGAAGATACAGTTAAAGGGCCACCACTATCTCCACTTAAATGCATCGTCTGAGAAGCGGCTGCAAACAATTGCCATGGTCCGGAATTTGAAAATCTAACTGAACTATGTGTATAAGGTATTAAAGATACAGTTGTAGCTTTTAAAATCTCACTAAGACTATTTTTCACATCTACAGAAGTATTTCCCCATCCAGAAACAATAGCTTCCCCCGAAGTCAATCCCACCATATCAGACAAGACAATGGGTTGACAAGTGGAAGAAAATGGCAATGGAGAAGATAAATGAACCAGTGCGATATCATTTTTCAATGATGAGCTATTGTATTCCGGATGTACGATAATTTGATTAACAAATGCAGAATAACCATTTATCCACTTACTTGAGCCATATCGAATTTCCAATTCATTCATTCCTACTGTTTGTTCTGTATCTTTTAAACAAACAACATGCGCTGCCGTAAGAATCCATTGAGGCGCAATTATACACCCTCCCCCACTAAAAATATAATTTTTACACACAGCTACCTGAAAAGGTCGTTCTGTTATACTAATTTCATTTCCTCCAATAATACGTTGTTGAGCATATCCTTCAAATGCTAGCAACAAAACTAATGCCAAAATCAAATTTTTCATACTATTACTTGTCTTAATGTATTTCTTTCAAATAAGCTTTTCGAAGATTAGAAGTAGTATACACTCCCATATGAGAAGACCAAATAATATTAGCTAACAGTACTTCTCTACCATCACAAGTGACAGTCCTTATTCTCCCTCTAACGTCCGTTAAATCAATAGTCATAACTAGTTTTTCTCCTTGGCGTATTTCCTTTCCACCGAGTTTTATATAATCAGCTTTGTTTATACCGAATACATATTGAGCATAATGACGTAAACGGTTATCTATTTGATGAGATTCATCCCAATCAACCTCACCATCTTTATTTAGATCAGCTAAAATATGATATACATAATTTTCCCAATCTTTGTATTCTTCCCTAGAAATTTCTCCATCACCGTCTTTGTCTGCTATTAGTCCAGGTATACTATACCATTCCTCGGCATCATCTGCGTAACAAAAAAACATGTATTCTGTATCATCGACTTCACAATAATAACTCATTTCATAAAAACAAGTTATTTCTTTCAGTTCTTCAATAGTTTGTTCCTTTCCATAAAAAAAAGGAATTTTCTGCCAACCATTACATTCTTCTTCACCGCACCCTGCCACCATTACCAACAACAGCAGGGAAAAAATAAGTTTCAATTGTTTCATGATCTATAATTTTATAATGTTTCTAACTACTTTGACAATGTTTCCAATATTTGTTTTCTTTTTATCTGTGAATCAAAACCTTATACTATCTGATCAACAAACATTATATTACCCTCTGTCCATCTACTTGAGCCATATCGAATTTTCAAATCTTCCACTCCAACCTTTTGTTCTGTATCATCAAAACAGACAACATGTGCAGCTGTAAGAATCCATTGAGGAGCTATTATACAACCGCCACCATAATAAGTATTTTCAATATCTTTTTTTTCAATATGAACCTGAAAAGGACGTTCTGTTATACTAATTTCATTTCCTCCAATAATACGTTGCTGAGCATACCCTTGTAATGTCAGTAACAAGGCTAATATTAAAATTAAATTCTTCATATCTTTTGCTATTTATGGATTGTTTTCAAATAAGCCTTTTTCACATGAGAACCCACATAAATTCCGAAATGAGACGACCATAACATATAACCTATCGTCGGTGCCACATCTCCACAATAATCAACTTTATAATAGCCTTTAACATTCGTCAAATCGACAGTCATTGTAACTTTTTGTCCCTGCTTCAGATCTTTTCCTCCCATTCGAATATAATCAGCCTTATTGATTGCAAATGTATATTCGGCATAATGGCGCTGAATATCACTTAACCTTTGTGATTCGGCTGCATCAATTATTCCATCTTGATTTTTATCCACCAATGTTCTAAGATAATCATTACAAGCAATACTTTCTTCGGAACTTATCTTGCCATCTCCATTTTTATCCTCAATTAATTCAGGAATACTAAACCACTCTTCTGCATCATACGAATAACAAAAAAACAAATACTCCACATCTTCCCCTTTACAATAATAAGTCCGTTCGTAAAAGCAAATTCGATCCACCAACGTTTCTGTCACATACTCTTCACCATCAAAAAAAGGTAATACCTTATTTTGGCACTCTTCTTCTTCACCGCACCCTGCCACCATTACCAACAATAGCAGAGAGAAAATAAGTTTCAACAGTTTCATGATCTATAATTTTTGTAATGTTTCTAACTACTTTGACAATGCCTCCAATATTTGTTTTCTGGTTTTACGAAAATGATCTCCATCGGTGTCATAAAGAGTCCAATGGAATACAGTCAAACGGCAAAGCTCTTTAGCCAGTTCGGGATCTTTCTTTTCCAACATCTTTAATAAAGTATAATCTGCAATTCCATCACGCATGGCTTCCAGACGAATTGAACCATACAGTTTGCCGTTATCCGGATAAACAATCCAACTGTCTCCTCCTGGTAAGGTATTTCCGCTTTCCATATTCATTGTAGTTGTTTCTTTATAAGGATCGTTATCGGAAAACCACTGATTGAATCCCCAATGCAAATAACCGGTTGCTCCGTATTTGTAATTAAGCCAATGAATCAAACGAGTTTTAATGAGAGGCTGCTCCAAGAAGCGATTGACAAAATCTCCCTGAGGAGCCAGGCAAGTATAAAACCATACTTCGTCACCTTTCCTCTGACGGTCGCAATAAAAGTCATAACCGTCTTTGTAGAAATTCAACTGTGGGACCCATATATCTAACGTATTTTCCAAATCATGTGAATGGCAAGCTTCGATAATTTTAATTTCCGGAGCCAGCTGCTTAATAAAACGAGCTATTTCTACGTAACTTTTTATGTTTGAACTAATAGGTTCGTCTGCAATATGTTGTGCATATATTTCTCCTACTTTCAGTTCTTTTAAATGGGACATCAAGCTAGGAATGAATTGCGTATAAAAATTTTGCGCATTTTTAGATGAAATCGGATATTGGATCATCTTTTTTTTCCCATCTTCATATTCAGGCACATAGGGTTCAAACTGGCTATCCCAATTACCGGAACGTCCTGCAATATGTCCTCCTTCGATCATTTTTAATACGCCTGCTTTTTTGAATATCGAAATTATTTTATCAAATTGCGTATAGTCAAATGAATAAATGCCATATTTTTCTATACATTCAATATATTGTAAAGGAGAAATCAGTATTACATTTGAATAGCATTCTTTTAGTTTCAAAGCTAATTTTTCAACCATATTCCAGTATTCTTGAGAATAAAGTTCTACTTCTTTTCCTCCATTAAATACCTTCATTTTATCAGAAGAGGTACTAAACCAATTGGTTACCCACAAGGAGGGTTCTTCCAAAACGACCGGATGCACTTTTATCCGGATCTCTTTTTCCAATTTGATTCGTTTGTTCCCTGCCCTTCCGGTTAAACGAAAAGTTGCCTTATAATTGCCGGGAGTAGTATTGGCCGGAACACTTGCTGTCAGCCAGATAGGTTGCGCTATATCCCGTGCGACATTCCATTGGTCTTTTTCAATGATAGGATCCGGATAATAATGGGAAAAAGAGGTTAGCGCATCTTTTGCCCGGTCAGGAGTCTGACGGCTTACCCTTACATAATCAACGAATCCTGAACGTACAGCCGGCAACGTCTTTCCTTGCTCATTTGTAAAAAGAGACACTTCGATTGACAACTCCTTCAACGTTTCAGAACTACGGACAACAAACTGAAATGTGGCATGTTCGCCTGCCGCCACTTCTTCTGTTTCGTTGTATTCCGGAAAAAAGTTTGATTCTCTAAATACTTTTAGAAAAGGATCTACTTGTGAAAAACTAACACAATCTCTAGTGTCTGAATCTTCCACACATGAAAAAAAAAGTATACAAAGCAGATAATAAGTAAAATGTTTCATATGTAAATAAATTGCGCTCCCTATCTCAAGAGAGCCGTTTAAACCATTAATAAATTGATTTTTTTAGAGTTCAGACAAAACAAAAGAGAGCACTTGTATAGATACAAATGCGG
>Ga0129317_1002467_pt1 | contig 10502 bp, 7 predicted proteins | sample Cm1ome_FD_94430 | JGI IMG/M metagenome (GOLD analysis project Ga0129317, IMG submission 94430) | Eastern black-and-white colobus group fecal microbial communities from Wisconsin, USA - Cm1105 metagenome | ecosystem: Host-associated > Mammals > Digestive system > Large intestine > Fecal | place...
AACTCCGTTTTAGTGGTAGCTTCAGGTTCAATGAGCAAAAAGGATCCAAACAATACTTATTTAGTGACAAATCACCTCAACAATCAGTTTCAAACTTATGACATGATTGTCGTGGCAAAAGTGAAAGATGTCAGTGATTTAAAAGTTTATGACGTCATCGCTTATAGGAATGATAAGGGTATCAATGTTATTCACCGCATTATTGAAAAGAAAACTAGTAGTGATGGTGAAGTGTCCTTTGTGACCAGAGGCGATGCGAACAGTTCAAGTGATAGTTATAATCCAGTCTTCAAAGATATTATTGGAGTATATACAAATCGAAGGATTAGAGCAGTTGGTGTCTTCGTGATGTTCTTCCAATCATACGCTGGAATTGTCACTATTGTATCTGTTATTTATACAATGATTTATATCTCTAGATTCAATCAAAAACTAGAAGAAGCGATTATTGATCGTGAGATAATTCTTAACAATCAATTCGATATCGATTTGTTGAATGAAAATACTTATTTAGAGATGGAACAAGATTTCCAAGAATCAATATTCTATCGAGGAGAAGTGTATCTATTCAATAACAAAGGTTTTGTTGAAAAAAGAGAGATGAACGAATCAGAAACTAACTTGTTCAATGAACTACAACGTGAACAAGATGAAATATTAGCAAAAAATACTAAAAAAAGGAGAAGTAAAAATGGAGAAGAAAACAAAGAAGAGTAATCCATACTTTACTAGAAAGAATTTGATGGTCGTTGGAGCGGTGATGTTCTATGCAATCATCCTTATATTTTCAGGTTTATGTTTAACCGCGAGTACGACCCAGATTTTTGCAGCTGAAAACCCCATTCTTTTATTCGCTAAAGCGTTAGGTTTAAAAGAGATACAAATCAATGGCCCAATTGGAATTATTGGCCTCGTTTTAGTGGCTCTATATATTATTGTTTTTGTCATTGCGCTTCTTTATGAGTTGCGCTTTGCGAAGATAAATCAGATTAGTAGGCTCGATTACAAGATGTGGATTACCTACGCAATCACCTTTGTGAGCTGTGTTTTACTCTCTTATGGTGTAACAGTCATTTTATTAGCAATCTTTAAGAGCAAGGATATTGGTCTAATCACTCAGTTTTTAGCGCAATCCCTCCTTGTTTCATTACTCGTTTATCTCATGCTAGCGGTCCTTGTTATATCTATCGCAATGCTCCTAGTTAACTTCATCCTTATTGATAAACCATTCAAGAACACCGATAAAACTCTCGAAGATAAACTTGAGGATAATGAAGAAATCGATAGTGATGTAACATCTAGTTTTGATAATGTTAATGCCTCTTTTAATGGTTCGGCAAATGGAACTGGAGCGCTTATGGGTGGCAGTGTTCTTCCTTCCACTGGTGAAGCCGCTAGTGTGGAAGCACTTGATGATCGAGAAAAAGTCTTTCCAGGCTTATATTCCATCGATGTTAAGTACGATGGCTACCCAATTGAAAAAGCACCCACAGATGACCTTACTCTGGAAGAATTATGCACTAAATTCCATGATTATCTCGCTAAGGGAGAAAATATCTACTTTGATTTAAAGACAATCAGATTCTTTATCGCCGGTTGGAGTGCGACTAGATTATCAATTCTTGAAGGATTATCTGGAACTGGTAAATCATCATTACCAAGATTCTTCGCTAAGTTTATTAACGCAAAGGTTACTTTCCTTCCCGTTCAATCAACTTGGAGAGATAAATCTTCCATTCTAGGTTACTTTAACGATTTCACCAAAACTTATAGTGAAACTGATTTCCTTTTAAGTTTATATAATGCGAACTATAATCCAGATCAAATTAACATCTTTGTTCTCGATGAAATGAACATTTCCCGTGTTGAATACTACTTCGCTGATTTCCTCTCCATCTTGGAATATCCAAGTAGTGAATGGAAAGTCAGAATCATGCAACTTCCATACGGATTTGTTCCTCCTGCAAAGTTAGATCAAGGTTATATCCGTATTCCACGTAATAGTTACTTTGTAGGAACAGCGAATAAGGATGATTCGACCTTCTCCATTTCTGATAAGGTTTATGACCGTGCTTATACCATCTATTTTGATAACAGAAATAAACCTTTTGAAATCTCAGGGGATGTTGGAACAATTAAGTTATCCAATTCTAAACTTGAAAGTTTATATGCAAATGCTTTAGAGATTAAAGCTAATCAATTCAATAAGAACGACGCTTCTAAATTTGGAAAAGTGACTGATTTTATTTATGAGCAATTCGATGTTACTTTTGGTAACCGTATCTTAAACCAAATTGAAAAGATTGTTCCTACCTATGTTGCCTGCGGTGGTAAAAAAGAAGAGGCTTTGGACTTTATTCTTTCTCGAAAGATTATTTCTAAACTCGATGGTCGATTTGAAGAATATATCAAACCAAACCTCAAGAAATTATTAGATTTAATTCACGATGTCTATGGTAATGATGTTTTGACATTGAGTGAAAAAGCAATTACAGGATTGATGAGAAAACTATAAAAATGATTAAAGGTGAAGAGAGTTACTTATTTGAATCATACGATAAATTAGTAAAGCTCAAGCAAGGTAAGAAGAATACTGAGTTCATCAAAGCTTTATGTAGTTTTTCTTTCACCCCTATTCAAAATGCTTATCTAAAGAAGGATTTGGAGTTCTTGCACGAGGTTAACTTTATTCTCTCTATCATCACATCAATTGTTAGTAAACCTTTTCTAAATAATACTTCTAACGAGATTATTGTTAGAAGTGGACAAGCTGGTTCTCTATCAAATGATGATTTTAACAAAACACTAAAAGATCCTTCATTTTGGAAGAGAACTAAAGAGGGGATGATTCCAGAAAGAGTCTTCTATAGAGAATATATCGATGAGATTAAAACCTATGAGAATTACTTCGTTGTCCAAACGATCAACACTATTAGTAAGTACATCGATAACTACCAAGCCTCTTACACTCGATTAATTAATAACTTAGCAAGTGGTCTAACTACTTCAAGTGTTGATTTAGATGAACTAATCGTTCTCATTGATAAGATTGAAAGAAAATTAAAATCAATTAAGGGTACATACTTCTATAAAGTGATTAATAAAGACCACAAAGTGATTACCTCAATTGTAGCGACAAATATATTGCTTGATAATCAACTATACAATGCTGTGTTTAAGTTCTATAAAAATGTCACCATTTTTGGTGATAACAACACTATTAATCACACTCTTGCAATTTATTATTTCTGTTTACTAATCAAAGAGATAATCACAAGAGGATTGAAATATAACGGTGAGGATACGATGTTTGATTTCTCAAACAAGTTATCCTTTGAAAATAAGAATTTAGAGATGGGAATTTGTTTATTAAATAACAATCATCTAGCGATTGATTTGCTCAATAAGGAGATTGATCATTTAGAAAAGATTGATATCATCATCGAACATAATTTGCATGATTTAAATACCACGGATGAGTTCTTTAAACAATTCGACAGTGTGAATTTCCTCTCCATTTGGAACTATGGTTATTTAATCGATAATAAGATGGTTATAGTAAATACTAACCCAGTTAGTGAGGAAAAGATGATAGAAGGAATTATAATTTCCTACTATCTAAAACAAAAAGGGAGCAAGAGAATTTATTCTAAATATTGCCCCATCTGTAAAAAACAAGAGATCGTTTTTAACGAAGACAATAACATTTATACCTGTTTAGCGTGTCATAGTGAATATATGATGAAAGATGATAACCTTATCTTTATTAAAGTGAGAGAACATTATGAGTGATGAAATTAATGTTAGTATTGAAGAAGAATTAACTCCAACGATATCAATTCATAACTTATATAAAACCTATGGAAACCATGAAGTTTTAAAGGGTTTAAATTTAAACGTCTTTAAAGGTGAACTATTTGGCTTCATTGGTAAAAATGGTGTTGGTAAATCAACAACAATCGATTGTATGATTGGTGTTAAAAGATTTCAAAAAGGGACAATCTCTTTAAATGGCATTGATGTGGCAAAAGAACCATTGCTCGCTAAAAGTATTTTTGGTTATGTTCCAAGTGAACCAAATATCTATGAAACAATGACCGGTTATGAGTATTTAGAGTTTGTCGCTAGTATCTATGGTATCAGCGAGGGTGAATTCAAAACTAACTACAAATATCTCGCCAAAAGATTAGATTTAAAAGAAAGCGACTTGAATAAATATACGAGTGAGTATTCTCACGGTATGAAACAAAAGCTCTGCCTTATCGCTTCTTTAATCCATAATCCTGATATTTGGATTTTAGATGAACCAACAGTTGGATTAGATATCATGGCGGTAGAGGAACTCAAGAAGATGATGAGGGAGTACGCTAATCATGGGAAGACAGTTTTCATCACTTCCCACAATATCGAATTAGTGGCTAAACTCTGTGATCGAGTGGCAATAGTGAACAATGGAGTAATCTATGAGTTATTAGACTTTAAACGTAACCCGAATAAAGCCTTACAACTTCCAAGAATATTCCTCGATTGTTATGGAGAGAAATAATGCTCAGTCTGATTGCAAAAGATTTTAAATTGCTCTTCGGATTGAAGGGAAGTAAACTGAGCCGTATTTTATCAGTTCTCTTTTCTGTTCTCGCAGTTTGTATTTTTATTTTCCTTGAGGTTAGTATTTTTAATTCCATCCTCAATAAGATTAAAAGCTACAGTGGTGCAAGTGAAGCTTACCTAAGTATTTTCTTATTTGTGATCATGGTTCTTCTTTGTTTTTATTGTTTATTTGTTTCTAAAAAACTCTTCTTCAATGAAAAAGATTTATCTCAATTAAAACCATTTCCAATTTCTAATACTAAAATTGTTTGTTCAAAACTAGTTTTATTATTTCTCATAATGTACTTTTTCAATCTTTTATTCACCTTACCAATCTTTATTTCCTATGGAATTACCTATGGAAAGATGCTCTTTTATTTTTATGGGACCATCTACTATCCAGTTTTCATCTTTTTCTTTCAAGCTGGAGTTAGTTTTATCTTGCTCCTCCCTTTTAAGACGCTTTCAGATTTCTTAAAAAAACATCTCCTTATCCAATTAGTTCTTGTTATTATCATCGGATTAGGATTTTGCTTTGCATACGGAAACATTTTGAGTTTATTTGTGAAGATGGTTTCCTCTAATAAGAATTCTACATTATTTACGAAAAGTACCATGGATGCAGTAAGAAATGTTAGTAAGAATTTATTTCCTATCAACTTCCTAGTTCAAATATTTGTTCGTAACAAATCTATTTCCTTTTTGTTATATTTCACCTTTGGGACGGGTATATTTATCATTGGATGCGCGATTCTAGTGTATTTCTACAATCGCTTTACCTTCACTAATAATGAGGTAAGTAAGAAAAAAGAAAAGGAAAAGAACGTGAAGGTTCATTCCATTACTTATTCCCTAATTAAAAAGGAATTCATTAATTTATTTAGGAACTCTAATTTTATATTAACTTTTACTGGTTTATTATTTATTGAACCATTTTTAAATTATTATGTTGTTCAAGCCTTAAATACCATCTTTAAAAGTGGCACTTTAGCGTATTTCTCTATCATCGCTCCAAATATTGTAACAGCTTTAGACTACCTAATTGTTTTACTTATCGTGGCCATTGTTGCCAGTGGTGGAACATCCTTTATCACCAACGAAAAGAATAGTTTAAGAATCATTAAAACAATTCCAGTTAGTATTAAAAAGCAATTGAAGATTAAGATACTTATTCCTTTTATTTCAGTTAGTATCTTCGCTTTCTTTTCAATATTAACTTTGATGACCTCTAATCAGATGAAATTTGTTCCAGGATTATTCTGTTTTATCATTTCTTTATTATTCTTAATGCTTCTTCTTTTAGTCGCACTTTATGAGGAATTACATATCTCTCGTTCTGGAAATAGAAGCACATTTTATTCAAATCTAGTTATCTACCTAATTCCACTTTTCATCTTCTTTTTGATGCTAGTGTGTTCTATTTACCGAGTTAACGTTTATTTAGTTTATTTTATTGTTATTGCTTTTATAGCACTCTGTTATCTACCATTTTTAATCAAAGGCAAAACAAGATTTTATAAATGGTTTTTGGATATGGAGGTAATTAACTGATGGGTAAAAAGAATTTGGTTATTCTCTTACTTGTTCCATTTATCATCGCTATTCTATCCGCGGGAGTGATTACTGGTGCTTTAAATCTTGTTGAAAGGGATATTATCGGTATTGGCTGGGAATATAATCAAGCAATCGCTGTTAAAAAAGATCAACAAATCCTTCTAAAAGCTTACGGAATATCTGATAAGAATTATCCAGTGACCGATGTCAAACTTGTTTGGTCTATTAAAGATGATGGAACATCCTCTGAGAAGATTGCCGAAATTGTTGATAACAAATACCTCAAAGGAATAAATGATGGGAGAACAACTTTACATTGTTCTAATGAAAGTGGAACGATTGGAAAGAATATCGAAGTAGTGGTCTATTCCACGAGTGCGATTGTCATTAGTCCTAAAATTAAATCCTCAAAAGCAAATATTGATTCAAATATTTATTATGGACAATATGATTTCGATGAGAATTATAAGAAGGTTGGAGCTTCCTTCGAATTTGAGATTGAAACATATGGTAGCAATACAAGTGATGATGTCAAACTATTAAAGATTGAATCTCTTGTGGATAGCGCTTATGAAGATGAAGAAAACGTCTCTGTAAATATGAATACCAGAGTTATTTCCATCTCAAATAATATCTTTTTGACTGATAAAGATAGTGATCGACTAAATAAAAAACAATCTCTTAAACAGATAGAAGTAAAGATAACCTTTGGTTTTGATGCTTCAGATATCGATAATAAGACTGCAAATGAAACCAAGTTCATTGTCGTTAAAGATGGAATTAATGTTTATGATTACAATCAATTGTTAGAGTCCACGAATAGAAGCGACAGTGGTGAGATTGTTGTTTTAAGAAAATCGTTTGAATCTTTATCTTTTTATACCGATCATTATGATACGAATGTTGAATTATTTGGTAATTACGTCGATGGAAAATATTCCTTTAAGGATGAAGTGTATAGGTTTACCACTAATTACAATCACGAGTTTATTAAACAGTGGAATGAATTAGCTAGTAAGAATAAAAATATCAGTGAAACCACCGACCAGGTTTTAGTGGGACTCCACGTTCAAAAAGATTTTTACGGAAATGGATATACGGTCAATCTTCATAATTTAACATATCCTTCTAAGACACAAGAAATTGATGGTGGAACTATTACTCCAGAATTAGGTGAGAATGATCTATTTAGAGGACCACTTCCCTTTTATTTACTCGGTAATCCAAATGATATGAAGAATGCTCTCGTGGGTGCTTATGGGCAGGATAATATTGGAATGTATGTTGAGGGAGATAATATTACAGTTAACGATGTTAATTTAAAGAACTGTGATTTAGGAAATGCTCTTCAAAACCTAGAATATGTTGGAACTGTCTTAGAAACATATGGAGATAATATTGTTATTGAGAATAGTATTCTTTCAAATGGTAAAAATGTTGTTGATGCGATGTCTTCCACTGTCGATATTAAGAATTGTTTAATTCAAAACTCTCGTAATTTCCTCCTCACCAGTGGAAGCTATAAATATGCAGAAGTCGATGATAAGAAAGAGAATACCTTCTACGATAAAGATGGTAATCTAAGAAAAAGTTCTTTAAAAGATTATCTATTTTTTAACGAAAGAACTAGCACTAATTTTGATAGTTTTGATAGTTATGGAGATGAACTATTAAATAGGTACATGCTTGGTTGGTATAAAGATCAAAAAATAGCGATGGAGAATGGTATCGATAGTGTTCAAAGTGCTTTGGATAATAACATTACGACGCTACCTAATGACGGAACGACAAACATCATTGATACATTATTCTATCAAAGTGGTATCTCTTGTATTGGTTTAGAGACTCTATTTAACGGGCCATTCTTATATAACTCCGCTCCATCATTTGTCTCCTATATATTTAGTGCTTTTGGTGAAGCAATTAATGCTCCACTTCTCGCTAAAGGAGTCGGTGGAATTTCCTATCCAGTAACAGTGAATATAAAAGGGAGTACGAAATTCTACGATTATAAAAAAGTTGATGAAATCGACCTCAGTGGTCTAATTCTTGAACATATTACATCTATTTTTTCAGAATTTCTTGGGGATACAAAAGTAACAATTGAGAAAATTTTCCCACTTATCCCACTTTTGAGAAGCGCCATCAGTTTTGATGGAGGATTTAAAATTGTTGACGGAGTTAGTTACACTAATATCATTGCGGCTTATTACGGTGGAGGTCTAAACCTCTCTAAGATTAATTTCAGTAGTGATAGTGAGTATTATCGTAGTGATATGAGAACTAAACAACTAGAACTCAAATTCTTAGATGAATACTTACAAGATAGTTACACTAGTGAGGAAGGATCATTAAATCTTAACCGTTCTTTATTAAAGACTGTTCTTTTGAAATGTGTTACTATTGTAACAGGTTTCAATCCATTTAAACTAATCTGTGGAAAGAAAGGTTACTTATTTAATATGAAACCTCAGGTCACTGAGTTAAAAGATAATTACAGCAAAGGAAGTTAAAATTATGAAAAAAAGATTTAGAACCTTAATGATGATGTCATTGCTTACTTTCACACCACTGAGCATATCCTCCTGTGGATTTACTAAAAACTCTTACGATAATTTATTAGCTATTAAGGATATTTCAACCACAATGGATGCAAATGGGAATGTTATTGTAACTATTACCTATAATGATTCAACACTTGATCCAAAAGTGTTTATCATTCCTGGAGGCACTGATGGAAAAGATGGAGTGAGCATTGATCGTTCAGAAGTAGATTATGATTCAGTAGAAGAAGGTGGATGCCGTATTACTATTTACTATACTGATCCAAATATTAATCCAACCGAGATTACACTTTATAACGGTAAAGACGGAAAAGATGGTCGAGGTATAGAGATGATTGCAAGTAGTAAAGATGATGAAGGGAATCTAATTTTAACAATTAAATTTACTGATGGATCTTCTAAAGATTTCCAAATTCCTAAAGGAGATCAAGGAAATAAGGGTGAAGATGGTCAGGATGGTACGATGTGGTATAACGATGCAGGCAGTCCCACTAATTCATCAAAAGTGAGCGAAGCAAAAACAGGAGATTATTATTTTGATACTTTTAATTTAGTAATCTATGTCAAAGAAGAAGATGGTTCTTGGAAAAAAGTTACATCTTTAACGGATTCTAAAACGTATTCTGTTATTTTTTATGCGAATAAGCCTGAAGGGGTTGATAAAGTTGCTTTTAATAAAGGTGATGGTAATATTGAATTTTTAACCTCTTATTCAATCGATGTTGAAAACGGAACCTGTTTATATAATCAAATGCCTTCCGCTGGATGCGAAAGCTATACTTTCCAAGGTTGGTACACCAGTAAAACTCCAGGTCCAACATCTGGAATGTTTACTGATTTAACACCAGTAACCTGCAATTTGGAGCTATACGCTAAATGGAGTAAAATCGTAACAACGGAGTAGTATGAAAAGAAATAAACCTAAACTATTTAATCGAACTCTTAGAAAGTATTTAGGTGGTTGGCTAATCATTTTAACCATCTTTTCCCTTTTTAGTGTAGGTTTTTCAAGTTGGATGACCACTGGTGGGGACACCACTAGTGCGAACATAACTATTACAACAGATGATACTGGTTCAAGTTCAGAGCCAATCTGTCCGATCACTGATGTTATTATCACTAAAGGTATTGAGTACAATTCTACTTATGGTTTTTTGCTTGATAATGATAGATTTATCAAAAGTTCATTTGATGCTACTTCCACTGCGACAATAAAAGGTAGTTTTAAACTAAATATTAGTAATGCAAAAAAAGTAATTTCTTCTTTAGTGGCATCACAAATAGTTAAGATTAACATTGCATTAACTGGTAGTTTCTTCGCATGTCAAAGTTATACAGTTTCTAAGGGTAGTAGTGATGTTGTTACACAAAATAAAACAACTTTTTCTCACGATTATACTAGCCTTGATTTAAGTGTGACTAGTTACTCATTTGATTTTGAAATTAAAGTTAAATACACTACGTTTAGCACTGATAATGTCAATGCAAATTTAGTAATAGGAGCAAAAAATGCTGATTAAGAGTAAAATAAGTGTTTTTAAACGTCCTATTATGTTTTTATTAGGAGTTGTCACAGTGATAAGTGCGTGTATTGGTATCAACGCTAGTTGGATTAAGGTTGAGTACATTAACAGTAACTTTAATAGTAGTATTGTTGCTAATCCAAAAGATGCTGTCGCATATATTGTTAACGATAATATTTATTTTTCCACAATCGAAGGAGCGGTGGAGTACGCTAACAATTTGTCGGGAAATAAAGAAGTAAAGGTTTTGCTAAAGGACAACGATGCGAAA
>Ga0129317_1002468_pt1 | contig 10501 bp, 14 predicted proteins | sample Cm1ome_FD_94430 | JGI IMG/M metagenome (GOLD analysis project Ga0129317, IMG submission 94430) | Eastern black-and-white colobus group fecal microbial communities from Wisconsin, USA - Cm1105 metagenome | ecosystem: Host-associated > Mammals > Digestive system > Large intestine > Fecal | place...
AAAAAAGCATAAAAATAGCATGAAAATACGGCTTATTCGTATTTCATATGCTATACTATAATAATACAAAAGAAACAAAGAGGTACCTATATGAATATAAAAGACGCGCTGCGCAGTGCACATCTATTGCAGAAAAAAGAAATACCTGCCACCCTTTCTACCATTTGGGGCGAACAGCTTGATCCAGACCATGTTCTTGAAGAATATCCGCGTCCACAGATGGTACGAAAGAATTATACGAATCTGAATGGATACTGGGATTATAAAATAAAAAATAATGACAAAAAGAACCCATTTGAAATGCATGGTAAAATTTTAATTCCATTTTCGCCGGAAGCGCCTCTCTCGGGAGTTGGGCATCAGCTTCTTCCGGGCGAAGAACTTATTTGCGAACGAACGCTCCCAAAGAGTCCTATTCCATTTGAAAATGCACATTGTATTCTCCACTTTGGAGCAGTTGATCAATTATGCCATATTTACATAAATGAAACGCTTGTCCTGACCCATCTTGGAGGATACCTTCCATTCTCTTTGGATATTACGGAATATCTTACCACAGCAAAAAATACACTATCTGTTCATATTGAAGACTGTTCCGATACTTCTTTCCACAGTACCGGAAAGCAGAAACTAAAACGAGGTGGTATGTTTTACACTGCTCAAAGCGGTATCTGGCAGACAGTATGGATGGAGTGGGTTCCAGAGGTTTATGTGTCGAATCTGCTCATTACCCCACATATCGATAAAGAAACAATTCATGTAACTGTAAATTTGAATACACCAAATAGAAACTGTTGTACAAATGCACCTGTCACATGCTATGTGTATGACCAAAATGAAATGCTGGTATCCAAAAGTATCTGTACCAATTCTTCCAGTGGAATCTGCCAGTATTCCTGCTACTGTGATGTTAACGATATGCATTTATGGTCTCCGGATGACCCCTATTTATATACTTTAAAAGTCACCGCCGGGGACGATGAGGTCACAGGCTACTTTGCTATGAGACATTTTTCTATTGAACATGACGAAAAAGGGCTTCCTCGTTTTTGTCTGAACCATGAGCCACTCTTTTTGCAGGGAGCGCTTGACCAGGGCTACTGGCCGGATGGACTGTATACTGCACCTTCTGACGAAGCCTTGATCTTTGATATTCAGACCATGAAAAAGCTTGGATTTAATATGCTGCGAAAGCATGCGAAAATAGAGTCTGCACGCTGGTACTACCACTGCGACCGATTGGGAATGATCGTCTGGCAGGATATGGTAAACGGCGGCGGATACAATGCACCAATTATGACATGGCTTCCAACTATGGTACCATCTTCGCGTACCAGATTTCCAGATCGCATTCATCCATTTTTAGGCCGTCGCAGTTCTTTCGGACGGGAACAGTTCCTCCGGGAATGCAAGCACACCGTTCAGGCTCTGCGCTGTTTCCCTTGTATCAGCACCTGGTGCATTTTCAACGAAGGATGGGGACAGTTTGATTCAAAGAATTTGACAAAACTATTCCGTGAACTGGACAGCTCGCGAACGATTGATACAGCAAGTGGATGGTTCGATAAAGGCTATGGTGATTTTAAGAGCGAACATATTTATTTTACAAAGCAATATGTAGTTCCGGATCCGCGCGCTTATATCATCTCTGAATTTGGCGGATATGCCTGCCCAGTTAAGGGGCATATGACATCTATAGCTGTACATGGATATAAAATTTTTAAAACGATCCCTGAATTTCAGAAAGCTTACTATAATTTAATTAAGAAAGAAATTGAACCGCTAAAAGAGCAGGGACTTTGCGGAACTATTTATACACAAGTGTCAGATATCGAAGATGAAATCAATGGCATTCTGACTTATGACCGAAAAATATGCAAATTATAACCAATCACCGGAAATGCCAAAAGGCTCGTTCCGGGATTGTATGCGGTCGCCAAGGTCTTCAGCAAGCTTAAGACTTTGGCTCGTCGCCTATACAAAAATAAGGAAGAAGTATGAACCCAAACAGGTTGATACCTCTCCCTAACATTTTTTATTTACGCGAACGCGTGAAACTTACAAAGCGTGTTTCATTTCGTTACTCGTGTCTGAGCGCCTCAATTGGATTCAGTTTTGATGCCTTTACTGCCGGCACAAGTCCGAATATAATTCCAATTGCCATAGAAAATACAACTGCGATCACACAGGCCGGCACGCTGTATACAACAGGTACTCCCATTACCTGAGATATCATCTGTGCAAGTCCGATTCCGAAGATTACACCCAAAAGTCCTCCAAGACTGGTCAGAACTGCTGCTTCTGTAAGAAATTGACTCAGAATCACTTTTTGTCTCGCACCTAACGCCATCTTAAGTCCGATCTCTTTCGTACGTTCTGTCACAGATACCAACATAATATTCATAACACCAATACCACCGACAAGAAGCGAAATGCCTGCAATCCAGATCAACTGTGTATTGGTTGATTCAGAAAGACTCTGCAGATGAGCAGCCTGCTCTAAAATATCATTTGCCTCATAAGAATACGTAGTATTTTGAATCTGAGTTGCATTCAGACTGGCCGCCACATTATTTCCGGCTGCCGTCATATCATCGGTAGAAGTTGCCTGTACCGCTACATTCTGTGGCTCATCATAACGATAAATGATTGGCCATGCACTGTCCGGGACAAAAATCATTCCTGAAGATGTATCCATAAACATCCAGTAATCTTCCACAGTCTGTATATTCGGTTCCGCTACGTTGGACTGTGATACAACTCCCACAACCGTAAACGGTTCTCCGTTCATTTCCAAGACTTCTCCAATTGGATTTTTTCCCTCGAATAATTTCGTAGCTGTTTTTATATCAACAATAACTACCTTTCGAAAATTATCATAATCAGATGTAAGGAAATTACGTCCGTAATTGATACGATATCCATTGATGGAAAAATAATTTTCATCAATTCCATACAACTCTCCATTAAAAGAGCTGTTCTTATAGTAAACTCGATCTACCCATGAGCGCTGATGATACAGAGATGTTCCTTCCACATATTCCAGCTCGTCAAGGGCTGCTCTTGTCTCTTCCGTGATCACAGATACTCCCTCCGGAGCAGCCGAATACTGCATATCAACTTCATATCCGTCCTGCATGAGCTTCACTGTAACCACATTGTTTCCGGCCCCAATCAAATTTTCCTTAATCTGTTCATTCGTCCCTTTAATCGTCGATACAATCGTAATAATTGAAGATATTCCGATGATGATTCCAAGCATAGTAAGAAAAGAACGGAATTTATGGCTCCATAATCCCTGAAAAGATAACACAATATTCTCAACCATATCCATCCCTCCTTAATAACTATAAAATTCATCTTGCGTTGCATCTTTGGTCTTTGCGCCGTCAAACACATCTTTTCCATAAGGAAACGCAATGTAATCTTCCGCTGTTATGCCACCCAGAATCTGTGTATAAGATCCATAAAGATCACGTCCAGTCTGAACATCCCGTTTTTCAAGAACACCTTTTTCGTTCTTTATATACACATAGCTTTTTCCATTTTCTGTACGGATAAACATATTTTCCAGATAAAGACTTTCCCCTGACTGTTCTTGATTCTGATAAGTAATTCCTACATAATCATTCTCCTGAAGCTGGGCATCTTCTTCTACAAAAACACGGAATGGATAATATGATACGTTATTATTCCCATCTGACCAAGAATTACTGTCTGTAGTAGGATAAGACAAAATCTCAATAATCTCACCCTCACAACTGGTTCCCGTCATCCAGGAATTAATTTGAACTGTCTGTCCTACCTTCACAGAATCTAACTCCAGTTCACTCATAGCGCCTTTGACATAATATCCTCCGCCACCGGAAACTTCAATAACGGCCTCTCCATTCTTATATGCCTCATCCGGATCACGCACTGCTTTTACCGTCCCAGTTATTGTACTTTTTACAATTCCATCTTCGGTTTCGCTCTGCATCTTTTTATATTCTAATTCTGCAATCTTGATCGAAACTTTTAAATCTGCGATTTCCTGTGCCTTTTCATCCCGCATTTGTTTCAGCTCTGCCGCTGTATAAGAGGAACCTGATTCCTCATAGTATGGTTCTTTCTCTGCATCATATTTTAAAATACTCTCCGGCAAGTCCGGCTGATAGATCTGCATAGAAATCTTCTCCCCATTTTTTATCAGACGAAGTCCATAACTTTCCAGAATTTTTCCGTTCAGTGCATTGTACTCTCTTACAAGCAGCACCACATAGCGCTCTTTCGCCACAGTTTCATCTGCTTCTTCTGTATCATCTTCATCAAATAATACAGAAAATATTTCTTCGTCGAGTATCGCATCCATATCCCATAGATAATAATAAGGATCAGCTTCTGTTCCACTGCCCTGAATCAAAAAAGGCGGCGTCTGAACAAGGTAATCTATATCATTAGGCGGTGTAACCAACACACTGGAATACGGCTTCATTGCATTTAAATCCTTCAACTCTTTTTCTGCCATTGTAAGCTGAAGCTTCTGACGCTGAAGCTCAATTTCTGTTTTTTTCACTTCCAATGTAGAAAGTGTAGTATCAAAGCTTAACAGTGCATCGCCTGCATTGACCGTCTGTCCCTCCTGCACATAAATTTCATTGACCTGTTGTGTCTCTGAAAGCATAATTTTCTGAAATTTATCCGTTGTTACCATACCAGATGTCTCTGAACTGTCTCCCCAGTAATCCGTCATGGCGAAGTCAGACACTGCATAAACCTTTGCCGGTTCTTTCTGCATATTGCGAAGTACTATCATTCCGCCCCAGATCGCCGCAACACCAAGTACGGCTCCTCCTGCAATCAACACAATCTTCTTTACTTTCTTATTCATCATCCGCACCTCCATCTGACAGGATGCCGTCTTTAATGAATTTCACCTTTTTTGCATAATTCGCAATATTTTGGTCATGAGTGATCATAATAATTGTAGAGCCATTTTCATGAAGCTGATCAAACAGCTCCATAACCTGTTTTCCTGAGGCAGAGTCCAGTGCTCCCGTCGGTTCATCTGCCAGAAGCAGTTTCGGATTTCCTACAATTGCTCTTGCAATTGCCACCCTCTGGCACTGTCCTCCGGAGAGCTGATCCGGCCGGTAATCGACTCTGTCCGCAAGACCAACCGTCTCCAATGCATTTTTAGCAAGCTCTCTACGCTCTTCCTTTTTGATTCCACGGTATACTAACGGAAGTGCAACATTGTCCAGAGCCGTAAGCTTTGGCAAAAGATTGAAAGACTGAAACACAAACCCGATTTCCCGATTTCTCACATCTGCCAATTGATTCCCATTACATGCTACAATATTCTTGTCTCCCAAAATATACGACCCAGAAGTTGGCGTATCCAGACAGCCAATCAGATTCATAAGAGTTGTTTTTCCTGATCCGGATGGCCCCATGATTGCCAGATAATCGCCTTCATTCACCGTAAGATCGACATTATTTAAAACTCTGGTGACACCTTTTCCCATTGGAAACTCTTTACAAATATCTTTCATTTCCAGAATCATTCTGTCACCTCCGGTTCTCCCATCGTTTCATCTTCTATCATTTCATTCTCCATCATACCCTCATTCATGGTGCCGTCGCTTCCCTCAAAAGAAGATTCATCGTATGTCACACACTCCATACCCTCTTTCAAATCATCTTCCGGAAATGAAATGTAATCGGTAATCTCAAGACCTTCTTCAATATAGTAGGTATCCATATCCTCCAAATACTCACCTAAAACTATTTCTCGTTTTTCCAGTTTTCCATTTTTACCCTGTGCCCATACCCAAGGTTTTCCTTCTACATCATTCAGATAATAAGAAGGAAGTTGAATTCCAGATTCCAGGTCTGTACCATCACCATAATTCATTTCAAGATACACATGCTGTCCCATCATCAGGCCTTCACTATCTTCAAGCTCTACATAAAATGCATATTTGCTGGAAGACGCTGTGTCCTGCTCTGAATAATACATATTTTCCTGTTGTATTGGATTCTGCCAGTCAATCTTACTGACAGTTCCCTGCCATACAGAATCATCCACGCGAGAATGAACAAGAACCGGTGAACCTTCAGCAAGCGCTGCGGCATTGCTTTCATTGACGTATCCTTTAACTTTATAAGCACCGGTTTCCACAATTGTGATATATGGGAGTGGATTTCCATAGTCATTGGTCTCCCCATTTTCATTGATGCTCTGCACAATTCCATCAATTGGAGACCTCACTTCCAATGAATTCAGTGTTTCATTCATTTTCTCGATTTCTTTTTCTTTGGCAGAAATGCTGTACTGCGTCTCCAAAATGGTTGCATCAGCTTCCTGAATCTCTAAAGTATACTGAAGCTGCTGGTCTGCACCTGCCTGCTTTTTTTCTTTTTCCAGATTTTCCTTCTCTTTCTGCTTTACAGAAATCGTATTCTTCATCTGCTCCAGTTCCAGCTTTGCCTTTTCTAAATTGATCGTTATCTGTTCCGTATCATATGTAAATAGTACCTGATCAACCGTCACTTCATCTCCGACCGCAACCAGAAGTTCTGCCACAGCCTCTTCTCCGGATTTTTGAATTTCTGTCTCACTTTGTGGGGTAACCAGTCCGGCAAATGTATCGGTAAGTCCCACTGCTCCCATTCCACAGATCATTCCGACAGATTCCACATATGCCGTTTCTTCACTTTTACCACCACATCCTGCCAGCGCCGAAACAGTCAGACTTAATACCAGTATAGTTGAAATTTTTCTCATAATTCTCCTCCTCGCTCTTAATTCATCATAAAAATAGTATACCATACACACGATTTTATGTCTTCAAATTATAAAAACTTTGTAAATTCTTTAAGATTTCTTAAGGTTTGAAGCAATATGATATGCACATCATTTTTCCCTTGTCATATTCTATATCAGAACAATTTTTTGGAGGTTTTTATGAAAAAGTTCTCACTACTTCTTGCCATGGTTCTGACACTGACAACCGTCTGTGCCTGTCACAATTCAGAACCGGTGCAGCTGGCGTCAGAAACAGCGCTCATACCTGTTACACTGAACGAAGTTGCCCACTCTATTTTTTACGCTCCTCAATATGTTGCTATTGAAAACGGATATTTCGAGGAGGAAGGAATTGATCTCACACTTGTCACCGGATTTGGGGTTCTTTAGTTAGCACAAAATATTTAGACTTAACTAATAAATAAAGCTGGATGATAAGATAAATATTACCATACCATCCAGCTTTTCTTAGGCCTTATTTATAAGACCAGAAAGGACATCTTTATTATAACTCATTTATGTCCATTTGTGTATCCAAAAAAATCTCGAATTACACTCTCGTTACATACTTGCCACCTACATTGACATAGCCAGCACCACTCTTAAGTTTCCCCCAAGTGCCACCGTCTTTCGCCGCCCTTGTTTCCACGATTGTATACTTATACTTTGTATCCAGCACTGCGACAGATCTATATTCCACACCCGGACCCTTCCGAATGTTAAGCGGTGTCTTTGCTTTAATCAAGAAACTGCCGGCCGGTGTGCTGCCGGCTGCACTTGTTGATTCTTTGTATGCAATTCCAAGATATTCCAGAATTGCTTTTGCGTATGCAATACCAAAGGCTTTCTGTTCTACCAGTGTATCAAATATATCATTGTCTTTGTCATTATCAATGAATCCAATCTCACAAAGTACGGCCGTCATCTTTGTGGCTTTCACAAACCAAAGATGGTTTCCTGGTTTCACTCCACGGCTGTTCTGTCCAAGCAGCTTCGTGTATTTCTCGCAGAGTTGTGCAAGTCTCAAACCTTTTGCATCTCCCTGCCAGTAATAGGACTCTGATCCATCGCCACGGCCGGCATTGGTGTGGAAGCTCACTGCAATCACTGCTCCGGATGCGTTCGCTTCATTCACTTCCTGTGTAACTGGGTCGTTCTCATCTTTTGTTCGGCTCACGGCCACCGACACCCCATGTCTAGCAAGTTCGTGCTGGCAGGCAAGCATCACCTGCAGATTAATATCTTTTTCTTTCATTCCGTAGCCAACCGCTCCTGGATCGCTACCACCGTGTCCCGCTGATAAAAATACTTTTGCCATGTTTTACTCCTTTCCGTGCGATGTCGCACACTGCATTTTACGTTTTAAAAAAGGGCGATGTTACTCGCCCTCTACTCCTCTTTATTTACCTGCTTAATAATCTGATTTACATATGTACTTAATCCAGCAACAAGGATACCCTGCACGAGTGCCATAAATACTGCCATTGCAATGTCCTGACCTGTTTTAAGCGGACAAGATGCGATTACCCATATCGCGCAAAGTGCAATTCCTACACCGCCTAAAATTAACGGGATAAATTTGTCTCTCACCGTCTGCGACTGTTTCAGTGCAATTCCGATAAAGTACAATACGATTGATACAACAATGAGTTCCGGTTTTACATAATTCATAATCTGTTCCATATTAATCCTCCTGATCATGCGCTTGTTTATTTATATGCTTCTCCATCTTTTCTATTGCCTCTGATACTGGCCCATTACACCCTTGTTCCTTTAATCCTTTCAAACAAGCAAGGACTCCATAAGTGAGTAAGCACTGTTCTGCCTTTATTTTTTCAATTTCTGCATCCTGTTTATTTTGCTTTAAATACCATCTGTACGCGGCAAAAATAGCAGAAAAAATGGCCACTGCTGTTGTAAGCAGACTTGCGGCCGTAACGATTCCGTTTGCATCAATATACACTTGTCAATACCTCGTTTCTTAATTTTACGAAAAATAAAAAGACCATCTCTGGTCTCGCTCTAATCTCCATATTTCACCTGCTTACTCGTCGATTCCCATCATCCTGTCTCCGCGCTTAGCTGCTATGCATAAACACGTTAAAAGCATACCGATAATCTCTCCAATAATCAGTGATACTATATATCCCATTACGCTACCTCCCATGCATTCGGATATTCCTCCGGGCTAAAATTTGTATCCGTCTTACATAGATAAGTTACCCCATCTGTGTAAATCATATACTCACCGGATTTGTACATATCATGCGCCCCGGTCGGATGAATAAATGGAAGCGCCCATTCCTTTCTCCTGGAGTGATATGGTTTCCAGATTGATCTGGTATCAATTGTCCAGTCTGTGTTAATCGTGCTATCATGATCGTTCATGCACTCATACGGGATTTTGTCCTTTGTCCGGATATCTCCCACCTTATATTTCCCAGGTGTCCACTCTTTAAAAAGAGCAGAGCAAGATATAGCAAATGTTTTATCATCCGTTTCGCCTGTCTCCTGCGTTATCTTGTTCTGTGCGTATCGAACAAGTGCTTCTAAAACATCTGTCATTGCCATTATGTATTCATCCCCCTTTCTATTGCATCTATAAGGTCGCTCATAGTCGGTTCCGGTTCCGGATAAACCGGGTCATCCACAAGACTCCATGTCTGCATGATTGCATCTTCGGTTTGCTCCCATCCGGACTCATAATGCTTTCCATCCGGTGCATCATCCGGCATATCTGTATATGTAATTGGTAAATATCCCAACTCAAGTAGTTTTTCAGTGCTTGGGTTATTTACTGTTTTTCCATGCCACTGCACCGTTTTAGGTGCATAACGGATAATTCCGTTTTCTAATTTTGCGTACATTTTTAATCACCTCAATTCATTTTATTTGGCGCATAATCATCTGTAATCTCGATTTGATAAACTATCCACTCTCCTTTTGCAATAAAATGGTTTGGATAAGTTTTAAATGTTATAGTTTCTTCTGATACTATTATGCAATTCTCAAAAGCCATTTTACCTACATTGTTTCCAACATATACTTCTGCACTATATGGCACAAATTGTTTATACCTTGCTTTTTATCCTATAAACAATGTTTCATCAATTTCCAAATTTTGTATGTTAATAGGGATTTCAGCAATTTTTACAACTGTTCCGCTTCCGCCTACGCATGAATCTGTTTCAGAATGGTTTGATAATATACCATTAGTAATTACAAAATTCCGATTTAATTCTTCTACTCCATGATTATCAATAAATGAATTCGGTGTTTGTCTACCAATTTTATATTCATCTTTTGCTGTATTTATTTTTGCTCCATTGTGAAAAAGCTCAAAATTATTTAATGTGTAGCCTCCTCTATCAGGAGGGTTATCGCCATATGCAAAAATAATTATAATAGAGTTTTCATATTTAACCTTATATTCAGCTTCTTCCAGAACTTCTTTTGGTGTCATGCTTCTGTTTGTAGTAATAAGTTCTTTTGTAACAATATTCATCTCTTGCTCCTGTCCTAACAGTATCATTCTGCGGCGCAACATCTTACACCGCCTGTCCCAGACAAGAGGCAACGGTTACCTTATGTCTGTCTGTCTGTCTGTCTGTCTGTCTGTCTGTCTGTCTGTCTGTCTGTCTGTCTGTCTGTCTGTCTGTCTGTCTGTCTGTCTGTCTGTCTGTCTGTCTGTCTGTCTGTCTGTCTGTCTGT
>Ga0129317_1002474_pt1 | contig 10469 bp, 5 predicted proteins | sample Cm1ome_FD_94430 | JGI IMG/M metagenome (GOLD analysis project Ga0129317, IMG submission 94430) | Eastern black-and-white colobus group fecal microbial communities from Wisconsin, USA - Cm1105 metagenome | ecosystem: Host-associated > Mammals > Digestive system > Large intestine > Fecal | place...
AGATGGGACAATCTACAAAGGTTGGTTAGATGATGGTCTTAATAAATATTTCATGGACGAAAATGGTCAAATGAGAAAAGGTTGGGTTAAATATAATGGAGAATATTATTTCTTTGGACCAGACGGAGCAATGAGAACTGGCTGGATAAATGATGGATATGCATATTATTTTATGAATAATAATGGACAAATTACTAAAGGTTGGTTTACTGAAGGTAATAATAAATATTATTTAGGTAATGATGGTGCAATGAGAACAGGTTGGCAAGAGATAGATAATAATTGGTATTACTTTGAACAATCTGGATTTATGGCAAGGAATAAAATAATAGAAGATTGGTATGTAAACAGTAATGGGGTTGGTGGAAGATATATAGAAAAGTCTACATATGGAAAAAGTGGACGTGGTAGAGACCTTGAATACTATAGAGTTGGAAGTGGAAAAAAAGTTTTATTTGCTGTTTTTGGAGTTCATGGTTATGAGGATGCTTGGGATGGAGACGCTCAAGAATTATATTTAATAGCTCAAAAAGCATATAATAATTTAGTTAAACAGTATGAAGTGGGAACAAATGCAGATGACTTGAGTGAATGGAGTGTTTATTTAATTCCGTCAGCTAATCCTGATGGTAGGATTGATGGTTGGACAAATTATGGTCCTGGAAGAACTACTATAACAACAAAAAATGACATAAATAGATCTTTTCCAATAGGTTTTAGACCTTACTATAGTGCTAGAAATTATACTGGAGATAGTTATTTAGGATCTCCAGAGGCAAAAGCTTTATATAATTTTATAAATAAGACTATGGATGGAGCTACTGAAAAGATATTATTAGATGTTCATGGATGGGAAGATAAGACAATAGGAGATAGTAATATAGCAAGCTATTTTGACAAAGAGTTTGGCTTTAGAAATATACCTAAATACCCTGGGGGATTTGTAATAACTTATGGAAATGCAATTGGTGCTAAATCAGTATTAGTCGAATTACCATTTCCAAAATCACATGAAGATATATTAAGAAGAGATTTTTCAGGAAAATTTTCAAGAGCTTTATTAAATATACTGTTAAATAATTAAGTTATAGAATTCGATAGTATTAAAATATTATCGAATTCTATTTATATTAAAAGATTTATAATTTTAAAAATAGTTAGATAATTAGGAGGATTAGAATGATAAGAAAAACAGCTGCTATGTTAGCTATATTTATAACACTTTCAACAAGTAATGTATTTGCTATAGATATTAAAATTAATAATAATTCTAATAATAAACAAGAGAAAAGTGTTGAGAGTTACAATCAAAAAGCTTCAGAAAATAATAGGGATAAAATTAATGAAAAAAATGTTAATGTTGATGAGGCGATAAAAGAAAAGGATACAAATATAGATAATGATATCATGAATGGTAAAGAGTCTGAGGAAAAAAAAGATAATAATAATCAAGACACATATATAGAACCAAAAAATAATTTAGATACAGAAAATACAAACAATAATGATAATTCGAAAGATTGGAAAAAAGAAGTTGAAAAAAATAGAGATGAAAATAAGATTAAAGCAGCTGATGAAGATAATAAGGTTGAAAATAAGGATGATTTGGTTGGGAGTATTTATGAAAAGAAAAGTATTAATCTAAAGCCTAAATTTCATCAATTTTTTAGTATAAATAATAGTGAGAACGAGCTAAAATATGAGCAAATAAGAGATTCAAATGGACTTGAATCATTAGTACGTTTACATCCTAAAACAGATAAGAAGTATGAGATTGCTTTAGCTAAAAATGATGGAACTTTTGTTTATATAGGAAGTTATGATGATTATAATATTGCAAAAAAATCAACAGATCATAGTAATTATAATGTTCAGAGTTTTGCTGAAACTGGTGGCATTCCTATTATTTTAAATTCAGAAGGAAAAGTAATATATGCTGAAAAAGCATTAGGCAGGATAGTTGGGATTAAAGGACAAAGCACTATTAATATTTGTTCAGATTCAGGATTAAAAAATGCGTTTACTTATATAGCTGCTTCATATGTTGATGATGTTCCAATAATAAGATATGATGAAAATGCTGTAGAGATTGTTATTAATGGATATAGGGGGTGGATAAGCAGAGAGGCTATAGATATTGTTCCTTTAAATCAAGTAAAAAATCCAAGTAATTATGTTAATAGATATGGCGAGTTAAGTCATTTTATTAGTGATAATTTAATGAGCAGTGAAGAATATTATCGTTATCCTTTAGGTAAATCACCAAGTTATTTAAAAGAATGGGAAAAATATTATAATTATGATGGTAAATATTTTTACACAAGTTTAGAATTATTAATAGATGATTTACAAAATAATACTCATGAAAATGCTGTAAATGTTAATGAGCCTTATTATAACTATTACTATTATTTACCCATGAGAAGTAAGACAAGCTTTACTGCTGATCAAATAAATACGTATATTAGTAATAACTCAGCTTACAATAGTAAACTTAGAGATACAGGTGAATATTTTATTGAGGCTCAAAACAAATATGGAGTAAATGCGTTAATTATGTTAGGAATAGCTATAAATGAGTCAGCATGGGGAACTTCATATTATGCAAGAAATAAAAATAATTTATTTGGAATAGGAGCTGTTGATTCAAATCCAGATGATGCATTTTATTTTGAAAGTGTAGAGCAATGTATAAATGAATTTGCAAAATATCAAATGTCTAGAGGATATTCAGATCCATATAATTGGTCTTATAATGGAGCAGCTCTTGGAAATAAAGGATTTGGAGCGAATATTCAATATGCATCAGATCCATTTTGGGGAGAAAAAGCTGCAAGTAATTTCTATAAATTAGATTATCATGTTTCTGGAAATGGATTAGCAGGATTAACTGAGTATGATAAATATCAACTAGGATTATATATAGGCAATAGTAAAGTAACAGATAAATCTGGAAATTTATTATATAATATAGGAAGTATGGAGAGTAGTAAGGTCGGGAAAATTGGAACAGCTGTAATAATAAACGATTTAAATAAAAAGTATATAAATAATAGTTTAAACTATACTATACAACCAGATAGAACTATTCCTATAAGCAATGGAAAAATAAGTGGGCTTTATGATTGGAAAAATGTATATACTCCAATTGATGGTGTGAAGCTAATAAATCAAGGGAAAAATGTGACTAAGCCATCTGGTTGGATTAATAAAGATGGTAAATTTTATTATCAGCACTCAGATGGAACTTTAGCAAAAGGTTGGTTAGAATTAAGTGGATATTGGTATTATTTAGATAATAACACTGGAGAAATGAAAACTGGACTTCAAGAAATAAATGGATATAAATATTATCTTGATGAAAGTGGTTATATGAGAACTGGTTGGGTTAATTATAAAGATGAATATAGATTTTTTGGTGAAGATGGTACTATGAAAACAGGATGGATAAATGATGGTTGGACAGATTATTATTTAAAACCAGATGGAACAATCTATAAAGGATGGTTAGATGATGGCTTAAATAAATATTATATGGATGAAAATGGTCAGATGAGAAAAGGTTGGGTCAAGTATAATGGAGAATATTATTTCTTTGGACCAGATGGGGCAATGAGAACTGGATGGATAAATGATGGATATGCGTATTATTTCTTAAAAAAAGATGGAACTATTCATACTGGTTGGCTAAAGGAAAATGGTCAAAAATACTATTTAGGCTCTGAAGGCGATATGAAATTAGGTTGGTATAATATTGATAATAATTGGTATTATTTTGATGATTCAGGAGCTATGATGACAAATACTATAATAGATGGTTGGAAAATAGATGGTAATGGAATTGCAAGAAAATAAAAACAAGGTAGCATATTTATGTGCTACCTTGTTTAATTTTGTCGAAATTTAATAGAAAAAAATTTTGAAAATAAGAATAATTTATACTACAATTAAATAGCATATTAGGAGGTAATTTCATGAAAAGAAGATTTATTACAAGTTTGACTAGCATTATTATTGTTAGTCTAATTCTAACAATAGGAACTATAAGTGTACAAGCTGCAGAAAAAAATGAAAATAAAATTAATCAAAATCTTAGTATTAAGAATGGAAATGCTGATTTTATATCATCTGTTGATATAGAAAGATTAGATAATAGCAAGATTGCTATAAAAATAAATACTAATAGCAATTATAACGGAAACTCTTACAATATATCAGTTAGAGGACCTGGAAGTATAAATAATATATCTACAAATGTTCCATATCATGAGTTGGATTTAACTAATTATGGTACATATAATATATATATTACAGTAACTGATATATATGGTATTAGTGATAGTTATTTTAAGAACTATCACTATTCATCACCTATACAAGCAAGATTTTTTGAAACAGTTGACAAAGCGACTATAGGAGATGAGATTAAATTTAATGTTATTTCTTCAGGCGGAAATGGAAGTCATAAATACAAATTTTATACTAAAGATGGTGTAATAAAAGAATATTCATATAATTCTAGCTTAGTTACTAAATTTAATGAATACGGAGAAAAAGAATTGTTCTGTGATATAAAAGATGAAGATGACACAGTAAAAACTATTTCTCATAAGATAAAAGTTATAGCAAATGAACCAGCCTGGAAAAATGAAAATAATAAATGGTATTATGTTAATGATAAAGGTGAATTTGTTAAAGGATGGCTTAATTTAAATAATGTTTGGTATTATTTAGATGGTGAAACTGGAGAAATGAAAACAGGACTTCAGGATATAGGTGGATATAGATATTATTTTGATGAAAGTGGTTATATGAAAACTGGATGGATTAATTATAATGGAGAGTATAGGTTTTTTGGTTCTGATGGAGCAATGAGAACAGGATGGGTAAATGATGGGTGGACAGATTACTATTTAAAATCAGATGGAACAATTTATAAAGGGTGGTTAGATGATGGATTAAATAAATATTATATGGATGAAAATGGCCAAATGAGAAAAGGGTGGGTTAACTATAACGGAGAATATTATTTCTTTGGACCTGATGGAGCAATGAGAACAGGATGGATAAATGATGGTTGGACAGATTATTATTTAAAACCAGATGGAACAATCTTTAAAGGTTGGTTAGATGATGGATTAAATAAATATTATATGGATGAAAATGGACAAATGAGAAAAGGCTGGGTCAAACATAACGGAGAATATTATTTCTTTGGACCTGATGGATCAATGAGAACAGGATGGATAAATGATGGATATGCGTATTATTTCTTAAATAATAATGGTACAGTAAAAAAAGGATGGTTTGATGAAAATGGCATAAGATATTATTTAGGATCAGATGGAGCTATGAGAACTGGTTGGCAAGTAATAAGTGATAATTGGTATCATTTTAATAATTCTGGGGCAATGAGTAGAAGTACAAGTATAGATGGGTGGAAAATAGATAAAGAAGGAATAGCAACACCTATTAAAATTAATTCAACTGTATATGTAACACCAAATGGAACAAGTTATCATTATAGTAGAGATTGTACAACATTAAAAAGAAGTCATCAAATATTAAGTATGAGTCTAGATGAGGCTAAAGCTAGTGGCAAAAATGATCCTTGTAATGTATGTGTTAAATAATTAGTATATTATAATTAAAAGGTAGATTTGTATTTTGAATCTACCTTTTTTATTGTAATAAGGAAAAAATTGTGATATTATATTGATGTTCAAAAAATGAACGAAGGGAGAGTTAAGGATGTTATCATATGATATTGAAGTTTTAAAAATTATAAATGATGAAGACAATATAAGTCAAAGAAGATTAGCAGAAATGCTAAACATTTCTTTAGGTAAAATAAATTCTTTACTTAAGGAACTATTGACTAAAGAATACATAGTTAAAATTGATATAGATAAGAGAAATGTTAAATATGAATTAACTGAGGCAGGAATTGCATTACTAGAAAATTCATTAGATAAAGTTAAGAGTACAAAGTTATCAATACATAAGCATAAATATCATAAAGTTAAACAAGCTGTTATTTTAGGAGCTGGTAGTAAAGGTGATTTTGGAAAGCCAGCTGGTTTTTTAGAGCTTGAGGAATTCAGAATAATTGATAGAATAATTGATATTTTAAAATCAAATGGTATAGAGAAGATTGTTATAGTAAATGGATATAAGAAAGAATACTATGAAGAATTAGCTGAAAAAGATTCAACAATTTTTTGTGTAACTAATTCAAATTATAAATGGACAGGAACAATGAGTTCTTTAGCTTTAGCTAAGGAATATATAGATGATGATTTTATATTGGTAGAAAATGATCTTGTTTTTGAAAGTAGAGCTGTAGAACAAATTATTAAAAATGATAATAGAGATTGTGTTTTAATTACTAATGAAAGTGGATCAGGGGATGAGGCCTTCGTTGAAATAAGGGATGGCTATCTTTTTAAAATGTCAAAAGATGTACACCAATTTAATAAGATTGATGGAGAAATGATTGGTATAAGCAAAATATCTTATAAATTATTTAAAATGATGTTAGAAGAATTTAAACATAATATAAATCCATATATAAATTATGAGTACACTATGTTAGATGTTGCTAGAAATTATAAGGTTGGTTATGAAAAGATAAATGACCTTGTTTGGGGAGAAATTGACAATAAAGATCAATATGAAAAAGTAAAGAAACACATTATACCTATGATAAGAAGAAAAGAAATGCAATATAAAATAGATCAAGTAAAAAGTGCTATAGTTAATGGATTAAAGGTTTCAGAAGAGGAAGTTAAAGAAATAGTACCTGTAGGAGGTATGACTAATAAAAACTATAAGGCTTTTGTAAATGACAAAGCCTATATAGTAAGAATACCAGGATTAGGTACAAGCTCTATGATTAATAGAAGAGATGAAATGATAAACTCTAAACTAGCAGCAGATGAAGGAATAGATGCTAAAATACTTTTCTTTGATGAAGAGTCTGGAGTAAAGATTGCAGAACTTATAGAGGGAGCAGAAACTCTTAATCCTGCAACGGCTAAAAAGAAAGAAAATATGGAATTAGTGGTAGGGGCATTAAGAACTTTACATAATTCAGAGATAAAAATGGAAAATAGATTTAATGTTTTTGAGAAAATAGAGGATTATGAGAGTCTTGTTAAAAAGGTTAATGGTACTCTTTTTGAAGATTATTATGAAATAAAAACAAGAGTATTAAAGTTAGAAAAAGTTTTAGAAGATAATGGAATGGAAATAAAACCATGTCATAATGATACCGTTCCAGAGAACTTTGTTAAAGATATTAATGAAAGAATGTATCTAATAGATTGGGAGTACAGTGGATTAAATGATCCTATGTGGGATTTAGCGGCTCACTCAATTGAATGTGATTTTTCAGAGGATGATGAAGAATTATTCTTAAATCTATATTTTAACAATTTAATTGAAGATAAGCATAAGATAAGAATTCTTGTTTATAAAATATGTCAGGACTTTTTATGGAGCATATGGACTATTTTAAAAGAGGCTCAAGGCGATGATTTTGGAACTTATGGTATAGATAGATATAATAGAGGAAAGAAAAACTTAGAGTTATTAGATAAAATTTTAATGTGGCAATAAAGTATGAATTTAAAGGAGAGGCAGTATGTTTAAAAGTAATTATAAGGGATATGGTAGTGGAATTATATCTGCTATGGCTTGGGGGCTAGATACTGTTTTAGTTGGAGTTATATTATCCATGGCTCCATTTATAAATACAGAGGCAGCTATAATGTTAGCTCCTTTTGTAAGTACATTTTTACATGATTTTTTTTCAACTTTATGGATGTTTATTTATATGATTTTTACAAGACAAGTTGGAAAACTTTTTAAGTCATTAAAAACTCCAAGTACAAAATATGTTATTTTAGCATCAATATTTGGTGGACCTATGGGTATGACTGGATATTTACTTTCTGTTAACTATATAGGACCATCATATGCAGCTACTATATCATCAATATATCCTGCTGTTGGAGCCGTTTTAGCAGCAATATTCTTAAAAGAAAAAATTAGTAGAAAAGGGTATATTGGATTAACAATAAGTATATTAGGAATAGCCCTTTTAGGATTTGGAAATGATGGAGGAAAAGCTAGTTTAATAGGATTTTTATTTGCTGGGTTAAGTGTTTTAGGATGGGGTTCAGAATCTGTAATATGCTCTTATGGTATGAAAGATGAAGATATAAGTCCTAAGCAAGCTTTACAAATTAGACAGTTTATATCTGCTCTTTTTTCAGGAGTAATAATTCTTCCTTTATTAAAAGCTTATCCATTAGTATTTGAAGTTTTAAAAGGAAATGTTACTTTTGTTATAATAGGAACAGCTTTAATGGGAACAATCTCTTACGTTTGTTATTATACAGCTATTCATAAATTAGGCCCAACAAGAGCAATGGGACTTAATATAACTTATGTTGTATGGGCAATGATTTTTGATAAAGTACTATTAGGTCATAATATAACTATTAAAATAGTAATATGTGCTTTAATGGTTATGATAGGCTCATTTGTAGTGGCAACTCAACCAGCACATGAAGAAGAATTAACTAATGTTACTAATACAGCAGTTTAGTTCTTAATAGATAAGAAATATATAATAAAAGAAATCAAGTGTATTTAACTAATTAAGATGGGATTGTAAATGCCTTAATATTAGATTGTTTTAAAGAAAAAGAAATATAAAGTAAGTTTTGAGAGAATAATAAAGGAGATTAATAAATGAGAGCAATATTACTAGCAGCAGGAATGGGAACTAGATTAAGACCCCTAACTTTAGATACACCTAAGTCACTTATAGAAGTTAATGGAAGACCTCTTTTAGAAAGACAGATAGAATTTTTAAGAGAAAGAGGAGTAGAAGAAATAATTGTAGTTACAGGTTATCTTGCAGAAAAATTTGATTATTTAAAGGATAAATACGGAGTAAAACTAGTTAATAATGATAAATATGATATATATAACAATATATATACTATGTATTTAGTTAGAGAATATTTAGAGAATACCTATGTGGTTGATGCTGATGTTTACATATCAGAAAATTTCTTATTAGAAAAACCAGAAACATCAATGTATTTTTCTGCCAATAAACAAGGTTTTAAAGGAGAATGGAAACTTAGCTTTGATGAGGATTTAAAGGTAAATGATATAGAAGTTGGAGATGATGAGGGCTATATATTATGTGGAGTATCTTATTGGGATAAGAAAGATACAGATATAATAGTTAAGGAACTTGAAGACATGGTTGAAAATGGCGATTTTAGTGAGTTATATTGGGATGATATTGTAAAGAATAATATTTCTAAGTTAGATATTCGCATTGAAAAGATTTCAGAAAATAGTATTTATGAAATTGATAATTTAGAAGAATTAGACTATGTTAAATCAGTAGTAGAGAAATAATAAAGACAAGCTATTAGCTTAAGTTTTAGCTAATAGCTTGTCTATTTTTTATATAAATTAAAATAGACTTTAATAATTACTAATAAATTTATAAATTAAAAATAAATTTTTATACATATTATTCTGGTAAATAGAAGAAATGAGTTGCTCTTATAGTATCATTAACAGGATCATCTACTGATACTAGTCTTTTATGAAGAACAGAATCAAAATATTTTTTTTGATTGTCAACTATATAAGCATAATCATTATCATACCAATTCATAAATGTAAATGAATGTTTATATCCTGAAAATACTACATCTCCAGGTCTAAGATCACTTGTGTTAGTTGATTTTATCCATCCTCTAGAAAGTAATTCTCTTTCTAATTGATAGGTATTAGCTACATATAAAGGGATTTTAACTCCAGCTCTTCTTAAGGCTTCAGAAGTGAAATAAACACAGTTATTAGTTGTTTCTCCACCGTGAAGGTCTATAGCAGCATAATGAACAGATTCTCTATTAGCTTCATTACTCATATAATTAAATAACTTGTATTGAGTATATGAATGGGATCTAGATGGAGAACCATGTAATACAATTCCATCTTTATTTACATAAGTAGACTCAAACCATTTATCAGTAATCATTACACCATCTGAATCAAATTTATATATGTTTCCATTAATTGTTTTTTCAGTGTTTTGAGTCATTACTCCATTATTTTCAAAGTAGTACCAATTATTATTTAAAGACATCCAATGTTTAGCTATAGATCCATCAGTATTTAAGTAGTATTTATTATCATCATAAGTTAACCAACCGATATGAGGTGTTCCATCTGATTTTAAATAATAATCTGTCCAACCATCATTTATCCAACCAGTTCTCATTGCACCATCAGGTCCAAAGAAATAATATTCTCCGTTATATTTGACCCAACCTTTTCTCATTTGTCCATTTTCATCCATAAAATATTTGTTTAAACCATCATCTAGCCAACCTTTAAAGATTGTTCCATCTGGTTTTAAATAATAATCTGTC
>Ga0129317_1002476_pt1 | contig 10463 bp, 8 predicted proteins | sample Cm1ome_FD_94430 | JGI IMG/M metagenome (GOLD analysis project Ga0129317, IMG submission 94430) | Eastern black-and-white colobus group fecal microbial communities from Wisconsin, USA - Cm1105 metagenome | ecosystem: Host-associated > Mammals > Digestive system > Large intestine > Fecal | place...
CCTATCGAATGTTTTATGATATTCTCCTTATTAAATAACTTCTCCATTATCATCTGTTCTTCTTGATTAAAAGCATAAACATCATCATAATCTAACATCTCTGCTATACCATTAATAGAGCCAAAGAAATCTTTATATTCCTCATAAAACTCATCCTTATCAAGACTTGTCTTGATAAATAAGTAATCAGGATATAAATCTTTAATAATATAATCTTTGATACCATTAATTGTGTACCATTTCTCAATTTTCGGAATAAAAGCTTTTATTTGAGATTCATTATTTAATCTATTTAAAAGCTTATTATCCTTATTCATTTTTACGTGAACAACATACCAAAACATATATCATCACTTATGCCTTTCTTTTATAACAGAACTTTGTGTTCTGTGATATATGTTGGCTTTTTAATTTTGCTGATTTGGTCTTTTTTAAACTCTAATGTAGAGTGGACATAAAGTTCTAAGGTAATCGAGACACTAGAGTGTCCTAACATCTCAGATAATGATTTAATATCAATGTTATTCATTACACAACTGGTTGCATATGTATGTCTTAAAGAATGATAATTGATATTAATATCAAAATGTTGACATATTCTTTTGAAATGATATTGGATATTACGAGGATCTGGTATTTTCGTTGAATTCGTATATATATAGTGATGTAAATCACTTGTTTTATACTTTTGATAATAAAGTTTAAGGTAATCTATTATGAAATCAGGTAAGGGGACTATTCTTTTAGATGTTGTTGTTTTGGGATCTAAAACCATTAATTCTGTTTTACTTTTATCTTTTGATTTCAATCTTTCTATTGTTCTATTAATACATATAATACCAATATTAAAATCAATATCTTCCCATTTTAATCCTGCAACTTCACCAATACGACAACCACCATATAAAGATAACAAAATAACAACTGATATATTATCACAATGTTGAAAACAATATGTTTCCAACAATTCACGTTGTTGAATTGTTAGTGCTTTATACTTTTTATTTATTTTTCCTAATTTAATAAAATTAAAATTAATGCGTGAAACACTATATTTTGCTTGAGCATAATCTAATATAGCCTTTAAAACATAACGAATTGTTTTTAATGTACTTAATGAGTAATTATCATTACTCATTAAGTCATGAAAATAATTCATGATTAATTCTTCATTGATATCACTTAAAACATAATAATTGAACTTTTGATCAAGATGCTTAGAAATAATAAATTCATATTTTTCTAATGTTGAATGTTTAATTGATAAACCTTTAATATGTAACCATTCTTTTGAAACTTCATTAAAATACTTTTCTTGCATATATTCTTCCTCCTATATAATTGTTAGTACAATTATAATCGGTGGATATAGACAATATATGATTCAAGAAATATTCTTTTATTAACATTTTTTAACTTATAATATAATCTAAAATTTATAATCTTCACAAAACGACATTAAGTCTTGAAAATTGAAACATATATGCTATAATAATTCTCACAGAACACAAAGTTTAACGATAAAAAATACTTGTTACAAAATAGTAATAAGTATTTTTAATTAATATTTACACAAAATATATTTGCATAAAGAATATATAAATGTTGACAAATCACGATTATCATGAGTATAATAATGTTGTCAAGGATGACAATGAATAATTTATAGGAAAAAGGGACGAGCCGCTAACTCACCCCTTTTCTTTATTTTGGAGGAAGACAATGAATAATTTGAGGTTTGTTCTATATAGGTGATCAGTCTAATAGAATAACATCAATTTTATAATTTACAAATCAATGCAAGAATTGCAATAATTATGATCAAATAAAGTTGATCACTCATTACTATTCCTCCTCTAGTTATTCATCGGCATCCTCCACTTTTTGTGTTTCTGCCATAAAATCCATTAAAGTCATCCTCCATATAATAGTAATGGATATTCCAGATTATATCCTGTGACTTCTGGTTGCTACAATACATATTATAGCATACAGCAAAGATAATGCATATGTATTTTTCTCTTTTTGCAAATAAAAATAGATTATAAATTTTAATTATCTTTTTTACTGATATACTTTTTTATAAACTGATTAATTGTTTGATAATATAACTCTGGATTGGTTGCATAACTATCAGCATGTCCCACATCTTTGATTAAACATTTTTCTTTTGGATATGTTGCTGCGTTATAAAGTTTATCAAGCATTGATGATGGTACGAAAGTATCGTCTTCGCCACGAATAAATAAAATAGATGTTTGACTTTTTTTAATTTGTTCTATTGGTTCTACACCTTTAAAAAAATATCCTACTCTTAAAAATAGAGATTTAAGATTTTATGTCAAGAAATATGATTATGATAAAAAATAATAGTATCTCCATAAAAAAAGAAAAGACACATTATACTATAATAAATGTTAATATGTCTTGATTCTCTTATGAATAAAATTATGAAAATAATTATTTTAATCAGTATTCAAATCTAGCTTTTTAATAACTTCATCTATGTTAACATGATATTTTTGAAAGTGACCTTTTTCATATTCTTCCAAATACTTTTGCGCTCCTTTTACGATAGTTTTAATATTTTTCTCTATAAAAGCAAGCACTAGTTCTTCTTGAATATCTCCACCCATTTCATATTTAATAAAATATTTATCTGTGATTGGAAACACTTTTGTATAGTGTAATCCATGTTTTCTTCCATCTCTTGTTTTATTTCTTTTTGGCAAAGGAAAATAAGATTCTTTTGGAGCATTACCAATATTAGATCTAAAAGGAATAGCAAATATATATTTTTTCCTTTGTATTTTAATTTTAATAATATTAAGCAAGGACCTTCTTTAGATTCTTGACCTAACTTTTGCATGATTTCATCTTTAGGAGAAAATAATGTATAAAACTTTCTAGAAATTGAAACAACTTTTATTTTTCTTTTATACTGATTATTCATATCTTTTCCTCTAAAATATAAACAGGCTCTTTTTCAAGAGTCTGCATTGAATGATATTCTAAATTAAAGTCCCGTCATTCTCGGAGACTATACTTACAAATGAATAATATTCTAAATTAAAGTCCCGTTATTCTCGGAAACTATACTTACAAATGGATAATATTCTAAATTAAAGTCCCGTTATCCTCGGAGACTACACTTAGTGGTAGAACTACCATTAGTATTTTATGCAATTTCCCAAAGAAAATGCATGACTTTTTACACAGATATTATATAATATCAGCTAAATAATATCTATATTATTTAATATATTTCTTTATAAACTGATTAACTGTTTGATAATATAACTCTGGATTGGTTGTATAACTATCAGCATGTCCTGCATCTTTGATTAATAGTTTTTCTTTTGGACATGTTGCTGCATTATAGAGTTTATCAAGCATTGATGATGGTACGAAAGTATCATCTTCACCATGAATAAATAAAATGGGCGTTTGACTTTTTTTAACTTGTTCTATTGGTTCTACATCTTTTAAGAAATATCCTGCTCTTAAAAATGTTGTTAAACTTGCGATACGGAGTGCCCATTTATTTTGAAAGTCATTCATATCAAAACGTGTTTGACATAAATCCCAAACACTTGTATATCCACAATCTTCAATAATTGCTTTGACTTGTTTTGGTAATGTTTCTCCAGAAACATTCATCACAGTTGCTGCTCCCATAGATACACCGTATAAGATAATTTGAGCTTGCTTATCTTGTTTTAATATAAAATCAATCCATTTTAAGATATCTTGACGATCATCCCATCCCATTCCTATATAATCACCTTCACTTTCTCCATGTCCTCTTAAATCTGGAATTAATATATTATAATTATCTTTTAACATTTTTTTAGCTGGAGAAACCAAGCTTGAACCATCACTTCTATATCCATGTACCATAATCATATATACTGAACTATCTTGTGGTATAAAATAACCATGTAATTTTAATTCTTCACATTCTATATATACATCTTTACTATTTTGTTGTAACCATTGTTTTGATTTTTGAATAGATTTTTCATTAACTGGTATTTTTTCTATGATGTTTTTTTGAGAATTTGGATTTAATGTATAATCATATACATAATTCCCAACATATAATGAAAGAGAAAATATAATCACACATAAAACAATAAAACTTATTAAAAAAACCTTTAAAACTTTCTTCACCCATATCACCTTATTTATATTATGAGACTCTTTTGATATTTTTTGCATATAATGTGCTATAATGTTGTTATTAAGGAGGAAATTATACAATGGCTTTTCAAAAAATTAAAATACAAGATTTAAATATGAATGCTTTTACAAGTATTGGTAAAGAATGGATGTTAATTACTGCTGGTGATGAAAATAAAGTCAATACAATGACTGCTTCTTGGGGTGGTATTGGTGTTTTATGGGGAGAAGATGTGATTACAGCTTATATTCGTCCTCAACGTTATACTAAGGAATTTGTTGATCAACAAGATTGTTTTTCACTTTCTTTCTTTAATGGAGCATATAAAAAAGAATTAGGTGTTTTAGGAAGTGTTTCTGGACGTGATCAAGATAAGATTCATGATGTTGATTTTCATGTCACTTATTTAGATGGTGTTCCTACTTTTGAAGAAGCAAAACTTGTCTTTATTGTTGAAAAGATTTATGAAGATACAATTAAACCTGAAAACTTTAAAGATACTGCTTTAGATTCAAAATGGTATCCTGCTCATGATTACCATACAGTTTATATTGCAAGAATTAAGGAAGTTTATGTGCAAGCATAAACTTTTTTTGTTTAAAAGTTATATTTCTTTCTATACTAATTATGGTGATGAAATATGATATTTGAAACAATGGCTTTAGCTATTATTTCTTTAATTGTTCTTTTTATACTAACAAAGCTTATGGGTTATAGACAGATAACACAACTCAGTATGTATGATTATATCATTGGTATTACAATTGGTAGTATTGCTAGTGAAATGGTTGTATTAGAAGATTTTAGTGATATTTCTAGACCATTAACTGGTATGATTTTATATGCTTTATTTACAATTTGTTTATCTTTATTATCTCGTTCTTCTTTAACTTTAAGACATTTTATTGAAGGTAATCCAATTACCTTATATGAAAATGATAAAATTATTTCAAAGAATCTTGCTAAAGCAAAAATGGATATCAATGAATTTTTAATGCAACTAAGAATTCAAGGTTATTTTGATTTAACGCAACTGGAGCAAGTTATATTGGAAACAAATGGTAATTTTTCTATCTTTATCAAATCAAAATATCGTCCTACTATTGTTGATGATTTACCAATCAAACCACAAAAAGAAAAACCATTAATATCATTAGTTATTAATGGTCAATTACTTGTTGATCAATTAAAGAAGATTGAACAAGATGAAAAATGGTTAATGAGTCAAATAAATGTTCAAGGATATCATGATTACAATGAATTGATATTAGTCTTATGTGATCAAGACCAACAAATTACATGTTATCCTAAAAAATAAATGATTATAGTAACATCTCTACTCAGAGATGTTTTTTAATTGAATTTTTTTATTATATGACAGAAATTCTTAGCAAATACCATTGTTATATAAAAAAGTAAAAACTTGTTTAAACAGCAGTTGAAATATTATATAATATTATTTGCAGACAAGAAAGAAGAAATGTCAGTGATACTGTATATAGACGAAACTGAATTTGATGATTTTTTTATTGTCGCTGGTATATTAACAACATCAAAAAAGGATACTGATAATACTTACAAAAAATTCAAAAAAAAAGTAAAGAATATGCCTTTATCACCAAGAGAAAAAGAAAAGGTTTTTACCAAATTTAAATCTACACTCTTAGATAAGAAATATCAAAGAATTAAAATACATATGCTGGAACATATCAACAAATTAAATTATCAAATTATTTATTCAGTATATTTAAAAAAAGGTGTTAAAATGAATCAAGAAATAAAGGAAAAAGAGTATATTAAGCTTTTAAATAATATAATAAATGATATCGATCAAGACATTGATATCATATTTGATTCATTTAATAAAAAAGATTTTCACAAGAAAATAATTGAAAATATTTCTTTAAATAAAAATGTACATTCAATTATACCTCAAGACTCTCGTTTGGAATACGGATTACAATTTGTTGACAATATTTGTAGTTCAATTCGCTTATTTAAAACAAATTCAAATCTAACTTTTTATGAGTATATCGAAAAAAATACAAAAGAAGTCTAAATAAAATAGTTAAAGATGATTCTTTAATTTTCTATATACCTCAGACACATAAATTCATTGACAATTTCTAGATTTAATGGTATATTTTGAGTGAAAAGAGAATATACTTTTTATGGATATGGTTTTCTGACCGCTTGAGGTTGGATGTGCAGATTGATGCGGAGCCATATCCTTTTTTTGTAATTATTATTTTTCCAAACAATCAATATAAATAGTTTTTTTCTTATTCATCATCTCACTACTCACAATAAATATACATTTTTTTAATTATATACAAAAAAGAAAAGGTTTGCCCTTTTCTCATTTATTTCTTTTCTAAATTATCTTTATATTCTAAATATTCATCATATGTTGATAAACGATCAATGCATCCTGATTCATTAAATTCAATCACACGATTAGCAATTGTTTGAACAAATTGGTGGTCATGAGATGCAAATAAAATATTTTCTTTAAAACGCATTAATCCTTCATTAACAGCTTGAATAGATTCAAGATCCAAATGGTTTGTTGGTTCATCAAAAACAAGAACATTTGCATTTGACATCATCATTTTTGCAAGCATACATCTGACTTTTTCTCCCCCAGATAAAACGTTTGCTTTTTTTAATGCTTCTTCTCCAGAGAATAAAACTCTACCTAACCATCCTCTTAAATCTTGTTCATAGACATCACCATCTGTAAATTGTCTTAACCAATCAACAAGTGTTAAATCACAATCATCAAAATATTCATTATTATCTTTAGGGAAATAAGCTCTTGAAGTTGTGACTCCCCATTGGAATGTTCCAGTATAATCTTCAATTTCTCCCATAATAATCTTAAAGAATGTTGTCACTGCAAGTTCATTATCAGAAACAAAAGCCACTTTGTCTTTTGCTGATAATGAGAAAGACACATTATTTAAAATCTTTTCACCATTTAATTCATAAGATAATCCTTCAACTGTTAATACAATGTTTCCAACTTCTCTTTCTGGTGTAAATCCTACAAAAGGATATCTTCTCATTGATGGTTTGATATCAACCATCTCTAAGTTATCTAATAATTTTTTACGTGATGTTGCTTGTTTTGCTTTAGAAGCATTAGCACTAAATCTAGCAATAAATTCTTCTAATTCTTTTTTCTTTGCTTCAGCTTTTTTATTGATTTCTTTAGCTTGTTTTAACATCATTTGAGAATATTCATACCAGAAATCATAGTTTCCTACATACAATTGAATTTTACTATAATCAATATCAGCAATATGTGTACACACTTTATTTAAGAAGTGTCTATCATGGGAAACAACAATCACTGTATTTTCAAAATTCAATAAGAAGTTTTCTAACCAAGTAATACTTTTTAAATCTAAATGGTTTGTAGGTTCGTCTAATAATAAGACATCAGGATTCCCAAATAAAGCTTGTGCTAATAAAACTTTTACTTTTTGTTGAGCACCTAATTCTTTCATTAATAAATGATGAAATTCACCAGTAACTCCTAACCCATTTAATAAGATTTCAGCATCCGTTTCAGCATTCCATCCATCCATTTCCATAAATTCACCTTCAAGGTCTGCAAGTTCCATACCATCTTCATCATTAAAATCAGCTTTACTATAAAGTTCTTCTTTTCTTTTCATGATTTCATAAAGACGTTTATTTCCCATCATAACTGTCTTTAAGACTTCTTCTTCATCAAAAGCAAAGTGATCTTGTTTTAAAACTGATAATCTTTGTCCTGCTGGAATAATAACTTCCCCTTTATTTGGTTCAATCTCTCCAGATAATATTTTTAAAAACGTAGATTTTCCAGCACCATTTGCTCCAATAATCCCATAACAATTTCCTTCAGTAAATTGAATAGATACATTTTCAAATAAAGCTCTATCACCATACTGTAATGAAACATTTTGTGTTGATATCATGTTTATTTTTCTCCTTTTTTATAAAGTCCACATCATTATACATGAATTAAATTTTTTTGCAATTGAAAAGGATATATTCTTATAGAAAAAGGATAACTCATGTTATCCTCAATCTTTATACATTAGCTTTTCATAATCTGATATCTCTAATGGTTTAGAGAACCAATATCCTTGTCCCATAAGACATCCTGCTTCTTTTAATATTTCTACTTGTTTTTGTGTTTCTATTCCTTCACATATGACATTATATCCTAATCCTTTAACAATCCCTATAATCTTTTGAAGGAAATAGATTCCTTTTTCACTATTTTCACAGTTTTGAACAAAACCTCTATCAATCTTTAATGAATCAAAAGGAATATCAATTAATGAATTCAAAATAGAATAACCAGCACCAAAATCATCTAAAGATATACGCATATCTTCATTATGTAATTGGGTAAATAAATGTTTTACACTTTCATAAACATCTACTGTTTCTGTTTCTGTTAATTCTATTTCTATTAATGAAGGAGATACATTATATTTCTTTAAAATATTTAAATAATCTTGAACAGTATTTTCGTCTTTAGCATGTAATACTGAAGCATTGACTGAAATAGAAACTTGTTTTCTTCCCATTTCATTATTCTTTGCCAGAAATTTAACAACTTCTTCAAAGACATAAAAATCTAAGTCTATAATACGTCCATTTGCTTCGTATAGAGGAATAAACGTATTTGGCATTAACATAGTCCCATCGTCTTTTTTCCAACGTATTAAAGCTTCTGCACCAATAATAGAATAATCTTCTAAAGAGAACTTTGGTTGTAAATAAACAACAAACTCATGATTTCTCATTGCTACATCCATACCACTAATGATTTCGCTTTCTAGTTTTCTTTGTTTTTCAATTGATTCATCATAAAGCACAACAGACTCAAAACCAGTTTTTGCTTGTTTTCTAGCATAATTCGCATCATCAATTGCTAATGAAACATTATTACACTCTTTTGTTATATAATAGATACCTGACCTTAAATGAATAGGAATATTTGGGAAATTATCTTCTTGACTTTTCACAAATTCCCTATTAATAGATAGAACACTTTCTTTGATATGTTCTGTATCATCAACAGGCATAAACATTAAGAACTGATCTGAAACAACTCTTGTAACATAAGTTTCTTCTTCGTTTTGTGTACTAGCAACAATCCAATGACTAAATTCTTTAAGTAAACGATCACCAATATGATAACCATATGTACGATTAATATGTTTAAAGTTTTCAAAATCTGTATAAACCATGACATGAGAAGTCGCATGTCCTCCAACAACAACACGTTCTACTTCTTCTTTAAATCTTGAGAAAGTCAATAAACCAGTTAATGAATCATTAACTTGTAAAACACTATCATTTTTTATAGAAGCACCTTTTTCCAAATATGCTGATATAATTCTTGTGATTTCAGCAAATTGGTGAAGGCTATTCTTAGACCAATAACGTTTTTCTTTACATACAACATATGAAATAGCCCCAACATAACGTCCTTCACAATACATAGCAGCATATATAACTGTTTTTGCTTTTCCTTGCATTAATAATTCTTCTGCAGGTTTAGAATACATTGACATATTATCATGTTGTAATACAGTGATTCCTTCTTCATCATAACTATTAAATAATGTTAAGAAATCTTCTTTTTCAAAAGTATATTGTGTTTGTAATACCTCTGGTGCAGTTGCTGATACCCATTGATATTGTCTTCCTACTTTTTTATCTGTAATATCGGTATAAATAACAGTAATACGATCTAAATAGAAACGATATCCAACAACTTTTAATATTTTATCCATAGCTACTTGAAGATTATTCTTTTCAAATATTTCAAAAGCAGTTGTCATCATATCATTATATAAATAACGATCTTCTATATCTTTATGATTATCATTTTCTTCACTTTCAAAACGTCTTAAAAACTCACAGAAAACGTATTGATTTCCACCATTTTCCTTAGCACGTTTTAATGCAATATCTGTATTCTTTAAAAGAAGTTCATAAGTAAATCCAGATACATTCTCTGTCAAATAACAAATTCCCAAACTACAAGTCATTTGATCTTTTATTGTTTTTAATTGTACAGTACGAATTGTTTTAAGAATATCTACCGCTTTTTTAAGCAGCGTTTTATTATTAATATTTTCTAAGAAAACAGCAAAACGTTCACCTTCAACATGAACAATAATCTCATCAGGATAAGACATAGTATTTAAGAGTTCGGCGACTTCTTCTATAACACTATCCCCAATAACATGACCATATTTTTTATTAA